>Ga0307517_10007275_pt1 | contig 16185 bp, 10 predicted proteins | sample 23_EM_MG_FD_194515 | JGI IMG/M metagenome (GOLD analysis project Ga0307517, IMG submission 194515) | Populus trichocarpa ectomycorrhiza microbial communities from riparian zone in the Pacific Northwest, United States - 23_EM | ecosystem: Host-associated > Plants > Roots > Unclassified | place... | reverse complement strand
AATATAAATTGATGTTTCGTTTCCATGATCAGTTCTGATTTCTATAGGTGGATGTGTGCTTGCAACCAAGGTTTGTTCTCTTGATAATTTTCTGATTTTATTAAATTTTGTTTGATAGTTTTCTGTTTTCTTTTGCTTTAGCCTAGATAACATCCAAACCCCCCCTCCAAATTGCATATCATCTAGCATAAAAATCTAACTTGAATCTTCCTCGTGGGATCAACCCCTTGCTTGTCTATACTATCTTGTGTGTTGTGTTTAAAGCTAAGGTAATTAATTTGTGCGACCGTGACATCGCAACAATAATTCCCTATCTGATGGTCCTCTCTCTCAAGTCATCAATAACGAATCTTCACATGATGCCTGACAGGTGTGGGAAACCCTTTATGATACTCGCACTTGAGATCACATTCAACAAATCAAAGGCGAGTTGCAGTCCTTGAATAAAGGTACTTCTGCTTTACAAGATTATTTACACAAAGCAAAATCTTTGGCTTTATCTCTCTGTGGTGCAGGAAAACCAATGGATGGGGATGAGTTCATCATTTGCATTCTTTGAGGATTAGGATCTGAATTTGATCATATAGTAGCAACATTGAATGCTAGAGATATTTTCCATCTCTTGCAGGAGTTATTGGCAAACTCTATGATTTTGAAATTCGACTTCAAGAAGCACGAACAACTACTTCTAATGTTGCTTTTTATATAAATTATGGTCGAACAAACCCAAAGCCATGGGTGAATCCTGGTACTTGTGGCCGTAATGGTTGAAATTCAACTGGAAGTGCTTCATCATCACAATTAAAGAGAATCGATTCTCTCGCTCAGATGGAGGTTCCTCTGAAACTTGTCAGAAACAATTCTTAAATTGTGGTGGCTGTGGACGTGGTGGCATCACTTGTTTTCGATATGGGGGGGCCTAATCACAAAGTAGACGGATGTTTTGCTTTCGATGAAGAAGCTGATTAGTATAAAGCTTTTGCTGCTATCAAAATTAGAGATATTGCAGAAGAGACCTGATATTCTGATACTGGTGCAAACCAGCATATGACCTCTAACACAAATGAAGTCCAAGGTATTAACTATTATCTTGACAATGATTCTGTCATGGTTGGCAATGGTCATGACTTACTTATCACTGGCACTAGACACGTTATTTTTCCTACTACTAATCTTAAGCTGAATGATGCTCTTGTGGTTCTTACAATTAAGAAGAAATTGTTGCCTGTCTCTTAATTTACAAGGGATAATAACTGTTATTTTCTGTTTTATCCATATGGATTTATTCTCAAAGAAATGAAGACGAAGCAGGTGATCCTTAAGGGCTCAATGAAGGATGGGTTGTATCCGATCAACCTGCAACAACTCTTAAAATCTTCAGTAAGTTTTTTAGCCAATAAAGTACCTAGCAGCTTGTGGCATGCACAACTTGGCCATCCTCAAGCCTGAATTCTTACAAAATTATGTTTACCATCTATGAATAAACAAAATGCCTTTTATTAAGGTTGTGTTTTGGGAAAATCAACAAAGTTGCCATTTGAATCTCATGAATCCTATGCTACTTCTTTTCTGCATACACTTTACACCGATTTCTAGGGTCCTACATTTGTTTCTTCTTATGATGGATTTTGATTTTATTTAATCATTGTTGATGAATATTCTCAATATATATGGTTCTTTCTTATGAATCATAAATTTGATGTAGCAACAGTTTTTCCTACATTTCTCAAACAATGGAAACTTAATTTAATACTCGTGTTAAAGTAATTCAAAGTGATGGGGGTGGTGAGTTTGTTAATCAAATTCTACACACTCATTTCGAAACTAATGGTATCATTCATAGATTCTTATGTCAGGAAAACCAGAACAAAACGGCTTGGCTAAACACCATCATCGACATATTGTGAAAGCTGGATTAACATTGTTATCACATATTTCTGTTCCAATAAAATTATGGACAACAACTTTTAACACTACAGTGTTCCTAATAAATCGTCTGCCTACTTCAATTCTTGGCTACAAGTCACCTCATGAAGTTGTTTTTGGTTATACTCCTACTTATGACTCTTTCTATGAATTTTTGGGTGCACTTGTTACCCATTACTTGCACCATTTGGTCGATCAAAACTGGGCTTTAAGTTAATACGATGTGTGTTTCTTGGTTACTCAAACAATCACAAAGAATATCGTTGTTTTGAACCTCATACAAGTGGCATCTATATATCTCGCCATATGAAAATCAATGAATTTCAATTTTCCTACAGATTCACGTAGGAACCTGGTAAACATGCTTCCCAGTTGTTTAAAGTTAGAGCACTTCCTAGGCTACTCAAGACCGTGATTGATAAATCACCTGTTTCAACTCAATAAGTAATACATCATGTTCCAACAACAACTGTCCAAGGTGTGTCAGCACCTCAGTCTCCAATTCTTGAACTTATTTCTCCATCCACTGCACCAGAGTTAAATGTTTTAACACTAGAGTCTTATCCCACACCTGCTCCACAACGACACCATCATATGATTACACGAGCTCAAACAGGGAAGCTGAAACCCAATGTATTCTTTTCTTTATGACATCCAATACTTGCTTGCTTTGTTGCTAATCTTGCAGCTCAACCACAAGAGCCAACTTCATTTCAACACGCTTTTCATCATCCGCAGTGGCAGCAAGCAATGCAAGCTGAAATGGATGCTCTCCATACTAAGAAAACTTGGACATTGGTACCTAGATAACCAAACATGAATATTGTTAGTAGTAAATGAGTGTTTAAAATCAAAACACGGTCCAATGGTTCTATTGAAAGGTATAAAGCTCGACTTGTGACTCGTGGATTTACACAACTACCAGGTCTGGATTATGCTAAAACCTTTAGTCCAGTAATCAAACCAAGTAATACTTGGTTAACCCTTACCATTGGGCTATCTCAAGGCTGATCTGTTAGACAACTAGATGTTAGTAATGCTTTCCTTCATGGTAACTTACAAGAACGAGTATACTTGGCTCAACCACAAGGTTTTGAAGATTCCTTTCATCCTGATCATGTCTGTCATCTTTATAAAGATTTGTATGGTTTAAAGCAAACCCCTCAAGCCTGGTACCTGAAATTCAATACTTATATCCAGCAGATGGGCTTCATATGGTGTCCCTATGATCAATCTTTATGCTATCGCACTCAAGGATCAAACATTCTTCTTTTACTCATTTATGTTGATGATATTCTTTTAACATGAAGTTCCTCTTCACATATTTTTAAGTTTATTGCTCACCTTTCTACTACTTTTTATATGAAAGACCTTGGTGATATTCACTATTTCTTGGGTTTCAAATAACTTGTGATGAGTCCACCATCACTGTAAGACCCAAACTTTTAGCCCAAGTCAATCCAAACCCAACCTAAGTTAACCTAGGTACATAAGAAAAAGTTGCAAGAGAATTGTTTTTTCTCTCTCTTCTAATTCTTGTGGCCGTCGTGACCCTCCCCTCATCAAACCAAATATTTTAGTTTTTGATCTCGAGTTTTTGGTTCAAGAAAGGTGGAAGTAGCAAGTAAGTGGTTCTCTTTCATGTTACTTTCGATTATAGTTTGTTTATGGAATGATTAAATAAGAGATTATGATTTATAAGGATTTGAAGTTTATGTTGTTAAGATTGATTTATGATTATTAAGGGTTTAATGTTAGGTGATTGATTTTGAGTATGTTGTTAGAAATAAGGATTTGTGAGTTGATTTGTTTAAATTGATTTTTATAGGTTAAGAAATTCGTTTCAACCTTGCTGGAAAATCTGGACAAATGGTCTTAAAGTTGAAGGTGACAATTTTATTTTGGTCCTTGATTTATGCAAATTACAGTTTACTCCCTAAACTTTGATAAAATTATAATTTGACCCCTAAATATATTTTGAGATTGTGGACAGTGTTATTATGAGGTTAAGGATGATGAATCTCAGTATGATAATTGATTTTGAATATTTTCAGTTTGGTCCCTCAATTTTGGTAATTTACATTTTAGTCCCTGAACTTTATGAAAATTATAGTTTGGTCCCTGATTCGTTCTAGACAGAATTGAGGATGGTTTATGGGTGAAATTTCAGTATGGTTATGTATTTACAGTTTGGTCCTTCAATTTTGGTAAAATTATGTTTTGGTCATTGTTTTGGAAAATTATTGTTTTAGTCCCTAAACTTAGGAGACTAAACTTGGTTTTATTTTATGCATTGAAATATTTTATTTGTGTTGTTTGAGGTTGTTTTTTTAGTATATTTCGTATATTGTTGTAGGTTCTCCTAATGATTATTAATAGAATTTTCGGGTCATTCATGTGATATTCCTTTTAGTTCTATATTTTTTGGGTGAGTGGAATAATTTTTAATATGCATATAATATAAATAAATATATATGTTGATTATAGGATGAGTACGACTAGTTAATCTCTTGAATATTTGCTCTATTTTTCGAGTACTTATTTATTCTTGAATTTGCACTCTCATTCTGTTGAACTAAATTCTATTTGATTTGATATATATTTCTTTGATGATTCTGCGAATATTTATTATGCCTTGATATAGGACTTGTCAGTAACTCCATGCTAACGGAGAATAGTTAGCCTATGTGCACATAGTATTCTGTATACCTAGCTAGTGAGAGAGGTATCAGCCTGTGGCGACTAATCCTCTCACAGTGGTCACCTTCGGGTGTCATATGATCTCTGACTTGTATTCCACTACTTGATGATAATATGCTTAGTATGTATATTTATATCAAGATAAATCAACTTGCAAACTATTAATATCTAAAATGTATATTAAATGTTATTCACTCTCTAAGTTGATTGAACTCATCCCTCATTCTTAATATTATTTCAGGTTCTTAGTTTCTGATAGCAGATGGACTTTGTTGAGTGTTCTTGCTTCTTCAGTTTTGGTCGGTATGCCTTGCTTGTTTTGCAAGGCTTTCTTTGTAGTTTTGATTCGATATCTTAGACACTCCATTGTTACCTTGTTTTAATTAAGTTTGGATTTTGACAATGTAATAAGTATTATGGATTATTGTTTTTGTTTTAATTATTGATGAGAAGTTTTGAACTATCATTTAGTTTCATTAGTTTTGAATAATATAATATTTCTGAAGATTATGAAATGTTGCGTATTTTTAATAACTTGTTCTTTTGATATGTCCGTTCTGAGGCTTAGCGTAGGTGAGGTGTCCTTTCAACACCGCTCCTGCGTTGCCGGTCATGAACCCGGGATTCGGGTCGTGACAATCATTGTCACTCAAACAAGGTATTTACTGTCTCTTCTTTAAAAGTTTGGTCTTGATGGCACCAAACCTATGAGCACTCCAGTAGCTTCAGGGCCTTTCATGTCTGCTGCTGATGGTACTCCCTTAGCTGATTCTACCCTTTATCGCTGTTTGGTTGGCTCACTACAATATCTCACTCTGACCAGATCCGATATCTCATATATTGTTCACCAAGTCTATCAATTCATGCAAACACCCTATGATACTCACCTCACTGTTGTTAAGAGGATCTTTCGGTATCTGAATGGTACTCTCAATATTGGTCTTCACTACGTTCGAACCCCTATTCATGAACTTTATGGATTTTATGATGCAGATTGGGCTTATTGTAGGGATGATAAATGTTCCACTACTGGTTTTGCTATCTTTTTTGGAGATAATTTGATATCTTAAGAAGCTAAGAAATAAGCTATTATGTCTCGGTCGACAGCTAAGGCTGAATACCATGCCTTAGCATCAACTACAACTGAGCTTATATGGTTTATGCATTTGCTTAAGAATATAGGCCATTGTGTTCCTCCCCCTGCTCTATATTGTGACAATATCAGCGCTATTCATATGGTTAAGAATCCAGTTTTCCATCACCGTACAAAACACATCAAAATCGATGTTCACTTTATTCGTGAACGAGTTGCGAGTGGTGTTCTCTCCTTGACACATATCCCAGGATCTGATCAAATTGCTGATATTTTTATCAAATCCCTCTATGCTACAAAGTTCATTCCAAATCGTGGCAAGCTCTATCTCGGTCCAACCCTGCCTTAAGCTTGAGGGGGCATGAAGAGATATGATGGGATCCCTATTTATTCTCTTCATGATCTTCTCAATATGTGTCATTCATTATGTTTCCATAATCTCTGCATACAAATCATGCAAATCATGCAAATCATGTATGTATATATATATAGCAAGAATATATAGCAAGAATCACTCCTGCATCAATCCCCTGTAATGCCTATTTAAAGATAAGAACAATACATAGAAAAACAGGTTAGCTTTTTCTACACGCAAGACTAAAGTTCTATAGCAACAAGAAAATCTCCACCCTGGTATTTGTGCTGCTTAAGGAGGTCAACATGAACTCTTTTTTATCTGTGGATGGATGAGTAGTGCCTTTGGCTCTTTAGCCTCCTTGTAGTAATAACAGGATTAGGTCAGGTAAATGTACAATCATTCTCTTCTGAGCACTCTTGGTCAGAGCAGGCAGCCAGAGTATACAAAATGAAGATCTTGCATCACTAAGAAAACCAACATGACTGTATATAAAATGAATTTTTACTGTAAAACTTGTAAGAAAACAATGAGGTAATGCTTTGTATCATGAGAGAAACGTATTCACTGATGCAAAAGTTCTAAAGCTTTTACCAAAGTGGGTCTAAACCTATTCACATCTAGCGTTACATTTTGCTTGTCCAAGTATATTGAACGAAATGCCAACCAACCCTGTTTCCCGATTACAGAGGGATCCCTTAAAACTACATGGTCGGCTGGGTATTGCTGTATCAAAGTGCTCTCTTCTACCTTAATTTTGTAGTCCAAGTACCTTATGTTCATGTCCTTTGCAGGGTCTTCAAAGGAGACTCTTGACGCCCATTCTACCCTTCCAAATGGAACTACTTGAATCAAGATTGCATTTTCAGGAAGGAAAACAATGTTGGTTAGGCCAGCACCATGAACTCCCATCACTACATCACAAGAGTTGATGATTTTTGCAAATCCTGATACATCTGGCCCAGGCTCTGCGACAATTACTTGGTAGCTCAAGCTTTCTGCCAGTTCAGCAATTTCACCAACATTTGTGAAAGCTCTTGATCTCTTTCTTGAAATGATTAGAAGCCGAGGCTTTCTCTTATCGCCATCCCTGATTTTGGCTGCTGTTATTTTCTTTAAGGAATACCATCTTCTTAAAAACTGCGTAAAGTCCTTCATAGAATATGGAGAGGTGGAAGAATCGATACTGAGCTCTTTGTTGTTTCGACCTTTAAGGCCAATTGTTAGGCTCTGGAAGCAATGCATATCATGTCTGTCATCGATGTCTATGATCTCATATCTAGACAGTGCCTCCAATAATGTTTTGAACTTTGCAATCCACGAAGATTTTCTGTTGGTAATGAGAAATTGTACTTCTCTATTAAAAGGTTGAGCAGTTGAGTATAGTGGGACAATTATATCAGTGAAGGCATGGAAAAAGTTTCCTGAATATCCCCCAACAGAGAAAAGGATTGCAGGAACACTGTGATTACGAGTGCATCGAGGGATATCTGGGCGATCAGTTACAAGTTTTACTGACCATTTCCTAGCAAAATCCTTTTCCCCTAGAGCTTCTTTTCGCGCATAAGGCCTAATACTCCATGAGGTGTTTTCTGCTGTCAAGATATCGGTTTCAGATGAGACAATGAAAGCAGTGGAGGAATTTCCATCAATCCTGATGTCCCCTTTTATCTCGCAGAACTCTGATCTTCCCATGATATTGCAGCGCAGCTCGATCTTTTCATTCATTGTTGCAGCATCTGCATCTAGGAAAATTGAAAAGAGCCTGTGTGTGAGGGATTTATGAAGTGTCATCAAGTCAAAAGGTAATGTTAACTCTGCTTATGTGTAGCTCACCAGTAGCTATTTGCTGAGAGCTACTTGTATCATTGACTATCAGGGAATCTTTAATCACAATTTCTGCATCGTTAAGAACCAACACCAAATAACTTGTGTTAAAATTTACGTAATTTCTTCAATTCAACAGAGCGATAACTGACCTAGTTTGAGCTAATCATCACGTGTTGAAGTTTCAGAGTTCATCAAGACTTACCATTGATTGTTTGCCTGGAGCTGCCAGTATCATTGATCAATTTCTTTTCATTTCTAACCATTTCTGCATCTTCAAAATACAGGAATAAATCTTGTTAGCAAGGCTTGATAATCATACAAACTTCCTTGACATTGCACCTCACCCAGATGAACTATCAGGAGTCCTTAGTGCTTAAATAGCTGAGCTTTTCTTATCTTTAAACTCACCCCTAGCTACTGCCTCCTGAGAGCTGCTTGCATCATTGATTGTAATAATTTCTGCATCCTCAAAATAAATAACGAATAGACCTAATTAAATTAGATATAATTTAATTACTGATTCAACTAAACGCGTTTCTGTGTAAGCATTCATGATAAAAAAAGCTTACCTTTGTCCATTTGCAAAGAGCTACTTGTGTCATTTACAGCAAATAGTTTCTGATCATCCCCCGTTGATAGCATGAAATTCACTGCAAAACCATCGGATGTTGGGAAAAATAGCGTTCAAAGAAATCGATACATAGGCACCATCTCAGATTTGATAGCTGAAGTGCAAGAACAATGGACGACTTACAAAGTGGTAGAGGACCCAAATAAGGGTTAAAGACGATGAAAAAACTCAACGTAATGAGCAAGCACGCAGCCAACGCCCCATACCCCAATTTCTTTCGCTCATGCTTGCTAAAGCTTCTGGTAAGTAAATTATCATTCATCATTTTCTACTGCTAAAACACCTTTTTGCACAAATATAACTATGCTATATCATTAATTGATCATCGAAGAGAACAAAATCTGTACAAAAACTCTTTACTAGAACTAGCTAGCTCGAAATAAGTTCATGAAACAATGAATTGTTATGGCAACATTTGAATACTATGGACGTTGAGGTTTATGATTTCTTAAATAAAATTATAGGAAGATTGTCCAAATGTATGAAATTATATAATATGGTGGTTGCTGTGCTGGCATACATCTCCTTTCACGATCGATCATATAGAATCGTTTAGCTGGTTTTAATTAATTTCTTTAAGAGACTGAAAATATTTTTTATTGAATTTGGATGGTATATATGAACCAACTGAACCTTCAATCAATATATATAAATTAGTCTGCCTCAAGCAAGTTAACCTTTCTTGCTTGCTGTGTTGGTGCTACAATCCTGTTCAACGTTAATAAAAAAAAAACATGAGTAAATTACATCGGATTTTCAACGGATTTTCAAAAAAAAAAAAAAAAACTAATACCTCTACAATCTTAATATTAAAAAAACTATGTCAATCCAATAGTTTAAAATGTTAGGTAAGGTCCCATAATATAATTTATATTATTTTATAATATATTTTCTCAAATAAAAGTTTTTTTGGGTTTGAAACTTGTATAAACCCGTGTTATTTTGTGTTTATTTTTTATCAAATTAAACTAATACCTCTACAATCTTAACACATCATGATGTCCTCCCATGAAAATTAACTCTAATTAACATGAACATTTCTCTTATTATCGCTGAAATATTGTATTGTTCTATTACCTGCCCTAGTTGACTAATGGCACTGATGCATATTGCTGAATTATTTGAGAATTTTGCTGAAGTAATTGCGCAAATCTTAATGCTATGCATGCACGCCCAACATATGTAAAATATATGAAACCACAAGACCTCGTAGCCTAGGATGTTTCTCTTCTTCTTATCTGAGTTTAAAATAACAGAAAAGCTGAGTTTTTGAGCTGAATGGGTTGGAGATTTACCGAGTCAGACAAAGAAGCAGTGAAAAAGAAAAGAAAAGACAAGAAAATCGTCACCGAAATCAATAAATTGAACACAATTATTTGTGGTTAGCACATCACCAAACACATGAATACTCAATCATGAGAACAGGTCAATAAGCAACGCACACAATAAGGAGATTACGACACCTTCTTTGGCCGACAGCAAACTGAGTCAATTCACTGTATTCGTATATTTTTGTCTGTTTTCAGGGAGTACATGTGTGCCTTAGATAATGTGTTCTTTTAGATTTGTTTTTCCTTTTTTTGAGATTTTAACTGGGTTTTTAATAATAATAATAATAATGACTTTATGCAAAAAATAAAAAATAAAAAATAAAATAGTCACCCGTGAATGTGATAATACAACCACCCTCCATCATTTATCGACCTTTATATACTATTTATTAACATAGAAAAGGACACCACAACTAACCATAATACTATATTTTAAGACGTGCAGAAATTTAATAGATAAAATCCCGAGTAGTTAACATATCATATTCATATGCTAATATGCATAAATAAATTATTAATTGTCAATAATCTTATTAAATAAATATTGTGCCACTAGGGAAAGAGACAAACGCAACACACACACACACACACACACACACACATATATATATATATACATATATATATATATATACATATATATTTTTAACACATCTTATTAACATAGTTTTTAAACTCGGCCCGGTCTAAGGTCCGGGTTCCGGGTTTTGACCGGGTCATCGGGTCGCCCGGGTCAATTCCTATTTTTTTTAAAATCAAAACAACGTTGTTTTAGTAAAAAAAAAAAAAAAAAACAACGGGTTGTAACCGGGTTTTTTACCGGGTCACACCGGATCATGACTTTTCCTCTTTTTTTTCCAGCCCCGGGTCGGCTGCGTCCCGGGTCGACTCGCCGGGCTGGACCGGGTTTTAAAACTATGGTATTAACTATAATTTCCCGTTGAATTAAAATTAAATTGAGGAGGTTTTGAGATCTATACTTGGTACGTAGGAACATAATTTGGGTAAATAAATATTATTGAAACAGCTTTTGCTAACATATATGCCGAGTTTGGCTAAATAATTTATGACAAGGGATGTCTCCCTAAATATAAAATCTACCGTTGAATTTGACAGGTTAGGCTAACTTGATATATAATAATAAATTAAAAAGAAAATATTTGAAGTTACTTGTTACACAAACATGCATGCATATAGAAAAAGATACCTCGTTTTAATGGGTTTTTATATAATATAATATAATAGTTAATGCAATGTTAATACAAAGACTAGAATTATGTTTAATTAATATTGGAAAAAAGAAGAATAGTTTTCGGAATTCCAAGTGGCATGATACCTTTGTCACCGGGTGCTACATAAATCAATGAAAAAGTCTAATTCAGGTTTCCAAAAATCGGGTAAGGAAGTTGGTTACACCCTAAAGGTATATATATTTGCCTATTTCGTTTAAATTCATGAGAAATTCATTTAATTTATTCTTGGAAATTATAGCCTTTAATATATTTTTAAAACTTGAGTTGAGGGATTTCTAGAGATATATATGTTAAAGGAAAAAAAAAACAGATATGTGTTCAATTTATTTCATATTTACAATTCTTTTAAATTAAAATCTTTCAAATTATGAACCTAATAAAATTGAATCAACTAAATAAAAAAAGATAAACAAATAAATATACATACACAAATGGAAAGAAACAATTATTGTTATTATTATGTTTTATCCTATGTATAAGTATGAACCTATCCTAAAAAACCAATCTTTCCACACATTTACTTAAATTAATTATATTTGGAGGTCTGGACACTTTTAACATTAAAGTCAATGTCTTTTTTATTTAATCCATGTCTAAATTAAATTTTATTCAATTTATTTTTTAGATATCATTCAAACTTAAAATTAACAAGAATTGAAATAAAATTTTCAGTTTTGTACCAATTAATCTCAGATCATATTACAAGAGAGGTCTAATTGTAATGTTTAGATTATGGGTACAAATATATAATTATAACATGGATTATATGGAGGGAAAGTACAATAGTCTTTTTGTTTTTTATAGGTATAATTTATAATTCTGAACTCATCACATTGTATCTTAAACTCAATTTCTCAATATCTCATTCATCACACTACACACACACACACAAATAATCATTTCATATAAAATTAGAGTAACACAATCATATGCAATCATATTTTGACATAATAGAAAAAACTAATAAATGATCATAAGTTTACATAAAAAAATCTAATTAAAGCAACATAAACTTTGAAACGATTATCATTTGTTACCAAACCCATTTACAGTATAAAAATAATTTTCATTACATGTTCATTCAAAATTAACAAAGTCATTATAAATATCTATTATCTTGGTTATCATCGATCTAAAATGATCAACCCATTTCTGGTAATAGCCCTTAACAAGGTATCAAAATTTCCAAGCCTATTTTCCAAGTAATACCTCTTCGCCGAGTACCTTGTTTCTTTTACCCACGCCCGGACAATAGTTCAATTACCGAGAAATAGTACCATTACTGAGAAACTAATTCATTCACCTCTTATCGGGCATTAGTTTTATTATTGGAAAACTAATTCTATTACCAGGTACCCTATCAGGAAACTAATTATATTGTCTCTTACTAGGTGTTAGTCCCATTATGGAGAAATTATTTCTATTTATCTTAAACCACAATTATAAACACGATATACCATTACATTTACAAATAACTATTACAATACATTGGGTAAAGGAAAATGATAAGATGCATGACACTTGCCTAATACTCAAGACAATCCAACTTCAACAAGATTTCACCATATTATTAACCTATCAATAATTCCAATGTGCCTAGACTCAATTTGCATATAAAATAATTCATTAATTCAATTCAACATACAATTTTTTATTTAATCACCAAATTATTTCTGATATCTTATTATTTTATTTTATTCCCTCATTATTTCCTCCAAAAAACAATTCTTACATAATTTAACATGTTAGTGCACTCTAAACAACTTTCTTTTCATAAGCATAACATGTCTAAACTTTCACCATGAATAACTAGTATTTTTATTTTCATCCTCTCATAATTATTTCCATCTTAATATACTTTAATTTGCACCTTATATCACATTTAATGAACATATCATCAACACAATTCTTTCATAAGAATTATAGCAAAACATAACATATACAATTATATCACATTTATGTTAGCAAGGTTGCTATAGCAAAACATAATCAAATTTCCTTCACAACCAACATTTGAATTCTCATTTCATTTCAAATCATCATCATTATAAATACACACATCAAATACATACAATTTACAACATCTAACTACTTTATAACATATCTACATTTCCTCCCTTTTTTGATCGGCCACTAACATTTATAGGCACCATAATTTTCACTGCAATTTGAACAAATTCCTTAATTTCTCCAATTATTTAAACATTCATTACATCAATCAATAAACAATTTCAATTTTCTCAAATTTTATCCAAGAACACTAAATCCTAATTTATATGAATTCAATCAATTTAAAGCATTAATCTACAAGAACTTATTCAAATGTGTTAGAACATCCTACTAAGCAATAATTAGGGCTCCAAACACTTACAAATCAAAATTTTCAATTCTTCTTCTTCTTCTCACTTTGTCGCCTCCTCTTTGTCTCTCTTTACTCTCCCTCACTTGCTTTTTCTCTCAAATTTAGTGTTTGATGTGCTTGATTTTATGTTTTCCTAAGATTTTCTATCAATTTTTTTAAAATGTTTTCCTAAGGATTTTTATCACTTTCCAAGGCAAGATAGCAAGTTATTTTTCCTTTCTATCTGTTTTCTTCATGGTTGACACACACACACACACAACAACAACAACTAGTCAAATTTCTATTATATCCCTCAATAGTATCCTTTTATGTTTTTCAGATAAAATCCTAATCTTGACACCTGTTTATAACAAATTTTACCCGAGCTATTTTGCATTTAATTTAGTTACATACTAACTTTTGATTCTGTATAGATCATTTCTATTAAAATTTTATTCGTGTTTTTGTATTTTTTTTATTTTCCTGTTATTTTTCATATTTTTATTTTTAATCATCCATACATAACATTTTACTTAAAACTCTCGAGACTATCATCATTCCTATAATTTAATTATCACTTTCCTCATTTAGCCTAATATTTCTTTTATTAATATTGTAGATTTTTATCCAGAGGTTTACATCCTAAATCTTAATTTAACCCATTTTATTTCCAAGTTTAAATTTTTATATTTTAGAAAATTTTAGCTGTGAGCTTATAATGGCGATAAACAGAGAAGGAGTAGACGAAGCTGGTTTGTGCATGTTTACTTTGATGGAAGAGAGAAAGAGAAAAAACAGTAGGTTGTGGAAGTTTTAGGAATATGGAGAGAGTTTTTTTGGTAGGTTGCCTCTTTTTTTTTTAATTTACAGGAAACCTATTTATAGTTTTAGAGTTCTAATTTTTAGGCTTGCTCCCAAAGTCGAGGAATATATTCATCTTTAATTTTTTTCCTCTTTAGATTTTTTTCCCTTTCCCCTCACTTAAAAACCTTTTACCTATTGTAAGGAGGAAATAAATTGATGGGTGATTTGCATCAAAAGTGTCATTAATTCTCATATTTTACATATGTATTTATTGTTTTTATTTGGTTTTGCATAATAATTGGTGTCTTTTGGTAATGAATTTTGATTTAATGTTTTGATAGTTTTTGGAGCTTAAATGAATTATTTTAGATATTGCTAAGGTCGGAATGTGCAATGAAGGATTGAAGAGAAATTTAGTTGAAGATTGAAGCAAATTCTAGTTAAAAAAAAGTGCTCTAAATTTTATCCAAATATCAGTTTCATTCTAATCCTTGAAAAGGCTAATATATGATGCACTTCAAGCTTAAACTTGTTTCATGTTGTGTGTAAACTTCAACTGCCAAACATGCAAGGTTTCAATGTCAATTTTAGCTCAAGTAATAGATACATTTGTATTCTTGTTTGATGCCCAAAAAGAGCCCACAAATCAGCCCAAACTCAACCCATAATCATACAAATCTACCAATAATAACACTTGACTTATTCTAGGTAATTAATTGATCAAAGATGGCAAACACATGGAGATAGAAAGCTAGAGGGGATATTATTACATCATTTTAGGTCAAAACAAGAAAAGAAAAATATGCACCAACATCTCCTCCAAGCTGGCCTAAGTTTACTTTCCAAAACAACCTTTGGTGTGTTGCCCATAATATTTGACTCAAATGTCCAAATGAGTAGTTATTTAATGATCTAGAAAGATAACAAAACTATATATAAATATGTACCTAATAGACATCTCCAAAATTAGAGTGAAAAAGGGTTTAATTGATGTCTAAAGTTAGAGTTAAATTTGTGTTAAAAGTTATACCGAAATTGTATTGTGTTCTTCTTTGTAGAATTCAGTTTTTTAGTTTGTAAAACTTCTTATTTGAATTTAATTCAAGTTATTTCACTTTTATTCAAGTGTTTATATACATAATGATAGTTGACTAATTTCTTTCTTTGTTCTAAATCAAGGATGATAGTGATTAAGGTGAGTTCTTTGTAATGTTTTATCTTTCATTTTCTTCATGAATGATTGATTATTATAAATAAATTTTAAAAATAATTTTGATAATGTTATAATCTTGAATCTCGATGCACAAACCTTAGTTTTGGTATAGAGATTTTTTGATTCATTGTCTTACATAATGTGAAACTACTTGTCCATTCCTAAGCAAGAATTCATCTTCATCTCTTTGAACTTCATTGTAATATATTTAGATCTAATATCATCAATGTTGATGTTAGGTTAAGTTATCTTAAATTTATTGAAGGAATCACTAATACATCACCATTAAAATTGATTTGGAGCAAACACTTTGTTTTTATTTCTTTATCATTTAAAATCTATTCATATTCATCCACCTTTGAAAAAAAATTCATTCATCATTTTCAACCAAGTTATTTTTAATTTAATATCTCCTGAGTCTTTTTTTTCGTTACCTAACTTAATTTCTAGATCTAGCTATTTGTGGATATGACCTTGATCTTACCGAGTTAATTTCTACATTGCACACTCATGCTCTTGTGAGTTAAAACAAGCTGATAAGACACATAATGGTGAAGCAATTTTGGCGCCATTATCAGGGAGGTAGTAAGCAAAGGTAACAAGTTTGGGATTGATGATTGGAAAACAATATATATATATATATATATATATATATATATATATATATATATATATATATATATATATATATTTTGTTATATAAAAAAA
>Ga0307517_10007274_pt1 | contig 16185 bp, 7 predicted proteins | sample 23_EM_MG_FD_194515 | JGI IMG/M metagenome (GOLD analysis project Ga0307517, IMG submission 194515) | Populus trichocarpa ectomycorrhiza microbial communities from riparian zone in the Pacific Northwest, United States - 23_EM | ecosystem: Host-associated > Plants > Roots > Unclassified | place... | reverse complement strand
AAAATCTCGAACTCTCTTCAGACTGATGGGTTTCTATCCATTTGATTTTGCAGAGCCTCAAGGCAAACAGGTCTCTTGTCCAGCCTGTGGTATGAATAAATTTTTTGTTTTGAAGGAATCCAAAGGGTTTACTTGCCTTTAATGCACGGTGATGTAATTAATTTGAATCCGGTTTTACAATAGATGATGGTGAGCTCAAAATCTGGAGCTGGTCTTCGAGGCTTAAGGACAGTGCTTTCAAAGGTTGCTCGTTTCGCCAAACTATAATCCATAGTCAGGTATGCACTGCTTTCACTGGTCAAACATGTTTTGTACTCTCAGAATCTTGAGTTTGGCATGATCTGGCCAATCAACAATGTCACGTATATGGGCATGGTAAACTAATTTGGCAATTTCTTCTCTTCATTTTAGTTTGATGGAGCAGATAGGTTGGTTGATTATATGGCAGCCCCACCTTCTGCCTTTTCCATCTCTAACTCATGGTTGAGTAGTTGAACAACTTATTTTATCTTTGCAGGACGTGCAGTTTGCATATCTGCATACTGATGTGAACAGCCTGTCCATTTCAGCCAGAAGGATGAGGCTTTTAGAATTGAAAACTCGCAGCAGAAACTGCTTCTTTATATCACAGCTCGTATGAAAAACCTTGATCACTCACAGTTCCGTAGTTTGATACACCATGAGAAGAAAACGTTTTGTGGATCCAAAGGGTCTTCTCAAACTCCCTGGCTTGCTAGTTGAGGAAGAAGTCCCAAAAAAATCAAGGATATACGACAAAGAGAAACTGAACTGTATGGTAGTTGAGGGACCTATGGTGTTGCTCTAAAATGGTGCCTGTGCTCATATTTAACTCATTGGACTGGCTCGTTTTTGAGAACTACAATCAGGCGGCAGCTAGTGCTGCAATTAAATTATGCATCTGATGATACTGATGGGAACATTAAACTTGTTATGGTACCACTATGAGATTGTGGTAGAATCCTATGTGGACCACTAGCTGCCTATATAGTTTATAAGTCGGGCACGATTACAGGGTGAATTAGTGAAGATAGCTGGTAAAGTTTTTCTCAGATTCTAGAATGAGAAGCACATGCTGGAGTGGATAGGTGAGTGAAATGTCATAGGGGTAGCGAGTTCTGGATGTAACATGAGCAAGATTCTCTTGATGAACTCGTCAAAGGGTGACAAAAGATGGCCACCAAACCAAAATGATTACATTTTACTCTCTTAATTTGGATGAACAATCCAATGCAAAATCTGGTGGCAGAGACAGATTCAAACTTGACCTTTATTCCCTTCGTTTTCTTGACCCCTTGGTACTGTATGAGTCTTGTTGGGATATATCCACTTCAAAATCTCTTGTGGGAAATGTCTCAATCTCTAGCATTAACAGCGAGGGGTGGAAAAAATGGGATCCAACCCTAGGAGCACCATGTTTGACTTCCTAGTTTTTTGCTCCATTAAAACTCGTTTGAAGAAATCCAAGTGTTGAATAGAACAACGTGCCTAAGCCACTCAAGGGATTGCCTCATCTCATCTTGTAACCTATTAACTTATATTAAACACTATCCCCTCACAACCCACCACCGACTTTTTTGTCTTTTCTAATATTTCTGACAAAATTCCCTACTTTCTTGATCTGATATTTATTTAAACCTTTCATTACTTATTTTCAATGGCTCTATGCACTTAACACACACAATCAACTATGTGTTTAACCCTCTAGGCATCCAAAATGATGGTTATCAAACCTGTGTTGGCTAGCAAGTCATCTTGGTGAAACTTGGCTCGAACTGTTTTTTAAGAAAATATCTGAAACGATATTGTTTACTGAGTTAACTCTCGAATTGTAAAAAAAAAACATTTTTGCTTTGAAGTGGACTCTGTTTCCATCTGCATCGAACACTTGCACATTCACAGGAATGTTAATTATTACAACCTCATAAATTCCAATTAAAAACATGAAAAATGAATCAACTTATCCACTTGAACTAAAATGATTAATTAATTATAACTTTGTAAGGAGATCACTATTGACTATTCAAAACTAATCCAATAATTTATCATAGATCAAGGATTAGGTAAAATGCGACAATCACATGCAGCAGCCCCTTCATTACACATTGGACCCCACCTCTCCCTTAATTATTCTTCCATCCATCCTCTCTTTTCCTTTCTCTAAACCAAAATTTTGACAAAACTTAAACCACACCCCACCTTTCTTCTTCTTCTTCTTAATAATAATTATAGTACAAACAACCAAAGATTATTGCTTTTCTTGTTAATATCTTGACATTTCTCAAAATTTACAAATAATACCAACAATGTGCCCATTGAGGCTGATTCTGATATTCCTCTCCGCCACTCTTGCCGGTTTTTTCGTCATCAGAAACCTCAAATCCCGCCCTTTCTCCACCACCACCGACAGTGGCGATGACGACTGTTCCATCACCACCGACAGCGACTGCAACCTTCCTCAACCATCTGATTATTCTTCTTCATCTCGATTCTCAAAGGTCTGAAGTAGTCACACATGCTGTGTCTTTTTTTTGGTTTTTCTTGTTTTGGGTAAAGTTTTGATCTTTTCATTGAAAATGTGCAGGTAAAGTCAGGGATAGAAATGGGGTTTTGGACATTGGTGGACATGGCAAGTGGAAAATACTTGTGGAGGCAATTGGGTTATTCTTCAAAACGTGAAAGCTGATTGCTTTTGGAGTTCTTGTGTGTCGTAGGTATTGGAATTTACAAATGGGTTTTAAGGTTTTCCTTTTAGTAATATTGAGTGTGAATTACTGTAATACAATTGAAAAAACAAAACCCATCTGGAAATCATTGTTGTTGTAATGTTGCTTTTGTTGTATTGGTGGTGGAATTGTAACTTGTTAGCATTAGTAAGAATGAAAGATCAAAACTGTGGCTTTTGGATGTTGTGTTGCTCTTTAGTCTTTTCATTTATGTTGTACTGGTGGTGAGATTCTGTTCTTTAATCTGTAGTAATGTTGCTGCTGTTTTATAGGTGATGAAATTGTAATTACTAGTACTAGCATTTAGTAGGAATGAAGGATCAAAACTTTGTGGCTCTTAGATGTTGTGTTGCACTTTAGTCTTTTCTTATGTGATGTGTTGGTGTTGAAATGCTGCTCTTCTGTAGTTTGTGTTGCTGTTTAAGGTGTGTCTCGGATCCAATCTGTCGAGAACTTAAAAGGTGTGAAACCTTGTTTAGGAGTTAAGAGTTTATCATGTTGGCTATAATTAGGAAGATGGTAATGTATATATGGTAGGTGTTACAAGAATTGGTGAAATTGAGATGATTTTGTGGTGGATTGTGATGATAATGGTTTGTGTATTGGATGATACTCTGCAATATGCAATGAGCCAAGAGTTCACATTTGAAGATCTATACAGCTAGTGTGGAATGCCAACATCATGAGGCTCCTTTAGAAATAGAACTGAATATCCTTGAACTTTGTTTATTGAAGTGCATGAAGCTTTCTAGCATGTGAGTTTGTGCCATATGCCATCTCCCATGTTAATTATGTGTGTTTTCTGCCATATGCTAAATTTATAAAATTGTTGACAATACCAGAGATGCATTAATTCAGATGGGAAGTTACTATAATTCTCTGGAAATATGGATTGGTTTCAAGTAGCCTGTCAAGTGGTGATAGTGATATGCCTGTATGTCTCTTTGTGCCTATAGAAACTCCCACGCTGCTTTGTGTAATGTCAAGAACCTTGGGGCCATTGTTGTACAACCTTGTATAAACGAATACAATTAATGCATACATTTATGTTCCATGATGATATTGGTCAAATCGGGTAAAGATTCAACCAATCCATTGTGATACGCTGCGGTTGCAGTTAAAAATGTTTTTAGATTTAATTAGAATTTACTAATAGATTTTTTTCACACAATACTGTAAAATAAAAGATGCATAACTTCCCATGATATCTATTTATAAACTTTTTAACGTGAAAGGTAACATTTGAAGCAATTAATTGAGAAATGAGGTAATATATAATTAAGGTATACATAAAAAAATTATCGTTATCGTTATTTTGGATTGAAAGTGAAGGCACTTGTGTTATGTCGATACTGTGGATCTCTTTGGCTTGCATGGAAAATTAAGCCCCGAGGAGGATATGTTACAACCTTGTATGAACAAACATCTTCGTGCTGTTAGAATCACCATTCTCCCAGACACTAGTAAAAGTGACGCTTCTTTCAAGGCAAAATATCTGCACGCTGCTGAGTATGTGGTGGAAACCTCCTCCTACAACAAGGGCGAGATTTGTGACTGCTAATATGCTTCCACTCCTGCAAGTCTTTCCTTTTCACTCTGCTGTTCTATGTTTTTCTTTCTCATCTGACCTTGGAAGATTTATGAATTCTTCTAAAATTGGAATGTAGATGATATGATGTATTACAAATTGAATTCTTTCTTTCTTTCTTTAAAAAAATAAAAAAAAAATCAAAAGAACTGCCTTTCTTAAAATCTTAAAATTCTTCTTCTTCTTCTTCTTTTTTTAAATAAACTTGACAAAAGTTTAATTTTTAATTCCAAGCCATTTATTCTAATATTCTCGGTGTGACATAATTTTTACAATAAAAATCAACATAAAATTACCCTATGAATTAATAGTATAGTCTGATAAATCTCACATCATAGGGTAGCTGTGTTGATCTAGATTAAAGTAAAAATAATATCATTTAAATTATCTTAAAAATCAACTTGTTTTGATTCGGTTTTTCTTGAGTTAACTATGGATCAATCTAAATTTTTGACTGAGTAATACGATATCAATTCTTTTCAGTCCTGACCCAATCTAAATTCTAGGTTATCAAGATCACGGTTCAACCGCCAAGCCAAGTCATGTTTTAAACCCGTGAACAAAAGTACTCAAAATTTGAAATATTTATAAAACCCACACACCAACGGTCGAATTGCATCTAACTCCACTCCCTCCTCATAGATAAAGAAAAGAGGAAGAACAACCCATTCTTTCCCTTATCTTCCATACCCGTAAATGACAAGAAAGAGAAAAACCCCAAAAAATCCTCAAGAACTAGGAGAAGCAGAGAAGGGAAAGAATGGGTTTTTCGCTTGCTATCTCTTGACTTCTCTCTGCCCCAGATTCAAAGGCCACACCTACATCGGGTTTGATTCCTTCTTTCACTTTTTTCTGCTTTCTCAATCTTAAGATTGGTGTCTTCTTTGGTTTTATGTATTTTTTGTTGATCAATCTATAAAGTATTAGTCTTTGATTGATTTATAAATATTTTGGAGTCTTCAATTAAAAGAAAAAAAATTCATCGATCTATTAAGGGTTTGATTGATTAGTGATGTTGTGATCATATGTTTTGTGGGCCCATATAATCTCTGTTTCAGATTTTTGTATTGGCCCATTACTTGAAACCCAATTTTAATGGACAAGTTTGTTCCTTTTTTGAGTATTTAATTTGTGTTAACATAAAAGATTTGATCTTTAGCAAGCCAGGACAAGATTTTTTCTCTCTTTTTTCTTGTTTTGATGTGTGAAAGGGCTGGAATTTTTGCAGGTTTACAGTAAATCCGCGGCGGAGAATTAGGCAACACAATGGTGAGCTTAGAAGTGGAGCATGCAGGACTAAGAAAAGAAGGCCATGGGAAATGGTTTTCTGCATTTATGGTTTCCCAACTAACGTTGCTGCTTTGCAGGTTATTTCTTTTTCTTCTTTTAACTGTTTATTCACTCTGTGCTTTGGTTTCATATAGTATGTTGAAGCAGTTTTATCCTTTACCTTTGTCGATGTTAGAGTCTAGGAAGAAGAGCTTACCTTCAGCCAACCTCAAGACAATGGCCTTGGCAGTTTACTTACAAATCTAAAGTGAAATTGAGGTGGTAAAAAAATAATGCTTGGATCTGCTCCTTGCTATCATGCTTTGGTTTTTGGAAGTTCGCATTTGCTTGCTCTTGTTTCGGAGTTTCTTTATGGTATTAACTTCCTGTTTTTATTTTCACCTCTTTCTCCCAGCAAGAGACTATAACCAGTATTTAAGCAGCATGTCTTAAACATTTTGTGCAGTAGAATGGTTGGTTGCCGCCTGATGGGATGATGCGCTATTGATCATCTTATCCCGAAAATAATAAAAAGAAGTGGTTTTTTTCTTCAATGAAGTTGTGCTTTGTAGGCCTGTGGAATGATAGCAAAGATTTTTTTTTAATCAAAGAGATTAATTATTTTAATTATACATCTTCAAAACTGTCTTTAGGAATGGGACCAAAAAAAAAAACTCTTCGGAAATGTTGTATGACCTCGAGCAAAGTTTTATTCTGCCAAAACTAGTCCTTGTCTTTACCTGTAAAACCAGAGTTTTAAGATCCTGTCATTAGTTGCAATACATAAGAATTTCACTCATATCGTAGTTGCTAACATATGAAATGTGCATGCAAACCTGCAGTTTGAATGGGCGTGGCAGCACCCAACAGAATCAGTGGCAGTGAGGCAGGCAGCTGCTGCTTTTAAATCCTTCTCAGGAGTTGCCAACAAGATTAAACTTGCTTACACAATGCTTAACCTCCCGTCTTGGCAGAGGTATGACTTATTCTTGTGGAAGTAAATAGACATTACTTGATCTCAAGGTTTGATATATCAAATACTGAATGTGTCTCTGTACATGATTAGCTTGAACATCACCATAAACTATTTCTCAACGAACTACAAAGTACACTCTGTTGGTTGTCCAAGCTTGCCAAAGAACATGAAGGTCCAAATTTGCCCCATGGATGAGCTTCCCTGCTATTGTGATTCGGGTGATATTTTATTTGAAGAGAGAGAAAATGAAGATGCCTGGGATGGTGAAGAGGAATATGAGAGAGCTAGTGATGGAAGTGGAACTTTTGAGGCAAACTTGGTGGAACTTGTAGTTTCCTCCCTGGATGAGCTTCCATGCTATAATGGAAGGGGGGATAATATTTTTGAAGGTGGATATGGTGAAACGGCATCCAGGGAAGCTTGTAACAGAAGTGCTGTACACGAAAAATATAATGAATCTGTTAACACACGAGGAACTGTTAAAGAAGCACATGCAGATATTATAGTTCGTATTACTGCAGATTTTGCACGTAGCATTGACAAGACTTCCAATGAGCATTTCAGATGGTTTGAAGAATATGACCAGCAAGACCAAAGGGAGCCCCCCTCTCCAGAACTGGATCATGCAAATCCATTTCCTTTCATGAATTTACTAGCAAGAAAAGCTTCTTCAATTGTTACTAGCTTTTCAAAGAGCGAGACTGGAGATAGGGGCGTATTGACATTGATTGATGAGGATGTTTCTGAATTGGATTGGCAGAGGGCTAAGAAATTAGTTATTGACAAAGATGATGAAGCTAGCAACACCTGTGAAACTGTGAACGTGGATACTCATTCTTCTGTAGATGCACATTGTATTAACAAGGCTTCTCGTGAAGACCAAAGAGAGTCTGAACCATATGTCATGCAAGACCAAAGAGAGCCACCCTCTCCAGAACTAGATTATGCAGAACCATTTGGTTTCATGAATCAGCCATCAAGTAAAGCATCATCTTCTATTGTCACAAACTTTTCTGCGAGGGAGACTAGAGATGGGGGTGTATTGACATTAATCGGCGAGGATGCTTCTGAATTTGATTGGCCAAGATGGAAGAAGCTTTCTTGCAAAGTAATCAATGATAAAGATCAAGTCCTGATTCCAAGGTCATTCATTCCTCGGGAAATTGAGGTTATAGATTTGCTGTCCCCGTCTCCAGAATGCAGAATTAGGTCAGCCAACAAGAAGAGAAGAGTTTCTCCTGTGTATCCGGTAATTATTGACTTGACTTAGCCAATTTCCTAGGTTGGACATAATAGCAAAAAGTAATTGGATAAGTACACAGTTTCAATCCGAAGAATCTGCTTTGGCTACATTGTAATCTTATTCCAACATTAACTATTCTTACCAACCCTGCTTGGATCATGGACTGATGATATAAACTTCATATCAGATATTTTCATGCTTGCTTTTTGCATAATGGGATTTATTCAGGCCGTGCAATCTGTTTAAAGCGGCAGCCCTTTCAACTGATCAAACTGCTCTTAGATTGGAAATGGTCAAATTATATTTATCATGTTATTTGTTTATTTAATTTTTGCATAGAGTTTTATTCATTATTCAAAAATAGTGAAACATGAGAAGATCTGTCTGCTAAGGTTGAGTAGAGCTGCTACTTCTGTCAAGCATTCTAATAAGAATGACACAAAAATTAAACTTGATCTTCCTACTCCTAATCCTGGAAATGACTGTGGAACCTGCACCATTTCAGAAAGTGGGGAAAACTGTAGAATTTGCTATAGCACCTGCTCCATTATACCTTCATTTGAGGTTGAATTCTTTGACATGATGGTGAATCTTGTTATTTTTATGTTTATTTTTCATCTCAAACTCATTTTTCAAAGCGTTTTTCATTCAAAAAAACATTAAATTAATGTTTTTTTAAGTATTTTTTTATAGTTTTGATTTACTAACATAAAAAAATTAAAAAAAAATATATAAAAAATATTATTTTAATATATTTTTAATAAAAAAATATTTTACTTTATTACGAAGCATGGGGAATACTTTTTTGCTGATAATGATGGCTTATTTTACTTTAAGACTAGAGCCCAGAGCATCATGGTTTTATGTCTTCAATAGTAAATACCATAAATCTTTAGCATTCATAATTAACATGCGTTTGTGGCGATCGTTTTCATTTTTAATGAAATTAATACCGTTGGTTTTAGTTAGTTTCAGAAAACATCAACTGGACAAGAACAGAAACTTGATTTGTACGTTTTAGACATCACAGGTGACAAGAAGTGATACATTTGGTAAATACACAGACATACCTAAAGCAATATCATGTCAAGCCATTTTCAGACAGACTTTCCAAGGAAATACTTGCCAAGCAATCTGTCCCTGTAGGCCCCTTGCAAGAGAAAAGCTAATGAACAATTTCAATCAGGGATTTTGTGCTTTGGTCCAGAGATAAGACTGGTGGAATTACTATTAACCACATGAAACTGGGGGCCTAAGTTACCAATCAAATGATTAACGCACCACTTTCTTGCTTAATCTAGACAATAAGAATCAATTGAGGTCATGAGGGTCCTGGTAATCAAACACCATCATCTTGTCTTCGCCAAAATAGGATCTCTACCAAGCCTGTAGGCATGAGTACGTGTGAACCCAAGACGCACTATCACCTGTACCAGACCACATAAAACAAAGTATGTGAAGCTGAATCATATTGGGACAGCTTATACACACATGTGCGAGCTAAATTAGGTTAGGGCTAACCACAAGTGTCCTATATGGGCATGTAAAAAGGATCATTTTTCAAATATAGGATACAGAATTGTTTCTGGACAGGGGTGCTCCACTGCAATATGCTCTCCATGTGTACAAGATAGCAAGTCATGAGAAACCTTCACTACACACTTGCGTATGTGGATATTTCTGTTTGAAAAGCACAAATCAGCTGTTTCCTGCCAGCTTCCGAAGAAAGTTCATGGACTTTAAGTGCAAAACCTTTGCTGCATGTAGGCTGTATCACTTGACAAGAACAGAGCACCAAAAATACATACTTGACAAGACCGTAGCGCATTAGGAAAGATTTATTTTTTTCAATCAAGAACAGATCTTTTGACATTTTAAAGGATTTCAAAATCGACTAATGTTGTGCGTGCTTGCGCAGTCATTTGATCGGATACAAAAGCATTAATACACCTCTTCTTGCAATCTAAATAATGATAAATCTCGAACAAGAAAAAGCATTCTTTGCTCTTAACGATACATATTAGCAGCTGCTACAAGGTGATCCTGGAAACTCTGTATGTGGATCTAGGTCATAATATTAACTTTCAGTGCAAGCAAAACAGAAACTGTATGCGTGGATAGAGAATACCTGGAAAATGTTATTGGAAAATCATAGGAAGACAGGACATGCAATTCAAGAACTTGAGAGTTACGAGCATTAAAAGTAATCATTAACGATATAGCAAATACGAGCAAGTTTAAAGTTTATTGAGGGAGGCCGGAGGCATCTCTAACACTTACAAGTACAAGCATGGAAGTACAAAAATAGGAAGTTCAAGAAATTGTACAAAAATGAGATATCGCGGAAAAATTGGCGTTGAGAGAATATCTCGAGCAAACTGATGCTGCTAGTTTGGTCAATTTGATTGTTGCTGCTGCTGCTGTTGCAGTTCTTGCTCACCCTGCCAGACACAAACAATATCGTTGAGAGCAGGCCTTATAGCTTCTTCCAATATCTTCTGATATTCTAGCGTATCTCCATTAGATTTCTTCACTTCCACAAAATGGATATTTGGAGTCACTTCAAAAATCTCAGCATCAACAGACAATGGCCCCTTTCTACCTTCTTCCATTCCTTCCAATTTCAGCAAACCTGCATCTTTCTTAATCACCTTCAGCTTTTGACGCTTAGCAATATCTTCCAGTTTAGAGATGATGACTGAAGCCGGTTGTATAGAAGTAAATCTTGCTTCTCTCTTCTGATAATTTTCCTCGAATAATCCAGATAGATCAAATCCAGCAGAAAGGGAAATGATATCAAAAGCATTTAAGCTGGGAGGTTTGGCTGACTCTTGCTTTGCCTCAGAAGCCACACTGCTATTCTCAGAAGAACCAGAACCATTCCAATCCAAAGCAGCTACCTCCTTGCTTTTTGTTCCAGTTTTAATTTGTTTAGAGTTCAACCCTTTTCTAAACCAAGAACTTTCCTTAATCTCAGCCATGGAGATCCTTGTACTGGGGTTTGGATCCAGGATCTTGCGCAACAACCTACGAGCATCAGTTGGAAACCAATTAGGGCATTTGAACTCTGCTCTGCCAATTTTCCTGTACATCTCCATCAAATTTGAATCATGAAATGGGAGATAACCAGACAATAACACAAATAAAACCACGCCACAGGACCAAATATCAGCTTTAGTGCCATCATAACCTTTCCTGTTGATCACTTCAGGAGCAACATATGCAGGTGTCCCGCAAGTCGTGTGTAGTAGTCCATCTTGTTGCTTGGATTCAGTGAGGGCACTCAATCCAAAATCAGATATCTTCAGATTCTCATTCTCATCCAACAACAGATTCTCTGGCTTTATATCACGATGATAAACACCCCTGCTGTGACAGAAATCAACTGCATTGATCAGCTGTTGAAAATATTTCTGGGCAACATCCTCCTTTAACCTTCCTTTAGCAACCTTGTCAAAGAGTTCACCACCTTTAGCATATTCCATTACAAAGTAAATCTTACTTTTGGTAGCCAAGACCTCATAAAGTTGCACGATATTAGGGTGTCTAACAAGTCTCATTACAGATATTTCTCTCTTGATCTGATTAACAAGCCCAACCTTCAAGACCTTCTCTTTGTCAATTACTTTAATGGCTACACTCAGGTTCGTTCTGATGCTCCTCGCAAAATAAACCTTGGCAAAGGTGCCTTGGCCAAGCAATCTCCCCACTTCATAGTTCTTTGTCAAAACACTTGGTTTATTTTCCATCCCAAGCTAAAACTGCTAATACTCTATGATATACAACACCCCTCCTATATGTTTTATCAAACTAGAAAGTAGGATCTATATATAAAAGCATAAATGGCTCAACCGTCTTCACATAGATCATACCAACTTGAAGGTCCATGATGCTTTTGAGCACAAAAGCAAGAGGAAGAATAATTTACAAATCCAATCTCATCAAGAGCAAAGAAGGGTGGATCCAACAAAGACGGAACCTGATGGGCTTCAAAGACGGACTGCCAAACACTAAGGAACATCATGCAGCATTCCCTGGGTTTCTCGGTCAAAAATCACCTTAAGAATGCTGAGACACGGTGTAGAGGATACACCTTCAGCAGGACACTTGTAAACCAACACAAACAGACAGGATTTATAACCTGAGAAAAAAAAACAAGAGCAAACAGAAAATAAGCCAAAAAAAATAAGAAGATTAAATCTACATGCTAAGAAATTTAACAAATTGTAGCTGAGGAATTTGCAAGGCAAATTTCACATTTGTTATATACTCGAGCCCCACAGCCCAAAACCCTTGTTTTTTCCATACCATGAATAAAGAAAGGAAAGCTCATGGTCTGAAAATTAATCTCAAACAAATCACAGTCTGCTTCTTTTGGAACTAAAAAGCTAACACAGGCTAATAAACACTTGTAGGGTCATCAAAAACTGCATAGCCAGACGCTTTGAAATGCTCATTAAACAGTATAACAACAAGAATAATTTTCAGATTTAATCATGATCAATCTCAAAGATTAAGCCTTTCAAAAAACTGAAACTTGCCCACAAAACTTCTAATTAAAAAGATGAAAACTTTCACACACCATCTAAACCAACACAGCTACAAATCTCTACAAAAACCAGCACCGGAATTTAACCAAAACAAAAACCCACAAAATCTAGATAAAAAGATGGCAAACTCAGCAGAGACTCATTCAGCTTACCTTGAGTTGTTAGAATCCAAAGCGGAGAAGGACGACTACAAATGGATAACAAGCCTTGTCTCTCTGTCTTTCTTTTCTTTGTTCGGTTGGTAACAATATAAATTTTGTAAGAAATCTTAAAGCCACTTTATAAGGCAACGGCAACGGCAATGGCAGCGGTGGCATGTCTTCTTACCAGATAGATACTTGAATATGCCATGAGGTACGTGTACTAGTTTCTTAATGGTATTATTTGGTCCCTTTCTTTCAATTTTATCTTACTTTAGTCCCATATAGCCATATCAAATTTGAGACTAGTTTAGATTCATTTTATTTTATATAAAGAATTATTTTTATTTTTTAATAATATTTTTATAATATACAAGTACATTAAAATGACTATTTATAAAAAGATACAATAATCACATACACTCACTATATGGATATATATTATCACATCATGAGAATTTCCGATTATAGTTCATGAAAATAATATTGTATTGAATGTAATAAAAAAAATAAGGGATAAATATTGAAAGATTTTTTTTCTACTAATAGTTTTGTTGACATAAATGATATGCAATGAATTATTCATAAGTGGACATATCCAATAAATATTTCAAAAGTTAAATAAAATCATAATGATTGTTATTGTGTCTGTTTATTCATGAATTTTTTTTTCATCTTTAAATTTATCAATACTTATTTTTTGAAAAATAAATAAATAATGGAATAGTCTAACACTATCCCTAATAATGTTTGACGAAGATTGACCCTATGCTAGTGTAAAATAGGAAGGTTAGGAGGATGATACCAATACAAAAAGACAGACTTAAGATTAGAGGGACTCAATGCATAATTTACAGGGTCAGCGGCATGGATGAGGATCTATGTGGGCAAGACCATCATGAGGGTCATGGGATTCTATCTCTCTCTCTCTTTTTTCTTTTAATTAACACGAATGTTCGAGTCAGAATGCATGTATCTTGATTAATTTTATAAGTTTTAAAATTAACGATTATGTAAATTTCCAGTGACTATCATATTAGTAATATCAGGATTCGAATATAAAATCATAAAAAAACAAATTTTTTAATCTCAAACTTTTATTACCGGAAAATAAGCCCTTCTTTCTTGTTTTAGTTTAACGTGGGTGTCCGGGTCAGCTTGCACACACCTCGACTAATCCCACGGGCCCTGAAGTTAACGACCATGTAAGCCTCCAGTGGCCATCATATGAGTAACCACAGGGCTTGAATCTAAGACCACAGAGGGAGTAAATATCTTGATCCTAAGCTTTTATTACTGGACCACCATCTAGGTTAATAAAACCTTCTTTCTTGATGAGACATGTGATTGTCTTATAATTCCCAAGTGTCAAGAGAATTATCGGATGTATGGGAAGCAGTTGGGATGTGCTCTGGGGTACTAATATCTTATTATTTGACTAGTTGTTGAAACAAATGTTAGGTTGACGTCTTTTTTTATATTTTAAATTTAGAAATTTAACGAAGCAAAAGGACATAAAGAGAACAAACTCCCACAATCTTGGTATATAAAATTAAGAAAAAAGAAAGCTAACCACAAGAAAAGAATATGATAATTTATGGTGGAAAAAATCAAGTTAAAGTTCCCCATAAAAGAAGAAAAAAAAGGCAGATTTTTCCATAAAAGCGACTCCAAGTTAAAATATAATTGGACCCCAAAATATTTGAAATCGAGTGGTGTTTATTGCATGTAACACACAAGAGCATGAATCTTTTGACACCCACCACAAGTTGCTCGAAATCTCGAGACATTTGTTTTTTTGTTTTTTATCCTGTCTTGTCTGAAAGTTGTAGGTGATAAGATTAGAATTCAGATAGGCATGAGTTAAGTTGAGTCTGATATTTCTTGATAAGAGCAGAAAGGGTTAATATTAATTAATTACACAAGAAGAGGTTCTTCATATAGTAAAATTCTTGAATTGGGATTTAGCTAGGAATATTGCTTCGAAAAGCTCATAATGATGACCTGAGCTTCTATGCTAATGTGGATTGTAGTGACTCAGGTGATACTCCCATGATTTGAAATTTTGAAAACAAATTACTAGATAAATTTCTTTTATTGAATGTTAATTTGATCGAATGGTGTCTCTATTTACTTGAATCAATGATTACATGCGTTAAATTTAAATTAAAAACAAATAAAAAACTTACTTATCCTTGAAGATTAATTAATTTTCATTGTAGCACAAGGCACGAAGCATAGTAGATTATGATAATCCTTTGTTTATTTTTTCATCCCTAAAGTTTTTTTCTTTGTGTTCTGATCCCTAATTGATCAAATTAATGGCTAATTGCTTCTATTTTGTTTTGAGAGGATAAGATTCAAAGATATGGGATCAAGATGAAAGAGGTGGACAAAATAAATGGTGATTTTAAAGTAAGAATGGAAAGTTTATTTTGACCATTCTACTTTCCAAATGGTTCATTGTCAATCCCTTTAGTTTTCATAAATTAAAATTTAGTCCAAAAAATTATTTTTCTTATTTTTAAGATACTAGTTTAAGAGAAAGGAGAGAAAATCACCAGGTTTTGGTAATAAAAAGAGAAAATCATTGGTTGATACCAATTTCAGCCACAAAAAAATTCATTCTTGATGTTAATGGATTATATTCGATTAGAGAAGTTTCACTTGAGTGTTCTTGTTTTTTCTTATATGAGATAGCGTGTTTGGGAGTGTGGTTGTGATTGCTTTTCAAAATGCTTTTCGCTTAGAAATGCATCAAAATGATTTTTTTTAATTTTTAAAAAAATTATTTTTGAGATCAGCACATCAAAACGATCCGAAAATATAAAATAATTTATTTTTTAGATCCGTGTTTCCAAATGTTCTCATAATCTCAAGAAGTTTTTTGGATTTGGGTTGTTTTTTTAGGTTTTTTTTATTTAGTTTACAAAGGTCTTTAGGATTTGTTTAGGTATTTTTGGATTAAAAAAAGTTGAAAATGATTTTTTTAGTATAAAATACCCCATATGCCTAAATTTTTTTTTAATAGAAAACAACTTAATTAGCAATGCATGCATATTGTTTTTTAATAAATGTTAAAAATAAAAAAATAATCTGACTTGCAGTATAACACAAGCTAATGGTCTAGTAAATACCATATATAAATTATTTAAAAAACATTATATGTAAAGAATAAAAATAAAAACTATTTAAAACTCAATGATTATATAAAAATAATTATCGAGTCTAAAAAATTATTAAATGTGATTTTTGAAACTTAAGAAAAAAAAATAGAAAACTTAAGATAAACTCTAGAAAGTGAAAACTCTAAATAATAAATAGAGATACAAAATTGTGGTATGATGAATAATTAAAAGCAAATAAATCCAATCAAAATATGCATCTTCTATCACCACATAATCTTCAAGACCTTAATTCCAACAATAAAAAAAGTTATGTGTCACGTATTGTAACACCACGGTTGAACTGTTGGAACTTGGAACAATGATAGCTAGCTTGTAGTCCTTTTAGGATACCATCATCTCTTTAAGAATTTAATTTTTTTTTATTTTAATTTTTTTTTATAATTTTAAATTATTTTAATATATTAATTTAAAAAATATTTTTTAAAAAAATAAAAAAAATATTATCTTAAATATATTTTTAAGTAAAAAATACTAATAACGGTTAAAA
>Ga0307517_10007273_pt1 | contig 16188 bp, 10 predicted proteins | sample 23_EM_MG_FD_194515 | JGI IMG/M metagenome (GOLD analysis project Ga0307517, IMG submission 194515) | Populus trichocarpa ectomycorrhiza microbial communities from riparian zone in the Pacific Northwest, United States - 23_EM | ecosystem: Host-associated > Plants > Roots > Unclassified | place... | reverse complement strand
CCTGGAGGACGGTGACCGGCACCAGTACGCCCACGATCGACGCCGCGTTGACCTTGGCGGGCAGGCCGACACAGAGCTTGTTCAGGTCGCCCTGGGCGAGCCCGAGCTGGGGGCTCATGTCGCCGGCCGTCTTGGCGTTGCCATAGGCCTGCTCGGCACCGTTCCCGTTGACCGTGGTGACGCCGTTGTCGTTGCCGATGGCCAGCGCCTGCGGGGCGGCCGTCGCCGAGACGCCGACGACGGAAGCCGCGACAGCCGTCGCAGCCATTGCCTTCTTGAGCATTTCTGCGGTCCTTTCCTGGCAGAGACACAATTCCTGCTCCCCCATCAACAGAGGTCGGCCGGATTGGTTGCGTGGCTTCACCCGGTTGGATTCATCTGGGCCATTGGAGTGAATCGGAGCAACCATGCGGCCCGGTGCCAGTTGTTCAGGTCGCTCCGGTGGACGGGGTTACTCCAGAAGGGACCACGCAAGTGATCAAGAAGGTTATGGCTGCTGCGGCTGTCGCCGCTTCCGTCGTCGGAGCCTCGGCTGCCGTCGCCGCCCCGGCGATGGCGATCGGTAACGACAACGGCGTCACCACGGCGAACGGCAACGGCGCCGAGCAGGTCTACGGCAACCAGGCCACGTACGGCAACATGAGCCCCCAGATGGCGCTCATCCAGGGCTCGCTGAACAAGCCCTGCATCGGCCTGCCGGCCAAGGCGAACCTGGCCTCGCTGGTCGGCCTCGTGCCGGTCACCGTCGCGCAGGACGTGCCGATCCTCTCCGCGCCGCAGAACCAGCAGTGCACCGAGAACTCCACCCAGGCCAAGGGCGACGAGCCGCTGTCGCACATCCTGGACAACATCCCGGTCCTGTCGGGCAACGGCGCTGCGGGCAGCTGACCTCGCGGACGTGCACAGCGGGCCGCCGATCTCTCGGCGGCCCGTTGGTTTGCCTCGCCGGGACGCGCGGAAGGCGGCCGAGGAGTTCGGGAAGCTGCGCGCGGCCCGTCCGCTGGTCCCCCGCGGACAGCAGCCCCTGCCGAGCGACCCGCCGCGGATCTCCCGGCGCGCCCCGGGCGAGGAAGCCAACTTGCTTACACGCGAGCCGACTTATTGCTCCATACGGGGCAAAGGCCGCAACCAAACCAGTCATCACTCAGTTGATCATCGTGCGGCTCCGCAACGGGAGTCCGTCCTCCGAAAGGGTTTGAACATGAAGAAGCTGTGGGCGACCGCGGCTGTTGCCGCCTCCCTCGCCGGTGCCACGGCCGCGATCGCCACCCCGGCGATGGCGATCGGCAACGACGACGGCGTCACCACCACTCAGGGCAACGGCGCCGTGCAGAAGTACGGCAACCAGGAGACCAAGGGCGACATGAGCCCCCAGCTCTCCCTCGTCCAGGGCACCCTGAACAAGCCCTGTGTCGGCCTGCCGGTCAAGGCGAACCTCGCCTCGATCGTCGGCGTCGTGCCGGTCACCGTTCTGCAGGACGTGCCGATCCTCTCGGCCCCGCAGAACCAGCAGTGCACCGAGAACTCGACCCAGGCGAAGGGCGACGAGCCGCTGTCGCACATCCTGGACAACATCCCGGTCCTGTCGGGCAACGGCGCCGTGGGCAGCTGACCTCAGCACCACGCACCACAAGAGCGGGCCGCCGAGCACTTCGGCGGCCCGCTCTTCGTGCTATGGCCGTTTCGACTTCGCGTACAGGGCCTCGATGTCCTCCGCGTACGCCGCCGTCACCACGTGCCGTTTGAGTTTCAGGGACGGGGTGAGGAGGCCGTTGTCCTCGGTGAACTCGCCCTCGATCAGGGCGAAGGCGCGGATCGACTCGGCGCGGGAGACGGCCTCGTTGGCGTGGTCGACGGCCTTCTGGACGTCGGCGCGCAGGCGGGGGTCCTCGACGAGGTCGGCGAGCGGGGTGTCGGCCGGGAGTTTGCGGACCGCGAGCCAGTGGGCGAGGGCCTCGGGGTCGAGGGTGATCAGGGCGGCGACGAAGTGACGGTTGTCGCCGACGACCAGGCACTGGCCGACCGGGGCGCGGCTGCGCAGGCGGTCCTCCAGGACGGCCGGGGAGACGTTCTTGCCGCCGTTGGTGACGAGGATGTCCTTCTTGCGGCCGGTGATGGTGAGATAGCCGTCCTCGTCGAGGGCGCCGAGGTCACCGGTCGCGAACCAGTCGTCCCGCAGTACGGCGTCGGTGGCCGCCGGGTTGTTCCAGTACGCGCCGAAGACCACCCCGCCCTTGATCAGCACCTCGCCGTCGTCGGCGATGCGGATCCTGGTGCCGGGTACCGGGAGGCCGACTGTGCCGGGGCGGGGCCGCAAGGGCGGGACGACGGTGGCGGCGGCTGTGGTCTCGGTGAGGCCGTAGCCCTCGTAGACGATGATTCCGGCGGCGGAGAAGAAGAGGTTGAGGTCGCGGTCGAGCGGGGAGCCGCCGCTGATCGCGTAGCGCAGGCGGCCGCCGAGTTCCTTGCGGATACGGCGGTAGACCAGCAGGTCGTAGAGGGCCCAGGCGGCGTAGAGGGCGGGGCCGGGGCCCTTGCCGGTGCCGAGGAACTTGTTCAGGTAGGCCTCGCCGAAGCGGATCGCGATGCGGTCGGCTCGGTCGAAGGAGGCGGCGCGGCCCATCTTCTCGGCGGTCGCGCGGCCGGCGTCGTGGATCTTCTCGAAGAGGTACGGCACGCCGACCAGGAACGTGGGCCTGAACTCCTTCAGCGCCGGGCGGAGTTCGTCGGGCTTGATGCTCGGGCAGTGGCCGATCTCGATGCGGGCCATCAGGCAGGCGATCTGGAGGGTGCGGCCCATGATGTGCGCGAGCGGGAGGAACAGCAGCGTCGAGGCGACCTGGCCGGTGACCTCCGTGAAGAGGGGGTGCAGCAGCTCGACCGTGTTGGCCGCCTCGGCGTGCAGGTTGGCGTGGGTGAGGACGCAGCCCTTGGGGCGGCCGGTGGTGCCGGAGGTGTAGCAGATCGTCGCGATCGTGTCGGGGGTCAGGGAGGCGCGGCGCTTGGTGATCTCATCGTCGGGCAACTCCTCACCCAGGGCGGTGAGTTCGGCCATGGCTCCGGCGTCCAGCTGCCAGACGCGCGGCGGTTGGGGGTGGCGGGCCGTGCCGGTGGTGACCGTGTCGGTGTTCTCGGCGGTCTCCGTGACGACGAAGCGGGCGCCCGAGTCCCGGACGATCCACTCCACTTGGTCCGCCGACGAGGTGGCGTAGATCGGTACCGTCTGGCCGCCTGCCGCCCAGATCGCGAAGTCGAGGACCGTCCACTCGTAGCGGGTACGGGACATGACCGCGACCCGGCCGCCCGGTTCGAGGCCTGCGGCCGTCAACCCCTTTGCTACGGCGGTCACTTCACGGGCGAAGGCTGCCGCGGTGACGGGGTGCCAGGTGCCGGCCTGTTCGCGGCGGAGGACCACGGTGTCGGGGGCCTCCGCCGCGTTGGTGAACGGCAGGTCGGCGGTGCTGCCGGTCGTCGGGCGCGGGGCGAGCGGCAGAGTGCTCGCCTCTCGTACGACGCCCCGCTCGTCCCGGGTGAGTTCGACCCGGGTGCGGGCCGCGAGGTCGGTGCGTTGCCGCGCCCGCTTCAGGTCCTTGCGTACGCCCATGACAGCTGCTCCCGGTCGACGGTGAGACGGTGGCTGGGGCGTCAACTTACTCGCAAGTAGGGGAAGGTCAATGGGGTCTGTGCGGTACCGGTGGGTTCAGTCGATTCGGCGGGCCTCGTCGATCGCCTCTGCGAGTTGTCGTACGTCCGTGTCTTCCGTTTTCTTCGCCAACGTGTGGGCGCGGGCGGCGAGTTGGCCGAGGCCGGGGTTGCCGGGCAGGGTGCCCTCGTCGGCCTCGGGTGAGCGGAGGGTGTCGGCGAAGTAGGCGGCCACGGCGGTGACTTGGAAGCGGGGGGACGCGCTGCTCAGGGAGTCGTGCAGGGCGTCGGTCTCCAGTTGGCCCGAATCCTCGTGCGGGGCGCGGGTGTTGGGGTCGAGCCAGCGGACGCTTGCCGTGGCGAGGTGGCCGTCGGCACCGGGCCTGGTGCGGACGGCGTAGAGGGCGGTGACGGTGTGGCCGGGACCGATCTCGCCGCCGTCGACGGTGTCGTCGCGGAAGTCGTCGTCGGCGACCTTGCGGTCCTCGTAGCCGATGAGGCGGAACTGCGCGACCGTCTCGGGGTCGAAGGCGACCTGGGCCTTGGCGTCGCGGGCGGTGAGGTCGATGTTCTGCGGGAGTTGGTCGACGAAGACCTTGCGGGCGTCGGTGTCGTTCGAGACGTACGCGGTGTGGCCGTCGCCCTTGTCGGCGAGTTTCTCCATCAGGGCGTCGCCGTAGTCGCTGCCGACGCCGACGCCGAAGAGGGTGATGCCGTGGTCGCGGCGTTCGTCCGCGATGCGGTCGAGGATCGAATCGGCGCTGGTGTCACCGGTGTTGGCGAGACCGTCGGAGATGAGGACGACCCTGTTGGTGGCGCCCTTGCGCAGGCCCTCGGTGGCGGTGGCGTAGCCGGTCTCGACGCCCGCGCCGAGGTTGGTCGAGGACTGGGTCTCCAACTCGTCGATGGCGTCGTGGACTTGGCCGCGGTGGCCGTCTAGGCGGGTCATCGGGAGGACGGTCTCGGCCTCGTCGCTGAAGGTGACGAGCGCGACCGAGTCGTCGTCGCGGAGTCGGTCCGTCATCTCGTCGAGGGACTTCTTGGCGAGGTCCAGGCGGCCCGTCTCGGCCATGGAACCGGAGACGTCGATGACGAACGTCAGGGCGGCGGGCGGGCGTTCGTCGGTGTCGTCGGCGGTGCGGGTGGCGAGGCCTACGCGGACGAGGGACCAGTTGGAGCTGTCGGTGCGGGCGCCGTCGACGGTGACCGTGAAGCCGTTGCCGTCGGGGCGGTCGTAGTCCTGGCGGAAGCTGTTGACGAACTCCTCGGGGCGGATGGTCGAGGGGTCGGGGCGCTGGCCGTCGGCCAGGACGCGGCGGGCGTAGCCGTAGGAGGCGGTGTCTACGTCCAGGGCGAAGGTGGAGAGGTAGTCGGGGGACGGGGCGATCTTGTCGGCGGGGGTGCTTGTCTGTTCGCCGTCCTGGTCCGCGTCCGAGCTCTGGCCGTTGTTCTGTTCGCCGCCCGAGGGGACCGCCGGGGCCGGGAAACCGGTGCGGTTCGACGCGTCCGAGTCGCTGGAGTTGCTGCCGCCGCCGCCCGCGCCGCAGCCCGTGAGCAGTAGGCCGCCCGCGGCGGTCAGGGCGAGCAGGGTGGTGCACAGTCGCCGGGTGCGGTGGTGTGACCGCTCCCCCGGCAGCCTGCTCGGTCGTGTTCGGTTGGTCTCCATCTCCCGTGCCCCCTCGGTCCGTTGACGTCGACTTCTTGCGACTGTGACGGTGGAGGGGGCGGGAATGTGCGCTACGGGGAGTTGCGGAAGCGTCTCGAAGGGGTCGCGATCATGGCCCGTCGAGACCGGTGGGAGATCCTCCGGTGACCTAGGACACGATGTCCTTGCGGGCGAAACCCCGGAAGGCCAGGGCGAACAGGACGATGGCGTAGGTAACGGAGACCGCCGTGCCCTGGATCATGCCGGACCACTCGGGGTGGGGTTGTACGGCGTCCGCCCACGCGAACTGCCAGTGTGCGGGCAGGAAGTCGCGCCAGTGGCCGAGGGCCGTGACGGCGTCCAGGACGTTGCCGACGATGGTCAGGCCGACGGCGCCGCCGACCGCGCCGAGGGGTGCGTCGGTCTTCGTCGAGAGCCAGAACGCGAGCCCGGCGGTGACCAGTTGGGACACGAAGATGAACGCCACGACGACCAGCAGGCGTTGGGCCGCCGTGCCCGCGCCGATCGCGCCGCCGGTGGGCAGCTCCAGGGAGCCCCAGCCGTAGGCGGCGGTGCCGACGGCCAGGGCGACGAGCGGGAGCAGGATCATCGCGGCGAGGCTGAGGCTCAACCCGACCACCAGCTTGGACCACAGGAGGCGGGCCCTCGGCACGGGTGCCGCGAGCAGATAGCGCAGGGAGGACCAGCTGGCCTCCGAGGCGACCGTGTCCCCGCAGAACAGGGCGACCGGGACGACCAGCAGGAAGCCGGCCGACACGAACAGGTTCACCGCGGCGAAGTTGGCGCCGGACGAGGTGGCCGTGTCCATCAGGGTCACCTGGGAGCCGCGCTCGCCCGGGGTGCCGCCGATCGCGAAGGCGGCGACCAGGATGAACGGCAGCGCGGCGAGGATGCCGCCCATGATCAGCGTGCGGCGCCGCTTCAACTGCCGGACCAGCTCGACCCGTAGGGGCAGGGTGCGGCCGGCCCGGTAGCCGGAGGCCACCTCGACGGGCTCGGCGAGCGTGCTCATGCGGAACCTCCGATCAGGGTGAGGAAGGCGTCTTCGAGTCGGCGGTGGGGGCCGACCGCGGAGACGGGGACTTCCAGGCGGACGAGTTCTACGAGGAGTCGGGCGGCGGTGCCTGGACCTTGGGGGCCTTGGGTGGGAGGTGGAGACGTCGTGCCCTCGGTGGCGGTGCCGGCCGGGGTGACTGCACCACCCGGTGTGACTGCGGCAGCCGTGGCGGCGGCCGTACTCGCCCCGTTCGTCGGGGAGTTGGCGGACACGAGCTCATCACCCGGTGCCGGTGCGTCATCTGGCGCCGGTTCGTCACCCGGTGCCAGCCGCACCAGCAAGCCGCCCTCCGCGCGGACCACCGACTCCACGTCCGTGAGCGCCGCGATCTTCTCCACCAGCGAGTCGGAGATGTCCCCGGCAAGGCCGACCAGGAGGGTGTCCCCGGAGCCGATGATCTCGGCGACCGGGCCCGCCTGGACGAGACGGCCGCGGTCCATGACCACCAGGTGGGTGCAGGACTGTTCGACCTCGGCGAGGAGGTGGCTGGAGACGATGACCGTGCGGCCCGCCTCCGCGTAGCGGATCATCACCTCGCGCATCTCTCGGATCTGGGGCGGGTCGAGGCCGTTGGTCGGTTCGTCGAGGATGAGGAGGTCGGGGAGGCCGAGCATGGCCTGGGCGATGGCGAGGCGCTGGCGCATGCCCTGGGAGTAGGTGCGGACCGCGCGGGCGAGTGCGTCGCCGAGGCCCGCGATCTCCAGGGCCTCCTCCAAGTGGGCGTCCTGGGGCGGGCGTCCCGTGGCCTGCCAGTACAGCTCCAGGTTCTCGCGCCCGGAGAGGTGCGGGAGGAAGCCCGCACCCTCGACGAAGGCGCCGACCCTGGACAGCACCGGGGCGCCCGGGCGGATCGCGTGGCCGAAGACCCTGATCTCACCGGCGTCCGGTTTGATCAGGCCCATCAGCATGCGCAGGGTGGTCGTCTTGCCCGCGCCGTTCGGGCCCAGGAGGCCGAGCACCTGACCCTTCTCGACGCGGAAGGACAGGTCCCGTACCGCGTACCGGTCCGCGGACTTCGCGTACCGCTTGCTCAAGTCGGTGATCTGGAGCGGGACTTCGGACAGTTCGGGGGCGGGGGGTGCCGTGGCGGTGCGTCGGCGGCCGGTCAGGAGCAGGGCCAGGGCGATCGCCGCGCCTGCCAGCGGGAGCCACCACACCCAGGACGGGAGCGTCGCCGCCGCAGTCGTGACGCCGGGGGCCGTCGGTACCTTGAGGTCGCTCTTCAGGGTGACGGTGTACGTCGCCGGGGCCGCCGGGGAGGCGTAGCCGAGGTCCGTCGAGGCGAGGACCAGACGCAGGTGGTGGCCGCTCTGGACGTCGTAGTCGATGGCCGGGAGGGTGATCGTGACGTCCTTGCCGGACTTGGTGCCGTCGATCCTGAGGGGGGTCACCAGCTGGGAGGGGAGCACCTGTTGGGTGCCGCCGGGGCCCACGTCGTAGACCTTGCCGAAGAGGACGGTGTCGTCGCTCGTCGACTTGACGTGGACGGTGACCGTGGGCGAACCGGTGATGCGGAGGCTCTTGGTGACGGGGGCCGAGTTGAATGCTGCGTACTGGCCCGGGAAGTCGAGGGAGACCCCGATGCCCAGGGAGGACAGTTGCGAGAGGCCGCCGGTGCTGCCGAGGCCGGGGAGGGCCGAGATGGCGGGTGGGCTGGCGCCGGCCGGGTTGGTGAAGGACTGCTCGGGGCGACCGGTCAGGGCGATCGTGCGCGGGTCGCTCTCCAGGCCGGGGTACGCGCTGCCGCTCGCGCCGCGCAACTGGGCCGCGCCGTCCGTGGAGTCGACGCCTCCGGTGCGGGTGACGCGGAACGCGGGGCCGGTGTCGGTGTTCTTGTCGTCCTTCAGGTACCGGTCGAACCAGGACGTCACGCGTGCCTGGACGCGGCTCGTCTCCATGTCGCCCCCGTCGTGGCCTCCGGCGATCCAGTCGACGTCGACCGGGGCGCCGTTCGCGCGGATCGCCTTCTCCGCCGCGTCGGCCTGGCCGAGCGGGAAGAGGGAGTCTGTCTGGCCCTGGATCAGGAGGGTCGGGACGTTGATCTGCTTGGCCACGGCTGACGGGGAGCGGGCTTCGAGGAGGGCGCGGGCCTGGGCGTCCGGCTTTCCGGACTCGGCGACCCTGTTGTACATCTGGCACAGCGCGGGCTCGAACTTGGCGCAGCCGCCACCGGAGTTGATGAAGATTCCGGCCCAGAGCTTCTTGAAGACGCCGTTCGGGAAGAGGGCGTCCGCGAGGTTCCAGTACGTGATCGCCGGGGCGATCACGTCCACCCGGTCGTCGTAGCCGGCGGCCAGGAGGGAGATCGCGCCGCCGTAGGAACCGCCTGCCATGCCCACGCGCGGGTCGCCCGGCTTGTCGAGCTGGACGTCCGGTTGTTTCGCCAGCCAGTCGATCAGCTTCGATACGTCCTTGACCTCGCCGGACGGGTCGTTCAGGCCGATCTTGCCGGTCGACTTGCCGAAGCCGCGGGCCGACCAGGTCAGTACCGCGTAGCCGTCCTGGGCCAGGTCCTCGGCTTCTTTTCGTACGTCTTCCTTGTTGCCGCCGAAGCCGTGGGCAAGGAGGACTGCGGGGCGGCGGGTTGATCCGCCCGTGGTGAAGTACGAGGTATCCAGGGTGACGCCGTCGATCGCCATCTTCCGGTCTGTCTGGTGGACCGGGGGTGTGGTGTCCGAGGCTGCGGCCGTCCAGGTGCCGGCGGCGGCGAGCACGACGACGGCTGCGGTGGCTGCTAGCCGGCGCCGGGGGTGTCGTAGTCGTCGTAGGCCTTGCAGCCCGGGCAGTCGAAGATCCATGCGTTCAACGGTACGGGGCGTCTCTGACAGTTGGGGCAGACCCTGGGGTGAACCGGGGGTGAGGTGTGTACCGCGCTTGGTGTACGGCCTCTAGCTCGGGAGGTGCTGTTGCGTTGCCGGGTGCGGGTGCGTTGTGGCTGAGCGCGCCCACGCGGCGGAGCCGCAAATCGATACAGCCCCGCGCCCCTGAGGAGGCCTCGCCCCTTCGGGGCTTAGGCCTCCTCAGGGAGTGAGATTAGCCAGCGGGTTTCCCTGCGCGGGCGGAGATAGAACGCCCAGTAGAGAGTGGCCAGCGTCACTATGCCGCCCGTCCACAGCAAGTACGTCGTCTCCTGTTGGGTGAGGATGTAGGCCAGGACTGCGATCAAGAGGATCGGTATTGCGGGCCATAGGGGCATGCGCCACGCGTGCGTATGCCTGTGGGGTCCGCGGCGGGAGAGTAGGGCCGCTACCGCCACCAGCAGGTACATGCCGGTTACCGAGACGCCTGTCACGCCGTACAGGGTGTCGAGGTTGACGAAGCAGAGGATCGCGCCGGGGATGCCTACCGCGAGCGTGGCCACCCAAGGGGAGCCGAAGCGGCCCAGTTTCGAGAAGAGCGTGTTGACCGGGTGGGGCCAGGCCTTGTCTCGGGCCGAGGCGAAGAGGACTCGGGAGTTCTGGATGACCATGACGATGCCGGCGTTGATGATCGCGAGGGCTACGCAGAGGCTGACGAAGGTGCCTACCGCCGAGTTGGACCAGGCTGTCACCATCGTGTTGATGTCTCCGCCGGTCAGGGTCGAGAGGTCGTTCGCGCCCATCGTGATCGCTACCACCGGGACCAGGATGATCACCGTGGAGATCGCGAGGGTGGCCAGGACCGTGCGGGCTACGTTTCGGCGCGGGTTCTCCAGCTCCTCGGAGAGGTAGACCGCCGTCGAGAAGCCCTGCGTGACGAACAGGGCTATCGCCAGGCCCGAGACCACCAGCATCGCCGTCACCGTGTCCGTGTGGCCGCCTGTCCCGGCCACCTGCATCGACGTCAGGCTGCCTATGCCTCGTTGGCTGTGTGTGAAGCCGAGCAGGGCTACGACTCCCGCCGCTATGACCTCCAGGACCAGGAAGATGCCCGTGATCCACGCGTTGGCCCGCAGGTCCAACAGGCCTGCCAGCGTTGCCAGGAGCATCACTCCGGCGCCGGTCATGGACGGGTTCAGGTGGGCGATCGGGGCCAGGTAGTCCGCCGTGCCCATCGCTATCACCGGCGGGACGATCATCACGACCAGGAGGGACAGGACGAAGACCAGCCAGCCTGCCAAGCGGCCCGCCAGTGTCGACACCATCGCGTACTCGCCGCCCGCGCTGGGGATGAGGGTGCCCAGCTCCGAGTAGCAGAACGCCACGGCGATGCAGAGGACGGAGCCGATCGCGATCGTGAGGGCGGTCGCGGTGCCGAGCGTGCCGAACAGGTCGGGGACGATCACGAAGAGCGTCGACGCCGGTGTCACGCAGGAGAGCGTGAGGAGCGTGCCGCCGACTATGCCGATGGAACGCTTCAGCTGCTGCGGACCCTGGCTCTGCGGACTCTGGGGGCTGTCCGACGTCGCCTCGGAAACGGCGGCCTCGGCAGTGGGGAGGGTGTCGGTCACGCGCTGATGGAACATTGACGGAAACCATCACGTCAATGGGTGTTCACCTACGGAATTCGTTGATCCAGTCCAGCTGGAGTGTCGTATTCGGTACCTGGAGGCAGTGCCGGTCCCGCCTGCGAGCGCTACGGGAACCGCAGCCGTCGTAGGCGAAAAAATGGGGCCGTCCGCGATCCGGACGGCCCCATGTGTCGAGCTTGGCGATTCTCAGTGGTTGCGCGGGAAGCCCAGGTCCACGCCCGACGGGCCGTCCGCCGGGTCGGGCCAGCGGGTGGTGACGACCTTGCCGCGGGTGTAGAAGTGCGTGCCGTCGTTGCCGTAGATGTGGTGGTCCCCGAAGAGGGAGTCCTTCCAGCCACCGAACGAGTGGTAGCCCACCGGCACCGGGATCGGGACGTTGACGCCGACCATGCCGGCCTCGATCTCCAGCTGGAAGCGGCGGGCGGCGCCGCCGTCGCGGGTGAAGATCGCGGTGCCGTTGCCGAAGGGGGAGGCGTTGATCAGCGCCACGCCCTCGTCGTACGTGTCGACGCGCAGGACGCAGAGGACCGGGCCGAAGATCTCGTCCTGGTACGCCTTCGCCGTGGTCGGCACCTTGTCGAGCAGGGAGATGCCGATCCAGTGGCCGTCCTCGAAGCCCTCGACCGTGTAGCCGGTGCCGTCGAGGACGACCTCCGCGCCTTCGGCCGCCGCGCCGGTGACGTAGGACGCCACCTTGTCGCGGTGGACCGCGGTGATCAGCGGGCCCATCTCGCTCGTGGGGTCGTTGCCGGGGCCGATCTTGATCTTCTCGGCGCGCTCGCGGATCTTCTCGACCAGCTCGTCGCCGATCGAACCGACCGCCACGACGGCCGAGATGGCCATGCAGCGCTCGCCCGCCGAGCCGTACGCCGCGCTCACGGCCGCGTCCGCCGCCGCGTCGAGGTCGGCGTCCGGGAGGACCAGCATGTGGTTCTTGGCGCCGCCCAGGGCCTGGACTCGCTTGTGGTTCGCGGCCGCTGTGGTGTGGATGTAGCGGGCGATGGGCGTTGAACCGACGAAGGAGACCGCCTTGACGTCCGGGTGCTCCAGGAGGCGGTCCACTGCCACCTTGTCGCCGTTGACGACGTTGAAGACGCCGTCGGGGAGGCCTGCCTCCGCGAGCAGTTCGGCGATCTTCAGGGACGCCGACGGGTCCTTCTCGGACGGCTTGAGGATGAAGGTGTTGCCGGTCGCGATGGCGATCGGGAACATCCACATCGGCACCATGGCCGGGAAGTTGAACGGCGTGATGCCCGCGACCACGCCAAGTGGCTGGCGGATCGAGGAGACGTCCACGCGGCTGGCGACCTCCGTCGACAGCTCGCCCTTCAGCTGCACGGTGATCCCGCACGCCAGGTCGACGATCTCCAGGCCGCGCGCGACCTCGCCCAGCGCGTCGCTGTGCACCTTGCCGTGCTCGGCGGTGATCAGCTCGGCGATCGCGTCGCGGTTGGCGTCCAGCAGCGCGCGGAACTTGAACAGGATCGTGGTGCGCTTGGCGAGGGACGAGGTACCCCAGGTCGCGTACGCGTCCTTGGCGGCGGCTACGGCCGCGTCGACCTCGTCGACGGTCGCGAAGGCGACCTTGGTGGTGACCGCGCCGGTCGCCGGGTCGGTGACCGGCCCGTACGTGCCCGACGCGCCTTCGACGGTCTTGCCGCCGATCCAGTGGTTGACGATCTTCGTCATGCCCAGATGCTCCTTCACAGATGGCGGCGTCGGGTGGAGACGTGCCGTTCGTACAGCTCACGTGCCTTGACCGCGGACGATCGGGTCGCGGTCGCGGCCACAGGTACATCCCACCAGGCCTGCGCGGGAGGCGCGCCCGACACTGTGTCTGCGGTTTCGGTCTCCACGTAGACACATGTGGGAGTGTCGGCGGCCCGCGCCACGGCGAGTGCCTCGCGCAGGTCGCTGACGGTCTTCGCGCGCAGCACGCGCATGCCGAGGCTGGCCGCGTTGGCGGCGAGATCGACGGGCAGCGGGCGGCCGGTGTAGGTGCCGTCGTCCGCCTGGTGGCGGTAGGCCGTGCCGAAGCGCTCACCGCCGACCGACTCGGACAGGCCGCCTATCGACGCGTACCCGTGGTTCTGTATCAGCAGGACCTTGATCGCGATGCCTTCTTGTACGGCGGTCACGATCTCCGTCGGCATCATCAGATACGTGCCGTCGCCGACCAGCGCCCACACCGGCCGGTCCGGCGCGGCCAGCTTCACGCCGATCGCGGCCGGGATCTCGTAGCCCATGCAGGAGTAGCCGTACTCCAGGTGGTACTGGTCGAACGACCGCGTCCGCCACAGCTTGTGGAGATCTCCGGGGAGCGAGCCCGCCGCGTTGATGAGGATGTCCGACGCGTCGACGATCTCGTCCAGCGCGCCCAGGACTTGGGGCTGTGTGGGGCGTACGTCGGGTTCCTCCGCCTCGTAGCAGGCGTCTACGCGCTGCTCCCAACGCTCCTTGTCCTCGCGGTACTCGGCGATGTACGACGCGGTGACCCGGTAGGCGTCCGGGCCCAACTCCCTTGCCAGCGCGGTGAGTCCGGCGCGCGCGTCCGCGATCAGTGGCTGTCCGGCGAGCTTGTGGCCGTCGTAGGCACCGATGTTGAGGTTGAGGAAGCGGACGCCGGGGCGTTCGAAGAGGGTGTGGGAGCCGGTGGTGAAGTCGGTGTAGCGGGTGCCGATGCCGATCACCAGGTCGGCCAGGCGGGCGAGTTCGTCGGCGGTCGCGGTGCCGGTGTGGCCGATGCCGCCGACGTCCTGGGGGTGGTCGTGGTTCAGGGAGCCCTTGCCGGCCTGGGTGGAGGCGACCGGGATGCCGGTGGCCGACGCGAACTCGGCGAGGGCTGCCTCCGCGCGGCTGTGGTGGACTCCGCCGCCCGCGATGATCAGGGGGCGCTTGGCCGCCCGAACTGCCCTTACCGCTTCGGCGAGTTCGGCCGGGTCGGCGGCCGGTCGCCTTACGTACCAGGTGCGTTCGGCGAAGAACTCGTCCGGCCAGTCGTACGCCTCGGCCTGAACGTCCTGCGGGAGAGCGAGAGTTACGGCGCCGGTCTCCACCGGGTCGGCGAGCACGCGCATGGCGTTCAGGGCGGCGGGGATGAGCGCTTCCGGGCGGGTGATGCGGTCGAAGTACTTCGACACCGGGCGCAGACAGTCGTTGACCGACACATCGCCGGCGTACGGGACTTCGAGCTGCTGGAGCACCGGGTCGGCGACGCGGGTGGCGAAGGTGTCGCCGGGGAGGAGCAGGACCGGGAGGTGGTTGATGGTGGCGAGGGCGGCGCCGGTGACGAGGTTGGTGGCGCCGGGGCCGATCGATGTCGTAACGGCCTGTGCGGACAGGCGATTTGACTGACGCGCGTAGCCGACTGCCGCGTGGACCATGGACTGTTCGTTGCGGCCCTGGTGGTAGGACATCTCATCGGCGTACTCGATGAGCGCCTGGCCCAGGCCGGCCACGTTGCCGTGGCCGAAGATGCCCCAGGTCGCGTCGATCAACCGCCGCCGTACGCCGTCGCGTTCGGTGTACTGGACGGACAGGAACCGTACGAGTGCCTGTGCGACCGTCAGCCTCGTCGTCGAGGTCATCGGTAACCACCTGTGCTTTCAACGTGGTCCGGGTGGAAGCAGATCCGCCACTCCCTCGTTCCACCCGGCCCCGCCATGACGTTCAGGTAGTACATGTCGTGACCCGGCTGGGCGATCGACGGGCCGTGCCAGCCATCGGGCACGAGCACGGCGTCGCCGGAGCGGACCTCCGCGAGGACGTCGGATCCGCCCTCACGGGAGGGGAATACGCGCTGATAGCCGAAACCGTTCGGGCCGTCGATCTCGAAGTAGTAGATCTCCTCCAACTCGGCTTCCTCGCCCGGCCGTTGTTCGTCGTGCTTGTGGGGCGGGTACGAGGACCAGTTGCCGCCGGGAGTGATGACCTCGACGGCGATCAGCTTGTCGCAGGCGAAGGCGTCGGCCGAGGCGAAGTTGCGGACGCGGCGAAGGCAGGTGCCGTCGCCGCGTCGTTCCACCGGAACCTCCGGCGCGGGGCCGTAGCGAGCGGGGAGTCGTCGCTCGCACTTCGCTCCTGCCAGGGCGAAGCGGCCTCCCGCGCCGGAGGCGATCTTGACCTGGGCGTCGCGGGGCACGTACGCGAAGTCGGTGACTCCGGCGAACACGCTTTCCCTGCCCAGGAGTTGGAACTCTTCGTCCGCAATTCGCACGGTACATCCACCGCTGAGCGGAAGCACGATCCACTCGCTGTCACCGGTGGTGAAGTGGTGTGTCCCACCCGGCTCCAGCTCGACGACCCGCAGACTGCTGTGGGTCCAGCCGGCCCGCTTGGGGTCGATGTCCACGGCGTACTGCGCGTTGGCGGCCGAGCCCTTGGGGACGTACAGCTCGGGAACGTACGACTGCTCGGCGGTCGTCATAAGGCGGCCCTCACAGCAGTCCTACGGCGGTGTCCACGGCGGCGGCGACGTCTCCGTCCGCCGGGTAGAGCAGCGAGCGGCCGACCACCAGGCCGCGCACGGTGGGGAGTTGGAGGGCGCCGCGCCACTTCTCGTAGGCGCCGTCCTGGTCGTCGCCGACCTCGCCGCCGAGGAGCACGGCGGGGAGGGTGGAGGTCTCCATGACCCGGGCCATGTCGTCCGGGTTCTCGGTGACGGGGAGCTTGAGCCAGGTGTAGGCCGAAGTGCCGCCCAGGCCCGAGGAGATGGCGATGGACTTGATGACGGCGTCGGCGGAGAGGTCGTTCTTCAGCTTGCCCTCGTCCGTGCGACGGCTGATGAACGGCTCGACGAACAGCGGGAGTCGACGCGCGGCCATGTCGTCGATGGCGCGGGCGGTGGACTCCAGGGTGGTGAGGGAGCCCGGGTCGTCGTAGTCGATGCGCAGGAGCAGCTTGCCCGCGTCGAAGTTGAGGCGCTCGATGTCCTGGGCGCGGTGGCCGGTGAAGCGGTCGTCGAGTTCGAAGCTCGCGCCCTGGAGGCCGCCGCGGTTCATCGAGCCCATGACGACCTTGCCGTCGAGGGCGCCGAGGAGCAGCAGGTCGTCCAGGATGTCGGCGGTCGCGAGGACGCCGTCGACGCCGGGCCGGGAGAGCGCCAGGCAGAGGCGTTCGAGGAGTTCGGCGCGGTTGGCCATGGCGAACTTGTGCTCGCCGACGCCGAGCGCGCCGCGGGCCGGGTGGTCGGCGGCGACGATCATCAGCCGGCCGGCGTCGTTGAGGAGGGGTCGCCGGACGCGCCGGGCGGCGGCCTCGGCGATCGCCTCGGGGTGGCGGGTGCGGATGCGGACGAGTTCGGAGATGTCGACGCGGGGGCCGGTACCGCCCTCGTGCCCCGAGGGGCCGGAGGGATCCGACAGCCCGGTGGTG
>Ga0307517_10007272_pt1 | contig 16189 bp, 12 predicted proteins | sample 23_EM_MG_FD_194515 | JGI IMG/M metagenome (GOLD analysis project Ga0307517, IMG submission 194515) | Populus trichocarpa ectomycorrhiza microbial communities from riparian zone in the Pacific Northwest, United States - 23_EM | ecosystem: Host-associated > Plants > Roots > Unclassified | place... | reverse complement strand
ATGGACCAGGGTTATGCAGTTGAAGAAAGAACTCGTGTTAAGCCAACATAGTATTCACTTGGTCTCTGAGTTTCTGCATTCTATCAAAGCCACGATTGATGAACTTGCTCTCATTAACACACCTTTCACCAATGATAATCTTACTCTTCATGTCCTCAATGGACTTGGTTCTGAATTTCATGACATTGTAGCCATAATTCGGGCTCGGGAGACATCCCTCACTTTTAAGGAGCTTCATGATCTTCTCATTGGCCATGAAGCCTATCTCAAGCATCTGGAAATACCCTCCCTCGTCCACCCTGGTGACCACGACTAATTACTTCTATCACAAAGGTAATTCTTCTAAGAAAACCAACAATCGCAAAACTCCTAACAAAAAATCCCAGCAGCGCAGTAATCGTCTTACACTAACTTGTCAACTTTGTGACCGAACTGGTCATATAGCCAAACAATGTCTCGAGTATCGTCCTGTTGATGCGGTCGCCAATTGCGCTACCATAAATGGTTAAAAGAAGAAGTGGCTTATAGATTCAGGTGCCTCTCATAATATAACATCTGATCCCTCCAACCTCATTATTCATCTGAATATGATGGGAAAAATGAGGTTATTACTGGAGATGGAATAGGTTCGCATGTTACTCACACTGGATCTATGCGTCTTCCCTCTCCTAAAAGGTCTTTTATTATTGATAACACTCTGTGTGTGCTATCCATTCAAAGAAATCTAATTTGACAAATTTACCAAGAATAATTGAATATCTGTTGAATTTTTTCTTATGAAGGATCTTATCACGGGGGTGCAACTGCTTCGAGGTGACTGCATTGAGAGTGTCTATCTGCTCCCTGTTCTTGATACCAATAAGCATGCTCTGATCTCAGCCTTAGTTACTGGGACACGAGTATCTCTTGATACGCGGCAGAACCACCTTGGCGATCCCTCCATCAAGATTTTTCAACATCTTCTTAGCTGCAAGTCTATCTCTTTGTTTTTCAAGAAGTCTAGCAACACCTTCATATCATGCCATTAATAAATCCCATAAAATTAATTTCTCCAACACATCACTTTCAAGCCATTAATTCTTCACTTGAATACTTGTATGCTAATGAATGGGGTCTTGCCCCCGTTGTTGACAAAAATGGTTCTAAATATTATGTTTTATTTATTGATTATTTTATCAAGTACTATTAGTTGTGCTCCCTTTATGTAATAAATCTAGTGTTGTTTTTTAGAATTGAAATTTAAAAAAATCCATATTATCTTATGTTATTAATTTAAAGATAGAATGAGAATGATGACATTTGAACTCATGACCATTTGATTATTAAGACTTTTATGTCATGTCAAAGAATCAATTCAACCCAATAACTTAAATTGTTTGGTGAGATAGTTATTTAATATAGTATCAAAGCTTTATTGACCAAACGATTATGAGTTCAAATCTCAATACCTTAAATAATATACAAATCATATTACTCTAAAATTAAGCATAAGTTAGGGTGAGCATAAACAGGTTTCAAGTTTAAAAGGCTTTCACTTGAGGTGTATTAGAGAATTATATATATAAATCATATCTTGATGAAACCAAGATATCTAACATCCATGTCCTGATTAGGAGCACATACATTCATGTCCTTATGATAATAACGTATGTTATATTGACACGTGGCAGTCTTGCTGTGCTTTCCACGGCTCTGGTTGACTCAATGTGGAGCTTTCTATTAGACAACTCGAGCTTGGAAACATTAGACTGGAGTCCAATATGTTCTCACACGAATTGTGATGCTTGTACATTGTCATGCATTGTAATTGCTTGATAATGCAGAATGAAAATGTAATGACCGATAATTTTACATTGAATGCAGTGTTGAGTTGAGCCTCATAAACAGATTTGTGCTGTGATTGAAGAGATTATACGACATCTCAAATTGGATTGAAGTAATGTTGCAGGCTGACAGAGAGCTTCTTCGACATGGAAGGGGAAGAGAAGAACATCCTCTTTTATTGCACAGTGAAAATGGGTTCGTTTTGCATTAACCAGTAGTTCCCCTTGCTTTTGCAACTCGGACTGTTAAGAAACCTTGTGCCTGTAACTGCAAGTGATTGGAGCAGGTTTCTGCGTTTCACTAAGGAATCTCTGTGCCTATAAATTCTATGAGGATGCTAATATTTATTTATTTATTTTTAATAATTAAAAAATACTAGCAAATAAAGCAACACTTTAACATTATGAGTCAAACCAGTGAAGGAGAGTTCAGAAACAAACCTAAAGGCTGGAGAAAGTTCCGCAATAAATTGCGAATGTATGAAGTCATCCATGTCAATATATATGGAGTTCCTAAATTCTACGTGTTGAAATCTGGAAAAGTATGTGCAGGAAAAAGCTAAAGATGATTCAAGCTTCTTTTTTGAACTTCTAAGATTATTGAATTTCTCTTACAATGAATTTGACTTAGTCTGAGTAACTCTACTGCGAAGGACACGAGAAGTGCTATGTACCAATGAAATATACAAAATCTCAAGTCGTATATACCTGTTCCACCATGTAATTCAACGTCTCGAAGTGTATAAGTTGGCTCAAAGCACACATGTAAGCATTCCTCACAATTTGTTTGGTTCATGAACGGCTTGTTTGTGATTCTCCAGGAGTAATTTCAGGGTTTCCAGGAACAGGGTCAAGATGCCTTTGATTACTGTGGTTCCCCGCTGAACCCTGATAGCTGGGCAGCAGCCATTGCCGAGATTGTTCACTTCGAGTATCAGGACTATCAATTGATTGGACCATACTGATTGCTGTCTGTCTCATGTGCTTTGCTTCAAAAGAATCTTGTATTGGGAACCGACAGACTGGGCATGTAGACTGTTTTCTTAGCCATACATCAATGCAAGAGAGATGGAAGTTGTGGCCGCATCCGGGCATGATTCTTAATACTTCCTTTTCTTGGTATTCCCCTAAACATATGGAGCACCTGTTGAAAGAAGATATATTGAGTCTCATCTATGATTAATTCAGAGAATATCAGATGGTACACTGAAGTCAAGAGCATCAGGACTTCACTTTCTTTATAGGTTTGACTGAACACAATAGAAGCAAACTAAACAGCTGAATAGCAACAACAATGTCCACCAAATATTGAGCTTCAAAGTGAGGAGAAACAGGGCGCGAGGAAGAAAACACAGTATTCAATTGTTGAAAAGATCTCTCAGGCTCTATTGGTGGCGGGATTTCAAAGCACAAAACCAACTTTGATAATACTCTCAAGTTTTAAGCCGTAGAGTTAGCAGCACTAACTTTGATAACAACGACAAAATTCTATCTGTACTTCGTCCATCAGGAAGTAAAGAGAATACAACACATGAATATAATTGAATCTTAATCTAACGGGGAACAACAGAAGGAAAAAGGAAGCAGAAGCGGAGAGCCTCAAGTCTGTTGGTTTTCATCACATATATGAAAACCGAGTTAATAGGAGGTACGTTTTACGTTTACATATGAGGCTAACAAAGAACCAAAATTTTCTTGATCGATTAGAGGGGAAAAAAAAATGTTTGCTTGCTATGGAACAACAAGAAGAAAGCCTCAATCTCAAACTAGCTGCATGTTCTGCAAAATATAGCAAAAACCCTATATAGATAGGCCATTTTAATGTGTCAAAACTTACTGTGCATCTTCTGCAGAACTGAATTCCTCATGGGTGAACCGTAGAGTGGGGATTGCAGCAAGCAGAACTGGTTCAAGACCACCAATACGATGCTCTGGCTGCCAGAAAAATAGAAGGTAAAAAACCCAATGCTCCGATTTCAAGTTTTAATTTACTTTCAAAAAGTAGAAAAGGGAAATACTAATTCACAGCGTGTTGGCTTGCTCTGTGTGTCTTCTGAATTTCCTAATGTTATGGCTAGCCTGTTCTAGGGAGGAAATAAATGAAATTCGCTGTTCATTCAAAGTATATTTTTTTTTCCTTCCCAATTTAGTGACAGCTGCAAATTGATACCAAACGAGAAATCTCAGAATTTGTTTTGCTCTATCTTTTGAATTCTTTCTTCTACCAATCTAAGGTATCTCAGTTTGAGCAAAATATTTTCGCAATCGAATCCATATAAATATTCAAAAACTTAGTGAATAAATTGCTATAAACATGTACCAAAACTTATGCCACAAATAAAATGCCAGCCCACCCTTTCATCCCAGTTGCCATGTGACCATGTGAAAAGATGCTCCATGGAGAAATTCAATGCACGACAAAATCATTGAACCAAATAACAAAAGAAAGAAAAAGCTACTAAATCAAAAGAAAGACAGCATGTCACCTAAAATCCCAGTGATGTCTGTATCCAGAAAAACAATTCTTACCAAACATGAACATGTTACGAAGAATTAAAAATACCTGTTCAGGATCAATTCTGGACTCAATTTCAAACATTTGCCTGGACTCAGTACCTCTTATCCTCCCACATATAATTCTTGCACAAACAAACACAATAAAAGTAGCACTCATACCAAAACCAATAGCTGTTGTGATTAAATTCATAGTTGCACCAAACATCTCCCAACTGCATCACCTCTCAAAGTTTCTGACTTCTGGAACTCAGTTCCTCAAAACTAAAAAACACCAAGTCCAACACCAAATATTGAAGAATTTTCAATCAAAGTTTGAGAATTTACCACTTAAGTTCAGCAAAAAAATTTTTAAAGAAAAGACGGCAAGAAACAATATAAACAAGGAGAGTAACAATGACCCCAGATCAGGATTCTTCAAGAAATGGCAAGAGTTGAATAATCCAATGCCAAAATGGAAAAATAAACCAAAGTAGAAAAATAAAAACTACCCATTTGGAATCCTAATCGCTTTAGGTGGACTCAAAGTTGATTCTAAAAGACTAGCAGAGAAGGAGAGGAGGCACTGAATGGATGGTGACGATTTGAACAGACTTGTGGGAAAAAGGATACACTTCGCTTTCTAGGCCGTAACAATTGCTTTGGTGTTAAATACTTGTTAAAAAATAATATAAATAATATTTAAAATTTAATTTAATAATTTAATTTTTAGAGTAATATGATTTTTTTTATATGGTATATGTTTTCACTTAAAAAAAAATATGTTAAATAATAATATAAATTATATTTTAAAGAAGACTCTAATAACTTTCAGATTACAGTATTTTTTTTTTTTGGCGGTAAACAGTGCCGTTAAACTGTAATAAGTGGATATAGAAAGATTTCTTTTGAGTTATCTTCTCCCGAGTTTTTTAGGTGAACAGGTTTTTTTGTCTTTGCTTGTAGTTTTTCTTACAACATGGATTTAAATTTCTTTAAGATAAGGCCTAGTTCAGTTCCCAATGATTGGAGCTTGGAACTTTAAATTTTTTTATTTTTTTTCTGGGGGGAGAGGGAAGGTCTATTTGCTCGCTTTCTAGTTCGACAGCAAAGAAGAAAGGATACTTGCTTACCTGTCAAGCTACTTGTTCCATAAAATTGATGCTTATGCTTTGAATAACCTTTCCTTGAGAATACTAAAGTTCTGGGGATTACATTAATGAGGGTATAACACAGTGCAAAATCCCACCTTGCAAGCAACAGGAAATTGTTTGAATTTGGGGTTGATTCGAGTCTTGTCATTGAATAGAGAAAATTTGACAAGGACTTGGCCTTCTTGACGTGCACTTTACCTATAATTCACAAATGCTTGATGGTAATGGCAGACGTTAGTAATCCAGTAAAAAACAATCAGGTGGTTGAATGGTCTTGGACCAAATAACACGTCAATAATACTTACCTGTGAATTGTTTAAACAAGGGCAAAACTATATTGTTCGTCAAGATTAATGACCCACTTCATTAGAAATCCCTTTGTAAAATCACCTGGAGTTGCTTGCTGAGCTTGGTCATCATGGCCCACTCATGGAATGGAACACTGGTAATTGCCAAAAAAATGAACTCAAAAAAGGGAACCATTGTCAACATGAGAGTGACTCCTCTGCAAGAGGAATTGATGATGATTTTTCAGAAAAACACCTTCGCTGGAATGATTTCCGTCTTCTTCCAAGAAACCTCTTCGTTGAGGGTTTTGATTATGCCATTGGCCCTCTTTGGCAGATTTGATATATAACCACCAATTTCTCTGATAAATTCAAACTGGCAAGTATTTCCACCCTTGCATCATCCTTGAAAGCATACCAAAATCTTCCAATTGAGAATGGCATTTTGACCACTGACAACAAACTTAATATTTGGAACAAACCTAGGACCCATGCTTCTCTATACATTTCCCCAAATGCATGCATGTAATAAAGGATGGGTATGCGATCCATTCCCTGAAGACTCAACACTATATGATGGCGAACAGTTCGATTGAATGCAATGAGCACCACCATACTAGTCAATCACATGATTCTCCAGTTGAAATACATGATAAAGCAGCAAAGATATAGAAAAGCAAGAGGTTCTTTTCTAGTCCTTCAAGCATCATCCAATCTCTATTGAATGGACAGGGATGAACTGCTGTTAGGAAGAAAAAAATTTGAATCAAGATTCCCCACTAATCAGAATCACTATTATGAGCCGTATCAGAAGGATCAAATATAAAATATGACACTGCTCCTCTGTTGAACCGGTCCACACTACATACCTGGCTGATTAAAGTTGACATTTTAACACTCCACATAACCTAACAGAGCAGAGGCCTTTGGGCGATTGGATAAACAATTGGGTCACTGCAGGCTTCTCTTTTGCAATGACGATTACGGTTTTATCTGGTGGTAAGGGTGTACTTTATTACACGGATCCCACAAAAGCAGATCTAATATTTTACGACCAACAGATGCCAAGTCTATCTAATGAGGATGACTAGTAACCACTTACCCCTGTCATATGCCTCTGATTGATAGTAACCACTTACCCCTGTCATATGCCTCAGAATGAAGCTACCATATAACATCTTCGGGCTGTGTGAAACCAATTCATTTTGTTTACTTATTATCTTAGTAGAGTACAGCAAAATCAATCTTAAAGGACTCTACAAAGAAAAATGCAAATTAATCTGGCTAGTCTAACCAGCAAGAACGAGATATACAGAGAAAACCCATGAAGCAAAAAGCAGCAAACATAAACTAGTAGAATCTCAACCTACATAAAGGTTGTCAATTTACCCCTATAAAAACTAAGATAGAAGAGTTGGACCGCTAATGAGCAATCAAGAAACCAAAAATTGATTGAACTGGACCATAAAGCGAAAAGATAATCTTGCTGTTTCTGAAGCTTTGCCAAGGTACGAACAAAAAACAACTAGACAGCTTAATTTCTGCCATCTCTCAAACATTATATATATATATATGGTGCAAGTGATGACTGTTCACTCTATATCCTGCCAAAATTATCTATCCATCTCAATGTAACCTAGTTTCCTTCTAGAACCGTCACAATACGACCAATCAACACAAAATGAAATAAGGATAGTCGTTCTTAAAGAAGAATGTCCACCACAATCATCACAGATCCACATTTCATGACTATTTAAGTGAAAAGGAGCGTTACAACTTAAAAAGATCAATTCAAAAAAGAATCAAAGATATGAGACAAATACTCAAACACATAGAACACACAAAAAAAAGATGGTCAGGTCATGAAGAATGACCATTTACCAGCATTTGGTCACAGTTGGCAAGCTGATGCCCTCACGAAAGCAAAAACAGATTGCCAATCCAGAAAAAGAAGAACCAGGATCAAGAATCACAAGAACACTCCACCGCAGTCCCAACAGGCACACAAATGTCCTTGTAGAGACAAAGATAAGGTGCATCACACCCCATATACGGTCCAGTCCAAGTTGCGTCACCAATGTAGCTTGCATCCCAAATTGAAGCATACAAAAACATGGGTTTCTCAGGGAATCCCTCCCCTTCCCTTTTCTCCACTTTCCTCACCACTTTTCCATCAATCAACCACTCTATGAAATTTGGACACCACTTTATTACATACTCATGAAACGCATCAGAACAATCAAACCCCAGATCATGAATTTCTTCTCTGTTCCCAGTCCCTGCACACAATCATCAAGTCTCCTTTAAAAAAGAACCACAAAAAGAACCAGTCTTGTCATTAACAATCATTACCTGAAGCGTAGTAATTAGTTTGTACGATGGTCTTGTCTTTACCAAGAAACTCAAAGTCGATCTCATCTTGGGATTTGTCACCTTCAAGAGAAGAAAGATAGATGTTGAAGTTAAGGCCACTCGTGTTACCTTTGGGACATTGGATGAGAGAACTGAAAGTGCCGTAAAGAAAACGGGTGGTACTGCGCCCCACGGTGGTCGTATGTGAGAGTGATGGAATTGGACTCCGGGCAGTGAGTGCATGCCTCTGGGGTGTAGTCTATGGCGATTTGGTTAATGGGTTGGGTCTCGTGGTGGATTGCTGGATCCGCCATTTCTGTTTTCTTGGAAATAAATATACTACATGTTAGAACTCAATATTAATCAGGTTAAAATAGGACGGTTGGATATTAAGTATTTATCATTATAAGTTCCTTGAATTTTATTTTAGTCTCTAATAATCCCAATAATATGGTAGGTTTTGTTTGACATTTTGAATGAAAACAACATAAATACAGGATTACATATAAAAAAAAAGCTTTTTGGTATTTATGTTTGAAGAACAAAACCCTAAAACAACCATGAAGAATACAAGATTTTGTTAACAAAACATAAAGAAATACATTATAGGTTAAATATATTTAAATGTTCATCTAACACGACTTGTGCCAAGCCTATCCAGGTTTTTTGGAAGATGGTGCCTGACTGCCTGCCATGTTTGTTTGTGCTAACCGCGGCAAGCAATACTCTGTACCTGGAATAGGCCACGCAATGTTTTACCTTCAAACAGTAGCCAAATACATACAAGAATAAACTAAAAGGGAAGGGTCATTTGAACAGTAGCTATACCTAGATTTACTGTGAATTTGTGAATTGTGACAGTGAATTGTTAGTTTTGCCTCTCTCAATCCAAAAAAAAAAACTTTGGGCTAGTTGAAGGGTAGTAAAATCTTTTTCTTTTTAATGAATGGTGTAATGACATAAATATCTTTAGATGTTAAAAGTTGAGGCGGGTAATTTCAAAATTTCACTCTTGCATTCACAATTAAGTTACTAAAATGACCTTTGGGTAAAAAAGTTTCCCATGATTATTTTTGTCTTTTCAAACCGGTTTACTTTGATATTTCATGGTTTATCGAGGGTAGTTTGATTTTTTTAATTAAGATTAATTAATATTTTCATGGAAAAAATTGTTGGCATGTGTGTGCATGCGCTGACGCATGAGATACACTTGTGCACTTTAGGCGCCACCTCTTCATGGTATCACATGAGCTTCCATTGTCTTTCTGATGTGCCGCTGCTTTTTTTTTTCTCATGGTGCAACGTGTGTTGTTGAGAAATATATAGTTTGTCACTAATTGGCCTTTTTTTCTCCTTTTTTTTTTTTTATCTCTAATACCTTAAAAATTACAGATTGGTCTTCGTTGTTTTTTATATTTCTACTTCGGTCTTTTTTCTTTTAATTTTTTAATTTTGTCCTTGGTCCTGATGTGTGATATTTTTTTTTTTCAATTTAGTTCTTTAATTTTATTTTGTCATATATTGCATTGTTCATTTAATCCTTATTCTTTTGATTTTCTTCCTTAGTATTTTTATAAAAGTTTTATTGGTTTTCAATTTCATCATCCAATCCAAGTTTGTAGTTTTTTTTTTACAATTTAGTCCTTATTTTTTAAAATTTTTATTCTTTTTGTTGGTGTTATTTTCCTTTTCAATTTAAATCTCCATTCAAATTTTTTTGTCCCTTTTTTTTATTTTTTATTTTTGTCCTTGGTCTTTTTGTGAAAGTTTTATTTCTTTTTAATTTGTTCCTTCAATTCTAATTTATCATATATTATGTTTTTTTTTAATTTGATTCTTATTCTTTTGATTTTTTTTATTTTTCTTCCTTAGCTATTTTATAAAATTTTTATTGGTTTTTAATTTTATCCTTCAATTCAAGTTTATGGTGTGTTATTTTTTTAATTTGTTCCTCATTCTTTTAGTTTTTATTTTTTTTGTTAGATTTATTTTTCTTTTCAATTTAACCCTTCAATCAAATATTTTAGCTGCCCTCTAATTTATTTTTTATTTTAATTTCCGCCCTCGTTCTTTTAATTAATATTTTTTAATTTTAGATCCTTTTGTGTAGTTAATTTTGCTTTCCTTTTCATTTTTCATAATTTAATTTTCCAGTAATTATGCTTTGTTATTTTTTCATATATAATGCTTTCGATTTACTAATTAAAGTCATGAGTTTGAAAAGTTAATGAGAATTTACATTATTTTCTTTTCTTGTATCATCGTTCAATATTAGTTTATATTTTAAAAAAATATCTTTGTGATTTTCTTCAAAAAAAACTTTCTGTTGAGTTATTTCAATTTCATGATCGTGATTACAAGTTTTGCAAGTTAACTTATGTTGGCCTGCCTTTTATTATCTAGGTTACATGTCCATCGCACTACTTTGTTACCTAGGTTACATGTCCATCGCAATGCCTTGAGTTGATTCGAACTAATTTTTTTGTTTATTTTTATCTAATTTTATACTTTCATATTTTTTCCAAGGTATTGTAAACTTTTTTTTAAAAAAAAATTTATTTGTTTACTATCGTTATCTAATATTTTATTATTTAATTAAAATAAAAACAATTTATTAAACTTGGTTATTACTATAATCCAAATAATTGATTTTTTTTATTGTTTTTGAAAGGTATTTTCGGCATCTAAATATCATTTTTCATGATAAAAAATATGGACCCGCGAGCCATTCCTAGTGTCACCAAATGCACATCCAGTAGAAACAGGATACACTAAAAAACAGGGTGGCAAAGCATACAAAGAAAAGACGAGTAGAAGGAAAAGGAGATAAAAAAAATGGTGGCGTCATACATTGGTATTTCATCTCTCAATTCTTCTTGTTTTCCTCCTCGACCTTGCTTTGCTAAACGCAAACTATTTGCAGGTAAGGTATCGATTATTTAATGGCATGTTGCTTTGAATTCTGATGATGCTTGTAGCATTGGTTTTTGTGCTGTCAAGTATAAATCTCTACTTGATAGTTAGTTTTAATTAATTGAGTTTCTTCTGTCTTTTTTTAGTGATTACCCTTCATTGCAATGACCATGTTATGGGCTTATTTGATGCCTATAGTAACTGCTGTAAAGTTTCAATTTTTGGGGTATGACTACGAGGCCTTATAGTCCTTCGACATAAACTAGTTATTTGAGAGATACCCATTTCCATTCAATGTTCTTGGAACAAGAAATTCACTTCTTCAGTCTCAACTTCACTTTGTTTGACTCGTGACAGTTTCAATATGCAGTTTGAAGCTATCTGACATTTTTTGTGGAGTCTTTAGTAATGTTCATATGTCTCATTTAAACTGTAAAAGTATTTTTGTTGTTGTTGTTGTTGTTGTCCGTTTCTAGCTTTTAGTTGAATGCTAGTAGAATATCATTATCTTTGCATTTAGAGAATTGGTCCATTAGATATGTAGATATAGTTAAAATACTGGAGCTTTTATTGATTTCAACAGTAGAGAAACTCTTTTTTTGTCTGGGAGATTATGAGCCTTTCTTTCAAGAAATTATGATGTTTGTCATTATGGGAAATTCATTTGCCTTAAAAATTTATTTATGCCACAAGTTCCTGTAGGTAGGGGTTTACTTGAATTTGTTGGTTGTACCTGAGGTTTGGTTATTTACCAGTTTCAGCTGCAATGAGCGATGATCCAATCAGTGATTGGATTATGTCAGAAGGAAATGCAACCCAGATAACACGAACTAGTCCCATTGGTGGTGGTTGTATCAACAATGCAAGGCGTTATGACACTGATGCTGGTTCTTTCTTTGTAAAAACAAACAGGTAATAAAGAAACTTGACTCTAGATCAGTGAAATAACTTCAAAGGCTTATGCTTTTCTATTTTAACATGTCTAAAGGGATTAAAGATTTTTACTGTTCAAATACTGGATTAGGGGTATTGGACCATCCATGTTTGAGGGAGAGGCTCTTGGCCTGGGTGCTATGTATGAAACCAGAACAATCAGGGTGCCTAGGCCATTTAAGGTGAGAAGGCTAAGCTTATTCTTCTATTAGTTGCTTCTTATTGATGGAACATGTCAACTTTATAAGTTTTCACATGGCATTATGATTGGATTGTAACTACTTGCTAAGTATTGTAGGTTGGACCCCTACCAACAGGTGGATCATACATCATTATGGAGTTTATCGAATTTGGGGCATCTAGAGGCAATCAGGTGAGGGTGCAAGAAAATGGATAATTTGATCTTGGCAATAATTCTTTACAGTTTGATGTCTGAACGGTTTACCAATCTTCAGTCTGTTCTAGGGAGAAAGCTTGCTGAAATGCATAAAGCTGGGAAATCTGAAAAAGGCTTTGGTTTCGATGTTGATAATACCATTGGCAGGTGCAACCATTCAGGAAACTGTTGTTGTCATCTTTGTCCTCTATTTTCTGATGCAAATGTCATATGTACACTGACTTTGAAATTGATAATGAATCCGGGCTCTTGCTCAATTCTGAGAAATTCATGTGCAAATTTGTAGTACTCCACAGATAAACACTTGGACATCAGACTGGATAGAGTTTTACGGAAAGCACAGATTGGGTTACCAACTTAAGTTGGCATTAGATCAATATGGTGATTCAACCATTTATCAAAAAGGTTATATACATATCCCATCCTTGTGATAATTTATTTTATCCATTCCATGTCTTTGCTTGTGAAAAATGCAAATTTAATAGATGGCAAAATTAGCAAATGTACTGGAAAACATGATGCTGGGTATATAAGCATGAATGCATTTGGTCTAGCTGTGCAATGTTGAAACTGCAATTCAGTTTGCATCACTAGAACCACAGTAGTTAAACGCTTCTTCTCGTGCTTCTTGTATGCAGCATTATTTCCATGTTCCTTGTTGCATTAAGTCATTCTGAGATCTTAATTCTGTTTTCCAACTCATGAACTTTGGATTCAAAAGCATATTTTATGGGAAGACTGCCTGACCTCTCTTTTCTAAGGAGAACCTCATCATATTAAATCACTAATGTTGAATAACTCAGATATCATTTGCTTGAGTGCTTCTCATCACACTTATTGTTATTTGGTTTCAGCACTCATAGATAAACAAAGACTTTGATCTATGAAACTTAAATGTCAATTGTTACTCAGTAGCTTGTGCAAGTGACATATTTTTGGGATACTTATCTGACACATGATTCACAGGAAAAAGATTGGTGAAGAACATGGCACCTCTCTTTCAAAACATTGTCATAGAGCCATGCTTACTTCATGGAGACTTGTGGAGCGGGAATATTAGCTCTGACAAGAATGGCGAGCCTGTTATACTAGACCCAGCATGCTATTGTAAGTTAAAAATAATCTGATTGCTAAATCATTGTGTAGCAGCAGGGCTCGTATTCTTTGAAAACATCTTGCACTTGTATATATGACCGAATTATGTTTCTGCTGTAGACAATATGTAAAGAAAGAAAACACCTGTTTAGATGACTAATGGCTTGAAATTCTAACCCGAGAATGTTGACAACTGAAGTTCATGGCTTGCTTAAGTCGTTCATTATCTAGCTAAATGCATGAAGTTCATGTAGAGATTACTTTTTTAATCCACTAATTGCACGTTATTTGTTGAGTTTTGTTTCAGATGGACACAATGAAGCAGAATTTGGAATGTCATGGTGTGCTGGTTTTGGAGGATCATTTTACAATGCTTATTTTGAGGTATCAATTCTTCCATAGAGATACGAGCTATATGAGTACCAAAATTATGGTTTTCTTTCATATCCAAAAAACTATCAACCTAAACATGGGGCTCAATAACCATTGACTTTGTCCCGTTGGTACACATCAATAGTGGCATGTCATGGTCATGTTTACATCCATGCCAATGTCAAGGCAATAGATGCGATACCCTGACACAACCATGCAATCCAGGCAGTCCTATATTGATCACATAAGATAAGGGAAAAGTTGCATCAACATTACATTTTGAAACTAAAAAATGCTTAGAAGCGTGCTGGCCTGCTCAAATGTTCAATGGGTTGTACCCGCAGTCTTATGCTGGATCCAATGACATTCTTGTGCATACCTTTTTTACCAGGTGATGCCCAAACAACCAGGCTTTGAGAAGAGGAGAGAGATCTATTTGCTGTATCACTACCTGAATCATTACAATCTCTTTGGTTCCAGTTATCGGTCATCAGCAATGTCAATAATAGATGATTATCTGCTGATGCTAGGAGTGTAAGAATTGTTTTACACGCATGTAAGTTTGTATGATTTGAAAAATACTTGAAAGTATATGTTATGGCTTGCCAGAGTGTAATTCCCTCCTCATTATGTGTAGCAAATTTGTTTACAGATGAAATGAAAAGGGAAACTGGAAAACGAGGCTGTATTGAATTTGTAAAGTGAATTCAGGTCTAAACTCTAAAGCTATAGAAGACTGTAAACCGTGGTTGGAGGGTGTGTTTATTGCTTAAAAGAACCCGAACCCGGTAGAATAATGTTTTGGAGACTGGAGGATTGAATTTCTCCATACCTCTAGAGAGGATAATAGCTGTGCAGATGGATTGGCTAATTTAGATATTAATGTATGTCTCCAGGTGTTCTGGTTGGATGTTCTATTAATACAAGACCAATACGGAGCAGGGCAGTTTAAACTTTAAAGTTTGCAAGTAGTCGCTTGTTCTCTTGGGCTTTTAGCCCCTTTTGTAACCCTCTTTTTTTTTATTAACTTTTAAAATTGACTTGTGAGTATGCTTTGTGCTTTTGATTTTTAGAGGAAAGACAACCCCCCAGAAAAAAAAAAAAAAAAAAAAAAAAAAAAACAATCTTTCCAGATACAGTAGTACATGGGCATCTTCAAGAACTGGCTTCGAATTCTGACATCCTCAACACCTTACCATGATTCCTAAAAACAAGATCCAAGGAAAAAAAAACCTACTTTCTGTTCAGTACGTCTCAATAGCAAACTGACAAATAAATAAAAAAATCTTTGCTGAGAAGAGAAAGAGAGGCAACAAACATGAACAACAACAACACCACACCACCGCCACTACCTGACCTGATACTATCATTGGAGCAAGCAACACTAATGGCTAAACAACTCCCATCAACAACTGACCCAACCCACCTCCTCCAAATCTATTCCTCTCTCCACCATGCCCACCATCACCTCTCCTCTTTCCTCTCTCAAAACCACCAACTCCCTTCTTTCCCTCTTCAACCCCCACCACAAGAGAACTCTCTCTCCTCGGCAACTGGGGCTGATGAGAATGGAGACGAGCCTATGCAAGTTGGAGATGATGATGAAGAGAATTCCAACAAGGTGGTATCTATTGAGAAGGTAGAGGAGGGGATGAGAGATTGTTTTATTAAGAATAAGAGGCCTAAAAGACCTCTTTCTCCGTCAACGGTGGCGGTGGCGGAGGAGAGGAGGCTGTATGATGATGGGTTTGGGGGAGGAATTGTGGGCTTTGATCCCCGTGAGACTAGGTTGAGGGCTTTGGATCTTATCTACCAGTTTCATGGCTGATTATTATTGGGAAGAAATAGAACAGAGGAAACAGAGGGCAGAGCAGGGGAGTTTCGCTTGCATTGTCTATTTGATGAAGTGAGCTTTTGGAATGGGATGAATGATTGAGTTTCATCTCGTTGGCTATATTTTTATTTCCATCTTTCATCTTTTACTTTATTTTGAGAATGCCATGGCAGTATGGCACAAACATGATGCAATTGAAATTGGATTTCAGAGGTAATGTATTGCATTATGAACGACTCATGTTTTTATCCCTATTCTGGGATTTGACATGCTATATAATTTTAGATTGTCATAGCATTTTCTCTGAAAAAAGATTGCGTTTTAGCCTCTGTTGCTGTGATATGAGTTCTCAAGAACATCACTTTTTGTTCAGGGAAAAACTAATGAAAACATATTTAATTGTTACATTAAGTAATTTTCTTATATAACTTACACTTTTAATTTAGTCTTTCTGTTCTCTTTTGAATAGCCTCTATAGCATTAGCTGCCTTTTCATAACGCACAACTAAGAGAGAAGAAAATGGAAAAACTGGCAT
>Ga0307517_10007271_pt1 | contig 16190 bp, 18 predicted proteins | sample 23_EM_MG_FD_194515 | JGI IMG/M metagenome (GOLD analysis project Ga0307517, IMG submission 194515) | Populus trichocarpa ectomycorrhiza microbial communities from riparian zone in the Pacific Northwest, United States - 23_EM | ecosystem: Host-associated > Plants > Roots > Unclassified | place... | reverse complement strand
CGCCTGAGACACGAATCGCCACTGACGGGTTGGTTATTAACGGCTCGAGTGATGCAGATGAGTCATCTCTCACGGGCGAAAGTATTGCAGTACCGAAAGAGCCTGGAAGTCGTGTCATCGCTGGCACCTTGAACCTTGGTGGCACCCTTGATGTCCAGGTCACCAAACTTGTCCATGAGAACTCCCTTGCCCATATCGCGGCCATTGTCAAGCAGGCAGGATCATCTCGTTCTCCTATACAAGATTTGCGGGACAAATTTTCGGCTGTCATCCTCCCCGTGGCTATGTCTTCCGCATCTATTGCATTCTTGGTATGGGTGCTTGTTGGGATTTATGTTCGTCAAAGGTCTCCTACCTCGTCGTCCGTTGATGCCCTCACATATGCAATTTCTATCCTCATTGTCAGCTGTCCTTGTGCGATTGGCCTCACTGTAAGTTTACTCCATCCTGTGGTCCTTGTTTCCTGCTGACAATTATGTCTGGGTGTGTTATTTGATGCTTCCAGTTACCTGTAGTCATGTCGGTTGCTATCCGTATTGGCATACACGAAGGTGTACTCTTTCGTTCGGCGGAGGCATTACAAAGTGCATATGCCATCGATGTAGTAGCATTCGACAAGACCGGTACACTTACCCAAGGCAATTTCATGATCGAACGGTCTGAAATTCTTGTCAAGGGCGCAGAGCAGATCATCCTTGCCCTAGTCAAAGATAACATACACCCAATCTCTCAAGGAGTCTTTCGCTACCTCTCGACTCGCGCATCTGTTCCAACGGAGCAACGGGGAGGAACTGTTACGGAGATTGTGTCCCTTCCAGGAAAGGGAATCAAGGCATCCGTCTGTGGCTTCCCCCTCCTCGGTGGAAGCCCCAGTTTCACTGGTGCATGCTCTCACCCACTCACCTCAGAACTGCAATCATCGGGGTTGTCTCTTTTCTCCGTCACACTTGCTGGGCAACCCATTGCTTTTTTTGGCCTTTCCGACACGCCACGACCTGGTGCAGATGACCTTGTAGTTGAACTCCACCGTCGTGGTAAAGACGTCATGATCCTTAGCGGCGATACACCATCCGCCGTCCACCATCTCGCAAATCTCATAAATGTACCCCAACAAGACGTCCACGCCGGACAAACTCCAGAGGAAAAAGACGCTGCGATTGCTGCGTTGCAGGCACAGGGCAAACGGGTCTGCTTTATCGGTGATGGCACCAATGACGGGCCCGCCCTCTCTCGTGCAGACATCTCACTAGCCATGGCTGCAGGCTCTGACGTTGCACTCACCGCCTCTGGAAGCGTGCTACTCGGCTCGGATCTACGTCGTGGCGTCCTCGCGTTCATGGACATCGCAGATGCTGCAAGGATGCACGCGCAATTGGCCCTCGCGTGGTGCGTTCTGTACAACATCTTTGCCATCCTTCTTGCGTCGGGCGCACTTGTGAAGGTACGCATTGAGGCCCGTTGGGCTGGAATAGGCGAAGTTGTCAGTGTTGTTCCGGTTATCGCCATCGCTTTTGCACTTGATGTTCGTTGGATGTGGAGGCGTTTCTGCTTGAGAAGGCATGGAAACGATTAGGTTGGCTTGGGGCCTGTGCTCGTCTCGGTGAGTAATTCCTTTGATTAAAATTGCGGTTTGATATTGGCCCGACCATAGGTTTGCATGTTTCCCCCAACTGGAGTTTACTAATTCAAATTCGCTATGGCCGATAACCGCGACACAGTTGGAGTAGAAAGTGCTGTTTAAAAGTGCTGTGAGTAATTGCGGATCTTTTGTATGCCTTGCAACTGTGTCAATATATCAAGAGAGGATTGGATTACATCCGGAGGTCATCAAGCTGCGAATCGCCCATTCTACAATGATCCTAAGGGGTCCGTCAAAGATTTTGAAGAAACTATAGTCTATAGAGACAGGCGATGTGCGGCACTGACACATTGGATGATCTCCGCGCTTGGGTGACGTCCATTGTCAACAACCCATCACCATTTAAAATGATTCTGTCAAATTTAAGTTTAGATTTCGGTAAGATTCAAGGCAATCGATAAACCCAAAGCTGTCTGCCCATTCCCAAAAGCAAGGTTCGATTGCCGGGAATATTGTTATGAACAGCGAGGAAGGGAATGCTGGCAAGGAAAGGACAGTGGGAGTTCAATTTCATGGACGGCAGTTAAACGGCAGTTCAAAACTAAGTTACAAAATGGAGCGCGTAGATCTACTAAACTAAATTAGGTCGTGAATAATAGAACTAAGTGGCACTAGCCCTGGACCAGAGACCTTCGTATTGTCGAGGCAGAAATAGGGGGTCTTTCTTCTATTTTTTGGTCTTGCATTGCTTTTCCGCTTTGTTTTGCCAAAGTAGTAGACTGAGATGGTGTCGACAACATTGCTCTAGTTACTCCCAATAGCCATCATCTCGACATTGTCGAACTCCAAGTTTCAATTAAGGTTTGATTAAGGTGATCGACCAGTCGGAACGGCTCTCCTTGACTTGAACCCGTGGAAATAGACAGCATCGAGGAAGGAGAAATACAGAACCGCGCAATGGTGTCTAAAGCCAAGAGGAGCAGAGTCAGCTTTCCCAGTTAGTTTCCAAGTAGGCATAGGGTGTTGCGGAGGGATGTGTTGCCAGTGTTAACGTTTACCGAGATCAAGCAAGTGAGCCAATAAACTATTGGATACATTCCAGTTCCTATCTTTGCCGCGATTTGACCATACGGTACATACCTATCGCCCCCAATTCGTCATTTTGCTTCCTCGTATCATCGATTAAGAGGTCGAATTCTCATCGAGAAGCACATAGTGATTCGAGAGGGACAACAGGTCAGGTCCACAAAACGTTCTGTCGATACTCAACCTTAGATATTTGGATTCAGTCACCAAGGCCGTTGCTTCGGCTTGTGCACAAACTAGTCTCTTGTCATTGTTAACCCAAGGGAGAATTTTAACTACATACACTATGAGAATTCTGCTTCCCCATTCTATTCTAGAACCCTTACGAAGGTGTATAACAACCAACCCATTTGACACCTATCATGGACTGTCGAAAGTCGACAAAGCCAAAACCATGGCGCGAGATGACGAGGATGGCAGGTGGTTCAACCACTTGTGCCTCTCGTGGTACCCACATCAGAGGATTTTGTCCCTGGGATGAGACGATCCAGCTTGTCTCTGTCAGGTACCAAGGATGCTTTCTGTGACCAATAGATGATATTTCAACAAATTCAAGAGAAAATTCGTACTCCATACCTTGCATTTGCAACCGAGTTGATCAAATCGGTGTGGCCCTTCAACATATTCAGCTCTGCACCTATTGACGCATCCCACACCCGCACCGACTGATCATCCGAGCCAGACACAATCCGCATTCCGTCCCTCGAAAACGCAGCCGAGTTTACATGTCCAGTATGGCCGTTCAGCACATTCAGCTCTGCACCCGTCAACGCATCCCACACCCGCACGGTCTTGTCATCAGAACCAGACACAACTCGAATGCCGTCCTCTGAAAACGCAACCGAGTTGACCTTGTCGGTGTGGCCCTTCAACACATTCAGCTCGGCACCCGTCGACGCATCCCACACCCGCACAGTGTTGTCTGCTGAGCCAGACACAATCTGCATGCCGTCCCTCGAAAATGTAACCGAGCAGACCCAGTTGGTGTGACCCTCCAGCACATTCAGCTCTACACCCGTCGACGCATCCCACACCCGCACAGTCATGTCTACCGAGCCAGACACAATCCGCATACCGTCCCTTGAAATCGAAACCGAGTAGATTTGTCCGGTGTGGCCCTTCAGCACCTTCAGCACTGCTCCCGTCAACCCATCCCACACCCGCACAGTATTGTCATACAAGGCTGACACAACCATACCGTCCCTCGAAAATACAGGCGGGTTGGCCCAGCCGGTATGGCCCTTCATCACATTCAGCTGTGCACCCGTCAACGCCAGCGGCATCTGCAGAGTCTCGTGTTGGGAGACATACACAATCTGAATGCCCTCCCTCGTAAATTTGACCCCGTTGCTGTGGCCCTCCAGCACATTCAGCTCTGCACCCGTCGATGCATCCCACTTCCGCACAGTTTGGTCATCCGAGCAAGACACAACCCAAATATCATCGCTCGAAAAGGCAACCGAGTAGATCCTGTCGGTGTGGCCTTGCAGCACATTCAACTCTGCATCGGTCGACGCATCCCACACCCACACGGTGTTGTCTGCAGAGCCAGACACAATCCGCATACCATCCCTTGAAAACGCAACCGAGTAGACCCAGCTAGTGTGGCCCTTCGGCACGTTCAGCTCTGCACCCGTTGACGCATCCCACACCCGCACAGTCCCATCACTCGAGCCGGACACAATCCTCATTCCGTCCCTCGAAAATGCAACCGAGCAGACCCAGTTGGTGTGACCTTCCAGCACATTCAGCTCTGCACCCGTTGACGCGTCCCACACCCGCACGGTCTTGTCATCAGAACCAGACACAATCCGCATGCCGTCCCTCGAAAATGCAACCGAGCAGACCCTCTCGGTATGGCCAATCAGCACATTCACCTCAGCACCCGTCGACGCATCCCACACCCGCACAGTCTTGTCGAGAGAGCCAGACACAATCCACATGCCATCCCTCGAGAATGCAACCGAGTGGACCATGTGGGCATGATTCTTCATCACATTCAGCTCTGCACCCGTTGACGCGTCCCACACCCGCACAGTCATGTCTACCGAGCCGGACACAATCCGCATGCTGTCCCCCGAAAATGCAACCGATTCAACCCTGGAGGTGTGGCCCTTCAGTACATTCTGCTCCACACCTGTCAACGCATCCCATACCCGCACTGTGTCGTCTTCCGCACCAGACACAATCCTCATACCGTCCCTCGAAAATGCAACCGAGTAGACCCTATTGGTGTGACCTTTCAGCACATTCAGCTCTGCACCCGTCGATGCATCCCACACCCGCACAGTATTGTCGAAAGATCCAGACACAATCCGCATGCCGTCCCTCGAAATCGCAACAGCTTTGACTGTATCTCCAGTCACTACCGTCATCAATGGGACGTTAATTCTACCTCTCGTATGAGTAAAGATAGGGATACGAGAGTATTTTTTTTTCCAGCTCCGAGAAAGACTTGTGTTCTGTGACCATGTTGCTAATGCAGAGATGTAAAGGTGCGGCGTCGACTTGGCAGCTGGGCTCCCAGTGAAATAGGTAGCAAAATTAGTAGCTTCACCAACATCCCGTGCCAATTCTGAACAATTGTCCCCGCACTGAATAACATCAGCATCAGCAATGTTGCAGTAAATCTCAAACAGTCCGCACCTTTAACACCCACTCACGCGCATGTTGAAGCATTCGAGTACACTGGTTAGGTAATTTAAGCAGGTTCATCGCCTCAATCCAGAACAAAACACGAATTTGGAGGAATTCCGAAATGCAGAAACGAAGATTATCGGTATTGGCCACCTGGGGTGGGGGCAAATGATGAGCCCAGTGGCAAGTCGAGTACCTCAGAACAGCACTGATGTTATTGTTAACCTTTTCAGAGAGTGCCTCGGCGCTATCGCTGTCGAATAGGAAAGATGATTTTATGTCACCCATGTTGAACCGCAAACCAGATTTCATGACACGGAAACAAGATTCACCCAGAAGATTGTGGTGCGCAGATTCGTTACACCAAAACGTAAAGTTGTCGAAGTTCGACCTGGCTGGATCAAAAATAAAGTCGGGGAAGGAAGCATGATACCAAAAAACGCGATCGCCTTGAGTGTAAAGAACGGCATGGAGGTCCTCCGCAACAGCCAGTGCGACATCGTCATCTCCTTCCGCGACGAGCGCGGCAACAATGGAGGTGGATGTGCGTTCAGCTGTACACAGGAAGGTATAAAGGATGCGCAATCGGCAAGTCAAAAATTCATCGTCGAACTCTGAAAAGGCGTCAACCATAATTTGCCGGTAGAGTGCATCGATCAAGAATGTAGCGTTGTTCGCGGGAGTCGGCTTGTCTGACTTGGAAATGAGGTTTTTGAGCATCTTGGTCTGCTCTCGAACCGTGATTGAGCGGTGTCGGGTCAAGTACTTCACTGCCGTTGCAGCGTAGATGAAGAGACCATTGGCCTGCTGTACAAGTTCAACCAGCTCTGAACTCCTGGCGAGCTTCGGCAACTTGGATTTCAAGTACGTCCTGATATCCGACTCTGCCTCCTCAATTGGCACATGTTGGAGCCAGCATACTGCTTCGGACGTGAAGGACTCGCAGAGTGTAACGACTTCAGGTTCCGATCGGCTTGTTACAAAAAACTTGAAACCTCCCAAGTTGCATTTATCGATTATTGTGAGTAGGTCCCGCAAAAATGCTGACCCTCCATCGCCTTTGATTTCATCAAGAGCGTCGATGACGATTAGGTGCAGTGGTAACGACGTACTGCGCGTGGACTGTTGCCAAGGTCCAACAAGAAGATCCATGAACTGGGTGGGGACGTCGTGATAGACTGCGTCATATTTTTCGGCATTATGCAAGGCGCTCGCATACGATTTGCATTGTCGAGCGAGCTGGAAGGCGATCGTGGGAATGATACGAGTGTGTTCCCTCGTTTCTTCGAATTGCCGCGAGCACAGAAAGTTGCCACCCAAGACTGTGTGCAGTAGGTCAGGATTGCCCTTCCTCCCGAAATGTCTGGTTATTGTGTAGGCAATCGTGGTTTTCCCAGAGCCGGCTTGGCCGGTTAGCCAGAACACAGGAGGACTTTCTGACGAGGAATCGTTAGCCCAATTTATGATGTCCTTCAATATCTTGACGCGCGTTCCAGGCGTGCATTCTTCACGCTTCAGTTGATCCCCGAGAACAGTTCGGTAGTCAGCCTTGTGGGAGGGACGCAAACGTTCCAGGTCCGCTTTCTGTACATTCAGCTGGTCAGTATGGTTCACAAGTTAGATACTGTACTGTACTTACCAAGTTCAAGTTGTTCTCTATCGTGAATACACCGCCACTGATCTCGACATTATTGATGTTGTTGAACATGGAGGAAGACATTGATGAGATCTCAACTCCCAATTTTGCGGTCGCTTTCCAAATTGAGGCCTACGGCTGCGAGCTGCTGGCTGGTTGAGTCGAAGCTATCGGCCAGTATCGTGAGCGCCAGAAGCCAAGAAGACAACTTCAATTTGAGTCGTTCGGTGATGGAGATGTGAGTGAGAGGCAAGTTCGGAATTGGTGCAGAACGGAAGTGCAGTGTAATGCTATGATTGTCGAGGATTACATAATAAGCAGGACTATCGTTTACAACGTCAATCCGTTGACTGAGTTATGGCTGAGTTCGCTATCCTCACGACTTCATGGAAGCTTATCAGAGCAATTCAAGACGTAGTCGACCGGATAGACCAGACTCGAGAGGATGGCAGGGCCTTGCAGGTATTCTTAGCACTCTCTGATAGCTGACTAGTTGTTCAACTACCTCGAAAGACAAGCCACTTCGTTTCTTAACACGATTAATCATGGTCTTGTCAATTGTGAGCCATCACCATACATGGCCACTATTTTGTCTCTTGAAGAGTAAGCCGGACCGACTCGGATACCGCTCGCTAAAATGCTAACTTCACCGTCAATGTGCAACAGTCTTCTCCAAAGGATTTTCGAAACCAGCACTGCCTTATTCAGGATGTCAAGAATAATCCAGCTTTGGCGAGCGTCAGAAACAAAGCGGACCATCCTGGATCTCGAAAAGGAACTACGTTTCTTCGTGGATACCTATTTGGCTAGTTGTACAACTCGTCAAGTAACTCATTTAGTCATTCAATTTGTTATAGATCCAAACTGCAACCCATACCGCTCGGATTAATCTTGAGGCAATGGCTTTTCCTCCACCTGTTCCGCGCCCAAACAGTACCAACTGGTTCCAGAGTCCAGACGATGTCCAATGGGAGATCATGACGCACTGGCTTCGGCACCACAGTTGGAGCCAACTCTTTGATACGGCGCTGGAACCATGGCGTGAATGCAGATGTTGACGATTTGGAAGCCGGGCCCCATACTCCTACTGGTAGGCATGTTGGCTTTCCATCTGATACAATTTCCGAAGAGCCCATACCGCTTACACCTATGCCAACTCTGCCGAGGTTCAGTTCTAGACCACCCAAATGTGAGTATCTGATTTATTATGATGATTTTTAATGATTTCAATCCACCTGGTAGGGGCCGATCCAAAGCCTCCAAGTTCATTCCAACTGTGTTGCGACGTCTGGCAGGAAACGACGCTTGCGTTGAGCTGTTCCTTTTTTTACCATTTATTCCTTGGTCCATTTCATGGCGTGATTTGTATCTTAGACACTGTGGGTTGGTGTTATTGTGATCACCGTTGTTGCTATTGGTGTTGTCAACCTCATTGTTCCGAGGGTTGTTGCACTACTTGTTGCCTGGTTTATTTTCCTGTGTTTATTTTCCTGTGTGCACATCAAAAGGATGTTTAGATCGCTCGAGATGTAAGCATTCTCCGCTCCCTCTCCCCTTATAGTACTGAATGCCCATGTTTGAAGGCGAGAGAGAGACTTCCGATTGTAAGCTTTCTTGGCTCCCTCTAGTCGATGAATTCTCATGTTCGAGTGTAGGTGACAATGACGCATGGAAGCAGTGGTGCCACCACACCGCTAAACCCTGGGAGAGATGGTACTGACCAACGCGATGGTCACGGTTAAATTCACTTACATAAGTTGGCCGTTAATTCGAAAAGGGATGGGTACACCAGGACGTTAGGGTATTGTTCGTCTATGTAGATATCAATGGAGCTGGCGTGTAACAACTTAGTCCTTTCAGCTGTTCAGCCACGGATTCCGTATTCCTGAAAGGATGTGAGCCAGATAGCGTATCAGGGGAATTATTGCTAACCAATGTGATGTCGGTTTTGTTGACATCTGCTGTCCGTTTTGGAACTATGCAATAATGAGGGCCATCGCAGGAGGAACCACGAGTCACCTAATTTGAGAAAATAGATGACCTTGAAAGAAATCACACATGTTGAAACGGTCGCCGAATGAATAATATGCGGGCGGAAAACGAGCCTCGGATTGGCAAAAAAAAGGCCGTCGACGGGTGAGCGAAACGCCAATGTACTTGTAAGTTATGATATTGCTGGGGAGACGGTCTCAAAGCTTGTCAAATGAATTGAACTGTGCTGGACATGTCAGTGTTTCATGTTCGCCAAGACGTGTGCTTCAGCACTGGGTAATTTGGCGAAACCATTACCCAACTAGGTCTCTTATTTTGCCAAACAGTGCTGGGATGTGGTTGTATGAGAGAGGAATCCCCCTCGTAGGGATATGTAAATTTTTGGAACTCGTCAAGCAACCAACTGGTTGACCTAAAGCTGGATCGACTGGGGAGTAAGAAGGCATGGGAAAAATGGGAAAACAAGTTCGGTAGCAATTTCTGTAGCTTCCAGAACAACCGGTGCGAGGAGTTTGGTGGTCTTGTGAAAGGCGAACGACGATGATCTTGACCACACTAGGAACGAATAGACGTTGAGCATGACGACGCGCGACTGCACTACGGATATCACCTTGCTAGGAGCTTCAATGAGCTGCTTCATCTGAGCGTAAGGAATGGAAGTTGGACGCGTCGGGAATTATTGAGATTTCTTATTACGTAATTTTTTGGTCTTTGTCGACTCCCTTTATCCAATGTTCCGGTAACTCAATATGCATTCGGTACACCAACAAATTTTGCCCGCTAGTGGTGTCGAATTCGCCACAAGTTTGAAGTTGACACCCTCAACATTGGAATCTCATCCCGATGTGGCTCACCATCATGAGTCCGTATCTCGTGTGTTTTGCAATCTGGTTGTGGCACGTTCGGGCTTTCTTCGTGTATTCGAGGTTGTGGAAGAACCTGCTCCTGTTCTACAGGACGAAGAAAAGGACCGAAGGTCGATTGTTCGGCGAGGGACCGAAGCTGTGGAAGGGGAGGTGGAAATGGACGAGCGAGGTGACGGCTATATCAACATAGCAAAGGTGCTTCATGAACTTCTCAGTCAACTTTTCTGGTGCTGATCGTCGTCAACAGTCTGGGACGCAAAAAGCACCCGATCATACCCCAACAGTGACTCACTTGTATCTCATCCGAAAACACCATCTGCACGGTATTGTCACCGGGGTACAGGGTGTTCGCACAGTTGCATCTCAACAAGATAACCTGGACAGACTTCTCGTATCATTCAAAGATGCAAAAGTTCGTGTCCCTATTTTTCTTGAAGGTTTCGTTGACGCGGTCTGACTTCAGGTTGCCCTTCTCGAGTGGTCCGACGCGATTTATGACCTGGTCACCGTTTCAATTCATACATACGAACGAGCCCCGCAACTGGTAAGAGTTTTTGGGCCCTTTCTGATTCTCCTCTCAACCATGGTGTACAGCTTGCCCTCGAATCATCGTTGTTTCGAGCAGAACTACGATGCGACCCTTTCTCCCGTTGTGCAGCCTTGTCATTACCAAAACATACGCTCGCAATCTTGCCTTTTATCCAAACGCAAGTCGAATTGGAAGTCATGGATCAGGATCACTCACAGCAGAGGTAATACTTTTTTGATATCTGTTTTTGGATACTTTTCTGACACTTGACAGGGATATTCCTTACTCTCCAAGTTTTATTCTCGACTTACCTGCTCAAGTGGATGAAAATTTGCGGAACATTATCGACTTTGTCTTCCTTCCTGGATTTAACAATCCGACGCTCGCAATGCTTTTCCAGACTGAACAAACCTGGACTGGGTGTGTGTTCTTGCCAATCTGATTATTCATGACACTCACACTCTTTCAGTCGATTGAAGGAATTTAGAGATACGGCCAAAGTTGCCATCTTCACTGTCGATATCGCCGCTCAGCATTACCCAATTCTGACCATCCTAGAGAACCTTCCCCACGATTCCATGTACCTCCTGCCCTGTCCAACATCACTGGGTGGAGTTGTCGTCGTTACAAGCAATGGCATCATTTATGTGGATCAATCTTCTCGACGGATTGTTCTTCCCGTTAATGGATGGACTTCGCGAATCAGCGATGCCCTTACCCTTCCAGCTGACCTAACTCAGAAACTTGTCTTAGAAGGTTCTCGAGCTATTTTCGTGGATGAAAAGACATTTTTCCTTGTCCTAAACGATGGCACGGTTTACCCCGTGGATATTTTGGTGGACGGAAAGACAGTTTCAAAACTTGTGATGTCACCCCCTTTGGCACAAACCTCTATCCCAAGCATTGTAAGGAATATAGGAAACGACCATATTTTCATTGGAAGCACCGTCGGTCCCTCTGTTCTCCTCAAAGCTGCTCGAGTAGAGGAAGAGGTTGAAGGGAATGAATTTGAACAGGTTCCGACTGCCATTGTACGGGGGGATGACGCTATGGAATATGATGACGATGATGAAGGTCTGCAAATAATTCCTGAATATTTACTTCGGCTGATATCCCTGAAGACATTTATGGTATTTCCAAACCCAAGCTCACCCCTACTCCCAATGGAACGGCAAACGCTGAAACTGTGACTAAGAAAACCAGGACGGTCATTCATCTGTCCTTGAGGGATTCTATACCTGGCCATGGACCCATTGCAGACATGACGTTCTCGCTAGCGAAGAATGGGGTAGGTTGACAGTTTTATCACACAATCTCAGAGGATAAACTTGCTGCAGGACAGGCCTGTACCCGAACTTGTGGCAGCTACTGGATATGATTCTACTGGTGGCTTTGCCTTACTTCAGGTATGCAACTGTTTTTTTTTTCTTTGCAAAACCAACACTGTTCATTAGCGCGACCTCCCCATTTTGACCAAGCGCAAGCTACATCCCATTGGAGGCGCTCGTGGTTTATGGTCTCTACCAATTCGACAACCAGTGAAAGCAAGTGGAATTTCTTATGAGAAAGCAATGAACCCGTTCCAGGTTGAAAATGATTCTTTAATCCTGAGCACGGATATCAATCCGTCTCCTGGTTTTTCTCGGGTAGGTTAACCTCAGCTCCGATTCGTCATACCTGAGATTTGTCGTAGATTGCAACTAAAGGAACAAAGGGCGAAATCTCAATCGTCACACGTATTCCTGGAACAACAATAGGCGCCGGAGCCTTCTTCCAACGTACGGCGATTCTCCATGTCATGACAAACGCCATTCGCGTTCTCGAATCAGGTATGATTCCTATAAAATTCAATCTTAATTTGTTCTCATTTGACAAAGATGGGGCCGAGCGACAGATCATCAAAGACATGGATGGCAATATGCCACGACCTAAGATTCGTGGATGTAGTATATCGGATCCTTTTGTTTTCATTGTTCGTGAGGATGATTCAATTGGTCTGTTCATTGGAGAAACGGAGCGCGGAAAAATTCGCAGGAAGGATATGTCGCCAATGGGTGACAAGGTAGATTTAATTTTCGTCGTCGCACATCTGATGCTCACTGTTTATTGATTGAAGTCATCAAGGTATCTGACTGGGGGTTTTTACACGGACTACAGTGGTTTGCTCGAGAAGCACTATGAGAATACGGTCTCACCAACAATTATCACTTCCACTCTCCAAGCTGCAGTTAATGCAGGTACTCATACACAGTGGTTAGTGCTCATACGTCCTCAAGGAATTATGGAGGTATGTTACGAGTAGTACTATCACTCATGACGCTTGGCTCAAGTTTTGTCGAAGATATGGACTCTTCCCAAATTGACGTTGGCCTTCTCAACCAATGGATTGTCCACGCTCCAGAATGTGCTTTTCGACTCCCACGATCCTCCTGCATTGTCTCTTCCTCAAGAGGTGCCACGAAAACCACAGGAGCTTGATGTGGAACAGCTCCTTATCGCTCCCATTGGTGAAACGTCACCAAAACCTTACTTATGCGTGAGTTTATTTTATATAAATTATTCCAGAAATTTTTTGTTCAAGGCCAGTTTCGCCAGGTATTCCTTCGCTCTGGCCAACTTACTCTTTACCAAATCGTCCCGGCGGGACAACCAATTGAACCTCTAGAAAAAATTCGGCCATCGCATCTAAATGTCCAGTTTGTTAAAATTGCTTCGATGGCCTTCGAGATACAGCGTCAGGATGATAACGAAAAGAGTATAATTGCTGAACAGAAACGTATATCGCGGAATTTCATACCATTTGTGACCACTCCATCTCCCGGTATCACATATTCTGGGGTATTTTTTACTGGGGATCGGCCAAATTGGATTTTGGCGAGCAATAAAAGTGGTATCCAGATCTACCCATCAGGCCATAGTGTAGTGCATGCTTTCACGGCATGTTCATTATGGGATTCTAGGGGTGATTTCTTGTTGTATACCGAAGAGGTAGGTAGCCATGTCGTCACATCCTTCAACTCTCATCTTTCCTTGATTAGGGTCCTAGCCTACTGGAGTGGCTTCCAAATTTGCAGCTAGATGGGCCATTGCCCGTCCGATTTATTCCTCGAGAGCGGGCATACTCCAATGTTCTTTTTGACCCATCTACTGATTTGATCGTCGCTGGGTCGTCTTTGAAGGCAAAATTTGCGTCATACGACGAAGACGGTAACCAGATATGGGAACCAGACGGTGCGGAACGCAACAATTATTGACATCCTCGTCTAACCTTTCGTTTCAGCACCGAATGTTACAGAACCAGTCACCAATTGCTCAACTTTGGAGTTGATATCACCAGACCTGTGGATCACGTTGGATGGGTGCGACATCTGCTTCAAGCTGACGACTTGTACTCACAAGCCTAATCAGTTACGAATTCGCCACGAATGAATTCATCAATGACATGTGTTCAGTGCCGCTCGAAACGGCCAGTACGGAGTCCGGGACGAAGGATTTCATTATTGTTGGAACGACAATCGATCGTGGCGAAGACTTGGCTACGAAAGGCGCTGTAAGTTCTAAAATATGTTTTTCCGTACATCATATTCATGTCAGCGACAGACTTACATTTTCGAGATCGTTGAAGTTGTTCCAGACCCAAATATCCCCCCTCAGCGATGGTACAAGCTTCGTCTCCGCTGCCGAGATGAAGCCAAAGGGCCAGTAACTGCTGTGTGCGGCTTTTCTGGATATGTCGTTTCTTCAATGGGGCAAAAGGTTTCATCGTTCTTATGTCTGATGATACCCGGCTTACATCTTGTCAGATTTTTGTACGAGCTTTTGATGCTGACGAACGACTTGTTGGCGTGGCATTCATGGATGTTGGAGTGTATGTCACGTCTTTACGTGCATTGAAGAATCTTTTATTGGTGGGTGATGCAGTTAAAAGTGTCATGTTTGTTGCCTTCCAGGTATGTCTGATTCATTCTGTCCGCAACCAGTCATGACCTAGGTCCATATTACGTTCAGGAGGATCCTTATAAGCTCGTGCTTCTCTCGAAAGATTTAAAGCGAATTGCGACAGCGAGTGTCGACTTTTTCTTTACGAATGAGGAACTCTCCATTGTCAGTACAGATGATGAAGGTATACTCCGGGTGTACGAATATAATCCACAGGGTGAGACGGGTCAATGTTCATTCTGGTTATTGTGTTGACACGACGTTGCGGGAAGATCCTGATTCAAATAATGGACGGTATTTACTTTTGCGAACAGAGTTCCATGGGCAAAGTGAATTCAGAACCACATGTGCCATTGCCCGCCGTACACGGGATAGTTCCGACATCCCACAGTCAAAATTATTATTGGGTGAGTCGTGGATAACTTGGCTCATCAACTGCTTACTCTGGACAAGGGTCTCCTGATGGGTCATTGGTGTCCGTCACTCCTGTCGATGAGGGTGCTTTCAAACGATTGCAGCTCCTTCAAGGCCAACTCACTCGAAATATTCAGCACGTTGCCGGCTTGAACCCTAAGGCATTTCGGCAAGTTGGTTTTATGAGTCCCTTTTTGATGAAACTGATTCAATGACAAAACAGAATTGTGCGCAATGACTACATTTCCAAGCCACTCTCCAAGGGAATTTTGGATGGAAGCCTTTTGGGTGAGTATGAAGGCCTTCCAACCACACGCCAGAACGAAATGACCCGCCAAATTGGAACGGAAAGGATTGTTGTACTGCGAGATTGGATTTCACTAAGTGGTCCTTGGTAATACAGGAGTAGCGCACAGATTTTGAAGTAGCATCGTCAATAAGTAAATAACACGTATGTCTGATTATTGATAATTGGAGAAGAGCATCATTCCAAATTAAATTCAACGCTCGATAGTTGCTCCTGGGATCGCCTCAAAACTCGGCCGCAAGGTGCCCTACTCTTATGCCACATTCTGATCAAACCGTCAATAGCTTACTGAGGGAGATACGCGAATACGAAGAAACAAATGCGCTTTCCATTTGTCTGCTTCAATTCTTTTCATTCGTGTGCCTCTCAAGTTGTGTACATCCACGTCAGTTTTTGCACTCCCCCAGAACGCAGCATGGCATCATCTGTCCGGACTGCAGTCAAGAAGCATGCTCTTCATCTTCTTAGAGTGGTTTAGCAGTCACATTATTCGGGCAATCCTCCGCCTTCCGTTACATTTGGCCATCCAGCTGGTTCGCAAAACCACGTCGCACCCCAGGGAAATATCTTTAATGAACTTGAGAGAGGAGGTGGTGGTGGTGGATATGGATAATGAGCCGCTTAAAAGAGTCGATGGGTCAGTTCGAACGAGAGGCTACAGAACATCGACGCGGGTTGGGGAATCCGAATATGGCTGAGTCGCCAAAGTTTACGAGGTCACCGAAATTTGCGACGAGTGGAAGGCGAGGTTTTGACGGTTTGTTTGGAGCTCAAGACGAATGCGGATGTGGCGCTTGTGGGGAGGCGTAGTGTGGGCAAGAGTACGCTCATATGTGCGCTGAAGTGACGAGGGGAGTGGTCAGGGGGGTTGTAAGGATTGTGCATCGGGAGGGGTTTGGGAGGGTGAGTTGGGGGGAGTGAAAGTTTTCGATAAGAGTATGTAGCAGGGAGGGAGGAGGCATGAATTTGGGTCGCCATGTATTTGGAGGCTTTGTTGAAGGCATAGTACTGTAGCCCCATACACTGGCCCTTTGCGGGATCTTTACCGTACTTAGCAACGAATATGTGAAACTATCAGTCCATTTTTGGTGGTCGGTTCGGGCGTTCCATAATAACCTATTTGTAGGTATTGCCGGACACTGATTGTCCTTTGTATAGTGTTTTTTTTTTTTTTTTTTTTTTTTTTGTGTTGGTTTTTTTTTACT
>Ga0307517_10007269_pt1 | contig 16197 bp, 18 predicted proteins | sample 23_EM_MG_FD_194515 | JGI IMG/M metagenome (GOLD analysis project Ga0307517, IMG submission 194515) | Populus trichocarpa ectomycorrhiza microbial communities from riparian zone in the Pacific Northwest, United States - 23_EM | ecosystem: Host-associated > Plants > Roots > Unclassified | place... | reverse complement strand
AAAAATTAATATTATTTTATTATAAATATTGATTTAATGAGGAAGTCTCCGGGTCAGACAAATGTAATCAAAATGTGTTTCGTATTTGGGTCTAAATGGGCCTCATTAAAATAGCACCATCATCATCTACATACTCAATGGACCAATTTAATCACTGTTCAAAGCCCATTTTCCCCGAGGCTATTCTTTTTTCCAATGGGCCAATCACCACAAGCAAGAAAACAGGGAAAGGGCAAAAAGAAACACGTGTTATCATTCCAATTACGTATCACGAACTTTCTGTGTTACCCTTGACACCAGCCTAAACTCTTAAAACACGGGAGCTGAGGTTTTTAGAAGGAAGAGTAAAGGCACGTTTAGGGTTTTGGGTTTAGATAGAGAGCTGTTTCGAACCAGAGAACAAAACGATGAGCTTTTGGGGTATGTATTTCAATCAATTTCCAGTTACTGAAACTAATGGTTGTCATCCTTTCATGCTTTACTCCATTTTCTTGACGTGTTTGGCTGCGTAGAAATCATGGGGCAATTGTCTTATCCGTAATCGGATTTTTCCCTCCTTCTTTGTTTGTCTTTTTGTTGTAAAATTTGGAATGTTGATACTGAGATGAGGTTTTAATTGGTTTGGTCGTTGAATGTTGTTTTTGATGTTTTATGTGTTGATATGCTATTTAGGCATTGAAGTGAAACCAGGCAAGCCTTACCCTTATCACTCTGATGATGTGCAAGGAAATCTTCGGGTAACACAGGTATGTATGACTAGGCCAATCCATTCTATTATTATTTCCGAGCTTTGAAAGTTTAAATGGCAAGGAGATAGTGAATTTGCATACATTTTTATATTTTGAGGTTTACATTAGTGTTGGCCTTCCACAATTGGTTTGTTGTGGAATGGCTGTTGTTATATTGCTGGATCATCTCTTAATTACATTTCTGTTCTTGAGTTGTTGATTTGCGTCGTGATACAATTCAGGCAACTTTGGGCCTTGGCTCGTCAGAAGAAAGGTGCATACTCCAGTGTTCAGTTGGACACAAGAGTCCAATTTTCTTATGTTCATTGCTACCAGGGAAAGCTGAAAGTTGCTCTTTGAATCTTGAATTTTCTGATGAGTTAGTAGCGTTCTCTGTGATTGGACCACGAAGCATTCATCTTTGTGGTTATTTTGATTCTGAAAAAGGAGATCACCTCCGAGATGAATATGAATAGTATCCTTTTCACTAGTTTTTCTGGGTTTGTATTTTAGTTGTTATTGTTGTTTTCCCCCACCCACCTCAAGTAATTATAGTTATTTTGAAGGCAATGCAAAATTGTTCGGCTGAATTAAGTTTTTTCATTACTTTGTTCTTCTTAATTCTACAAATTTTAAGTGATTCGGGCGAGACTATTGCTGACACGGAATCAGACGAGTCCAGCGAATATGATTATGATGATGAATATGATGACGACTTCATTGATGATGACAATGATCTTCAAATTTATCCCCCCTCGCCTGTTCCCAATAATGGAGGTAATTTGATAATTTGATTAAATATGTTTCATCTTTATATTCGCAAGGATCGTTTCCCCTTATTCTGTTTCTTTGAGGTCTATATAGCTTCTAAACGAGTTTTAAAAGCTGTGACTATATACTTGTATGATGAAATACTTGATCTAGTTCCAACATGGCCATTAAGTCTGGAGCTGGTGCCACAGAATGCATCCATATATTTGGAGTTCCGTTCCAAATAAATCTTTGCTAGTATTAGTACGTGGAGACTGTTGGCTGTTTAATATTTCTGCAAGATATAAATAGTTCAAAATATCAGTAAAAAAGATTAGGAGGAAAGCTTCAGAATGTTTTGAAACTCGAAGATTTTTTAAGACATGGTAATTCTAGTTAATGAATTTTATATGTTTATATACGCCAAAGAAAATTTACCTCAAACTTGTCCACATAATGTCATAACATTTCTGCTCTGTCACAATATATCATATTTACTTCACTAAGAGTTCATAATCTATTGTTCTCGTCTAGCTTCCAATGTTTGGTGGCTGTTTAAATTTATGTCAAATGTGCTTGCTGGGACGCTTGGTATTTGAGTTTTATGATTACTGGCAGCAACTAACCAAAGATGTTTTCTTCCCTTAAATTTGCTCCTTATTTTAGTTGTAATTGAGGAGATAACTGAAGATGACAAACCTAAAAAAGAAAATGGCAAGTCTAAACGAATAAAGAAGAAGAAGAATAATCAATCAAGTGACCAGGAAGACCAAAACAATTCCCAACGACAAATTGTTCTTAAGAGGGATGCAGGTATTTCAGTTCTGGAAAGTGAAGATGAAGATGGTTTTCCAATTTCTTCCTCGGCAAAAAGAAAAGTTACTGTTCAGGAGCCCCAAGCAGAAATAAATGGACAAAAAGATAAGGAAACAACCCAAGAAACAAAGAAGAAGATAGATAGAGAGGATAATGATGACACTACTGGAAAAAAGAGAAAGGTTAAAAGCATTGATGAAGACTGTCAACCAGATAGGTGAGACCATCCATAACTGGGTGTTTTTTTCAAAAAAAAATATTCATTTTTTCTTAGGGGACAGCTTGGTTGTGTTATTAGGCTGCACTTTCCAAGAGCAGGGAGTTTGCTTTACATTTGACTTGTCAATTCTATCTTCTGAAGTGGCTCTTGACCTTTGATGGCAGCAAAACAAAGAAGAAGAAGAAGAAGAAGCAGAGAGAACAAGGTGCAGAGGAAAAGATTGATGAAATGGATGACAAGGAAGAGAACAACAATGCCTCTAGAGATGAAATCAAGCCTGAGGAAGTGAAAAGGCAGGATTCTACCGATGGAAACAAACGCAATCAGAGGTGAGAACCATAGTCTATTATTTTGCAATATGGAATGTTGTTACTGTTGCCTGTCAAAGATGCAAATATGTCCATTCTTATGATGTGTGTCCATGTGTCATTGAATGTGGAAATGTGCCTGGACCCAGTCTAATTTAATAAGCATGTGAACTCTCTGTTTTTAAACTCGGAGTTTCTCTCCAAATAATCTCACCACACACATTGAAAGGTTCACAATAACGGGAAATGGCTTAGGATTTTTTCATCTCTCTCCCTGTCTCTCTCTAGCATGAATGGATGCATGGATGCTGGTATTGGTGAATGGAGGCTTTTATGGTAGCCTGATTGCTAGTATTATTTTTTAGCTTTTACTTAAATATGTTGCTACTGAACCCATTTGCAGGGGCCTTGACACTGATGCAGGTAGTATGCCTGGTGAAGAATCATCTGATAAAAAAAAGAAGAAAAAGAAGAAGAAGAAGAAGGCCCAGGATAGTGGAACAACAACTAAGGAACAAGCTGTTTCAGCTGTGGGAGGTGAAGCCAAATCGTTGTTGGATTCCGATGATAAGCAATCTACAACCAAGTCTTCACAAGCTAGAACCTTCTCAAATGGATTGGTTATTGAAGAATTATCAATGGGAAAACCAGATGGTAAACGTGCTTCTCCCGGGAGTCAGGTAGCTCTTTGCCTCGTATTTGACTATTGATCAACCAGCCTGCAAAGGCAAAGTCAAATTTTTTTCCAAGCACTTGCTTAATTTATTTTTTCTATGCTCATTACACTCCAAATAGAGGAAATCGGTTAACTGTGGTAAAATTAAGCACTGTTTTTGTAATTGGTGCTTGAATTAGTTTTGATTTATTACAATAGATTCGGTAAAATTCTTTTTATCAATGTAGTTTTTTTTCTTGTATCTTTGATTAATTTGTTGTTTTCTCTTATGAACCAATAAAATATTTATGTTTTGATACATAATAAATTTTCCATCATTTTTTACCGATAGACGGGTTGATTTGATAATCAATATTCCCTTTTTCATCAATTTTGTAAGAGTTAAATCTTTCTGAATCATTAGAATATCTAGACTCAGTTCTGAAATGTTCAAATTTGTCACCTTATATGGCATGTTACTGAGTTGCCTCTGTCAGTTACTGGCTTGCTGTATTGTTGATGATTTCATACAAGCAAGATGCAAGTTCACCCATATTTACAGTAAACCTAATTGGTGTGTTTTTTTCCCAGAAGTTATTGGTTAACAGGACGCAAAAGGTTGTCCAATCGACTGAAACTATCTGTTTTTTGAGTTTCAGGTCAGTGTGCACTACATCGGTAAGCTGAAGAAGAATGACAAGATATTTGACTCTAATGTCGGAAGAGCTCCCTTTAAATTCCGCCTAGGTACCACAATTTGGACTGTAGTCAATGGATCACAAATGCTTGATTTTGTGATGATTAAATTACTTTCATGTGATCATGCAGGTGTCGGACAAGTCATAAAGGGATGGGATGTTGGAGTTAATGGTAGGCATATTAATGATTAAGAATTAACTTGTATGTTTAATTTATTATCCGTATATTTACATGTTTATATGTGTTAACCCTCAGGCATGCGGGTTGGTGACAAAAGGAGACTCACAATTCCACCATCGATGGGGTAAGCTATAGCTACCACATCAGTGATTGTTTCACTCTGGCTAAGTTCATTAGATTTGATCTGCATGGTTACTTTTGGACAATACCTAATCCAATGCCTTATCTGTTGCTTCCCGCATGGCATGACATAAGTTCACTATCGAATTCTTTGCCTTTGGGGTCCATCTGTTAAACCCTTGAAGCAGGGTTTTTGAAATTTGTTGAAATCTTCTTTATTAAGCCTTCCTTCCCTGCCAAAGTATACTTACTGTGTAATATTTTATGCAGTTACGGAGAACAGGGTGCTGGTGGGAAAATACCGCCACACTCATGGCTTGTCTTTGATGTTGAGTTGGTGAACGTTCGGTGATCATCCTTTTATGCGCTCTTTTTCGGCTTTTGAAGTCATTGGTTTTTGATCGCTCAGTGTTATAATTGCAGGCTTGTGTTACAAAACTGCAAGTTCACCCCCAACACATAATCTTTAGTGTCAAGAAGGGTGCTGTGAGCAAAAATTTTGGTAAAAACTAGCTGATTCTGTTTCTGCAGTGAATTATCTTTTGAACCTGTAATTTCACTGTAGTAACAAGAATTGTTTAATACCTTGAGAAAGAACCCCACCGTTTTTCTTCTCTTAATCATGTAGATTCATATGCTGTTAGTAATGTTTCTTAATCAGTATCCTTGCACACTTGTTTCCCAACCCTTTTGATATATACACGTAAAGCCATGTATAATTAAGAACAATTTTAAAGGGCACTTCAGGGCGACAGACCAACGGTGTTATGAGTGGGGTATCATTTTATTTACCACATGAGGAGTTTCAAATGATAAAAGTTTAGGGTTTCAATTACAATTTCTTATGTTCAAATGCTAACTGCTATCACCGTACACCTTTATTATTTATTATAGTATAGTTATTAAACTTGACGTGAAAATTATCCCGGTTAAGAAGCTAGGTTTCGGGTTACATGAATAAAAATTATATATATTGTAAATAATGAAATTTAAAAGATTATTTTAAAATTTTTTTTATTTCACATGAAAAAAATACTATATTATTCTTTTAAATTCAAGTATTTAAACCAAATTTTTTTTTTATTTCACATTAAAAAAAATAAATTTTTTCTTATAAACATAGAATATATATATTAAAATGCTACAAATCTTATATTAAAAAAATAAAATATTTTTTTAATATTTATAAAATTAATAACTAACTAAAAAAATATATAAAAACGACCAGATTTTACCATGTTTTCACCGAGTCCCAAATCGATTCAACCAGCATACAGGTCATTGTACCATTAGAAAGTCAATTTTTTTGTATTATTATTATTACATCTCATCTAATAAAAATTAAAAATTTCTTCATTTTTAAAATTTTTATTGTGTAACCTTGATGCACTAAATCTTCATTTCTTTTTACTTACAATTTTTATTTATTTATTTTCAGACCATGCACCAAAAACAATCAGTACCACCCTTCAGAAAATTCTTGTTTATAAAAGCTCTGCATATTCATAGGAGCTGACAAGGGCAACTTTGAAACCATCCAGTCGTTTACATAGAGAAAGTTCTACAGATCATGGTTGTTAAGATAGTCTTAAAAACTGATTTTTACGAGGTAAAGTGCAAGGCATGTCATGGAAAATATGTTGTTAGAACTTGAACATACTCAAAACTTCTGTGATAACTCACAGTTCAAGCATATTATTAATAACAATCAAAACAAAAACCAGCACTGGGAAACGTCCAGAACTCACGCCCTCAGGTAATGCAAGTAACTAGCCGCGATGGCAAAAACATCCTTCACTACCAAGCAAAAACTAATATGCTGCAAAGTACAAGCACGAAGCTCAAGAGCTTATTTAGAGGTACTGAATTTTGCTCAGTAAGACTGGTAACGCTTTAGTAAGGTTCAACTGGTGCCCTGAATTTTGCTCCTGCATATACTGCTGCAGATCCCAGCTCTTCCTCTATCCTGAGAAGCTGCAGTTAGAAAAATACCAGGGGGGGTCAATCACCATTAGTTCAGATCGCAGAGTTGAGAGAAGTCAAGAGATGATAAAAACACTTCTTGATGGTCAAGAGTTGAAAGACATGTCCATCTACCTGGTTGTATTTTGCAAGGCGTTCTGATCTGCAAGGAGCTCCAGTCTTGATCTGTCCCTGTTGTGAAGAAGGAAGAAAAGAGGGTAAACATCAGCTCAAGCCTCCAGCAACAGTCTAACAATACATCAACATATGCAACTCACGCGCTCCGAAAATTTTAATTGGAGGCAAAATAACAAGAGCACATAATTTGGCAAGGTAAAAAACAAAAACAGCAAGAACTTGGGAAATGCCCTAGTACTTACAGTAGACAATCCAACTGAAAGGTCTGCAATGAAAGTATCCTCAGTTTCACCACTGCAATGAACAAGGTGAACCATTTTAGAAATGTTCATCGGTGGAAAAGTAATTAATCAAAGCCACAAAAAAACAAGGATGTACCTTCTGTGGCTTGCCATGACACCCCAGCCAGCATGTTTAGACATTTTCACAGCTTCAATACTTTCAGTTACAGAACCAATTTGATTCACCTGATAAATTGTGTAAGAAGGTAAAACTGTTCAGAGTTGGTAGCTCCAATATAATAGGATGCCTCGTCTAAAATAATATTTTTTGTTGATAATACCTTCAATAGAAGGGCATTGCAGGACTTCTCCTTAATTGCTTTCTCCACACGCTGCAACAAAATCAAACATTTAATTATAAGCCCAATCAATATGAAAATGTGCTTATCTCATCACACATTATACAAAGCTGAGCATTAATGCCCCGAGGTTAATATTTTAAACTAGCTCCCAGAATCACCTTGGGGTTTGTGACAAGTAGATCATCACCAACAATTTGCACCTGTTCACCAACTTCACCAGTCATCTTAGCATAGTGTTCCCAATCATCTTGATCAAATGGATCCTCGATGGACACAATTGGATAATCAGCCACAAATGACTTGTATACATTCTTTAGACTGTCTCCAGATATCTTCTGTGATCCATCATTGTTCTGAGACAGATAGATAATAGGCTTAGAGTCACAAGTTTAAATCCAACCTTCTAAATAGAATGCAATCATTCTAAGCAGGCACAAAGAAGCATTTGGTTGTCAAACATGTGATTACCTCTTCCTTGAAATTCAAATCATAGGTCTTGTCCTTGTCATTATAAAACTCTGACGCAGCAACATCCATCCCAATCACAACCTAGCATGAGACACAGGAAATTAATTAGATTACAAGAGAATGATAAAGCACGTTAACATCAGAAAGGACACCAACCTTTCCAGTATATCCAGCTTTGGCTATCGCTGTCTTGAGCAGTTCAAGACCCTCTTTGTTTTCCTACACATAAGACACGGTTCAAGTTTACCACTACTCGCCCAGTTTAATTCAAACCCAATTGATAACCAGCAAGACCTAGCAGTTCCAATGCAACAATTAGAACATGAACAGGTAGGTAGTAGCATTAACAAACCTGAATATTAGGAGCAAAGCCACCTTCATCACCAACATTGGTGGCATCTTGTCCATACTTCTTCTTAATCACAGACTGTATGTACATGCAAGAAGTTACAATATAAGCCAGTGTTAATTTGAATTGAACATAAAAGAGAATAAAGTTTAAGAACCATAAAATTACCTTCAGGTGATGATACACTTCTACACCCATTTTCATGGCTTCCTTGAAAGATGATGCCCCAACAGGGAGAATCATGAATTCCTGTTGAAAGACAATGTTAAAGGCAAGCACCTAAAAAAAGGGGAAAAGCCATTTAACCACGTGAGTTCGTCATCAAAATTACCTGCATTGCCAGTTTATTTCCAGCATGGGAACCTCCATTGATGACATTGAATGCAGGTACTGGCAAAACCAAGGTCTTGTTTCCAGCAAGATTTGCAATGTGCTGCAAGATAAATGATATCACAATAATGAACCCCCCAAGGATTACAATGAAACAATAGAACAGCAGACTACACTAGCACAGCATATATACCTGGTAAAGAGGGATCTTCTTAACCATTGCACCTGCTTTGCAAACAGCAAGTGACACTGCCAATATAGCATTTGCTCCGAGCTGGAATAATTAAAAAAAAAGGGGTCTCAATTAGAATATAAGTTACCAGTCATTAACAGATTAAACAAATGATTCTCTACGAGCAAAATAGAATGTTGATGAGATGAGAAATTAAACAAACCTTCTGCTTGCACCAACCCCATTCATTAACAGTTCCATCCAGCTCTTGTACCATGAAATTATCGATTTGAACCTGCTCTGTTGGGTCCTGTAAGAAAACCCACATCAATCATCAATCACTGTTTGTGATTGAAGGCATGTATAATGAAAATAAAAAATTGAATTTCCATATATTACCTTGCCAATCAAGGCTGGTCCAATGATAGAATTGACATTCCCTACAGCCTGAACATCATCACGACACAAAAAGAAAATTAAGAAACAATCTCCATAGCCAGTACGGCCAATATACACGAGAACATAAGAACATGATCTGCAGATACCTTAAGTACACCTTTCCCAAGATAATCTGATCCTCCATCTCTCAACTCTAAAGCTTCATAGACACCTTTTTACACACAATTACACAAAATCAGATCAGGATCAAGTAAACAGTAATACATACATACCACATAAATCTTGAACAGGAACTTGTGAAATACACAAAAAGTAATAATCTTTACCAGTGGAAGCACCACTTGGAACGGCAGCTCTAGCATAGCTTCCATCAGAGAGCAAAATATCAGCCTGTTTATTATTTTAAAACCCACCATTTCATCAGCTAAAAAAACATACAAAAGAAACCACCAACAGAACGAAAGCACGGACTTCAAAAATCACATCCCAGTCATGCTTTCCACTAAAGCTTCCTCTTTTAATCCCAAAAAAGCATCAAAACCAAACTTTCTCTCTGACCCAGTTTTTCTTAACATCCAAACCAAACATCAAACTTTAAAAAACAAGGATCAGAACAACAGCAACTGCCAGCACAAAAAGAAATCCCAAAACATCTCAATAACGCATTTGCAAAAGCTTCCTCTTTTATTACCAAGAAAATATCAAAACTGAAGATTTTATCTGCCCCACTTTTTCTTAACATCCAAAAATAACATCAAACATGAAAAAACGAGGTACAAAACAAAAAAACACATCGAAAATGAGAGGAAAAAATGACGGGTTATCATTGGATGACTAAAATTGAATCAAGAAAGACTTACTTCAACGGTGGGATTTCCACGACTGTCAAAAATTTGACGAGCTTTAACAGCCTTGATCGTTACCATTGTTGATCTGATGTTCCAACACTTCGATGATCCTGAGGTTTCTCTTTTCTGTTCTTTTTCCTGAGACAGTCACAGAGATGCTGAAACTAGGGCGTAAGTAGGTTTTATTTATTGAGTCCTAACGTGGGGAAATAACCACGGGAGGTAAGATCAAAGCCGTTGAACATTTGAGGCAAGATCTGATGTGGATGGTTTGATTGGTTTCTCGATCATCACGTGAGACGTGGCTCTTTATGGTTGAGTGGGCCCAATCGGCGGCAGGGGTCTTGCATCCAATGGGGAATATGCGGGGAATTTTTTGTTTGAAAATTCGTAGGGTAAAAAGTTGAAGATATTACTGTGGGCGGTCCAGTAATGCATGATGATATCCATGCGATCATGGGCGCGGCGCCCGCCCCTTGTTTTTTATCTGCCCACTTGGAAGGGAAGGCATTCCAGCCGACAAAAGTCCTGCAAAAGAAAGGGTGTTTATAGTCTTAATTTTTTTTTAAGTAAAACGACGTAGTTTTTAAATAAATTTGGTGGGATAATATATCTCAGTAAGCGTGTTTGGAATTACGTTGCTTAATAATTTTTAAAGGTGATTTGACTTGGAAATAAATATTTTTAAATTTTTTTTTATTAATATATTAAAATTATAAAAAAATATTAAAAAAAATATCAATTTAATATTTTTTAAAATAAATATATTTTTAAAACACAACTAAATACAATTAATATAATTAAAAACATGTAACCTACTGCCGACAATTAACATCCCCCAATAGCCATCCCATGAAAAAAAAAAAGCTTTAAATCAATAATTTTGGGGTTAAAAGTGCTTAAACTCGGCATTTCATTGCTAAATAAAAGCTTTATACCATAGAATTTATCATAAAAAATATTTTGGATTGAAAGATTATAATTAGAAAAAGGCATGAAAATATCAAGTAGGGATGGACCAAAAGATTTAATTTTTTTTAAAAAAATTAAAATAAACTGAACTAAATAAAAACTTTAATCTCAGTTTGGTTTTAAATTTGTTAAAATCAAATAAATTTAATTTAAATTAAAAAGTATCTTGTTGGGTTATTTTTTTTATTGAACTTTGATTTAATGATTTTTTAGTTTATAATTAAAGTTATATAGAAAATTTAATAAACCTTTTAGTTTTAATTAATTTCGAGTCGGTTATTATAAATATTATAGATAGTTTAATTAATTTAATCACCCTAATATCAACTACTTTCTAAAACAACACAACACCTCGTGACAAAAAATTTCAAGACCACATGTAAGGCTCATCGTGGGCCCATTAAATCGTACATGGTTTGGGCTAAGGCCCAGGGGTGCCCTGTCAAATTAGGGTTTAGGGTTTTACTCAGGCTTCTTCTTGCTACCCTATTAGGTTGCAGTTTCTACAATATAATCTTCTTCTCAACGAATCTCAACTTCCCTCACTCTCTAACAAGGTAAATTGTTTCTTTTCTCCTTTTCTCTAAACCTAACCTGCTTAGTTTCTTTCACGCTACCTTTTTTTTTCTTATATCGAAACAGCTTGCTTTTGTATAGTTAATGGCTCCGTTTTCTGCATCTTCGATTTTTCGCTTTAAGTAGTGTTTTAGCTTGTTTTTGTTGGAAGTAATAAACTTTATGCTAAAATAGCATCTGGGTTTGAAGAATTTTGAATTGGGTCATTAGAGTTTGTTGATTTTAGGCTCTGTCTGTATTTGTTTGATGGTCTTGTTATCAATTTAGTGCGAATTTTATTGCATAAATTAAGGGTTTTTCTTGGTGGTTAAGTATTTAAATTGGATTATCTAATCTTGATTTGTTGAGCCAATCTGAGTTTTGTGTTTTTTGGTGGTTTGCTTTATCCGGGGTTGTATACCAGCGCCAATTTACTTTGTAGAAGTATCTGAATCCAATTTGATTGAGGAGAACTTGTCACTATGTTATTCTTTGGTACCTTTTTTAGCTTAATTTTGAGTTTATGTATTGATATCCATGAGTAATATCTGCTATTTTCATGCTTGAGTGGATATTGGTGTGCTTATTAATTGTAATTCGGTTTTGGATTGTGATAGGTTTGTATAATGGTGGTAAACAAGGAAGAATTGACCCTGTCTGATGAGGAGCTGATAACAGATGATGAAATGGATAATCTTGATGAAAAATTGTCTGGATCTGAGTCAGAATCGGAGGATGAAGATGTGAAGTTGCCTGAACCATCTAAAAATGCTATATTCAATAGAGATGGTCTTGCTGACAAGCTTCAAGACATTAGTTGGCCAGAGAATGTTGGATGGATCCACAAACTTGTGATCGACTTCAATCAAGAGCAAGAGGTGGACGTGAATGATGACCTGACCAGAGAGCTTGCTTTTTACACACAAGCCTTAGAGGGAACAAGGCAGGCATATGCTAAGCTAGAGTCGATGGGGATTCCTTTTCTCAGGCCTCCTGATTATTATGCTGAGATGGCAAAGTCGGATACTCATATGGAGAAAGTGAAGGGCCGGCTTTTGGCAGAGAAGAGAAGCATTGAGGAGGCTGAGGAGAGAAGGAAAGCTAGAGACTCTAAGAAACTAGCTAAAGAGGTTCAGGCCCAGAAGCAGAAAGAGAGAAATGCACAGAAAAAGGCAGCGATAGAGACTGTTAAGAACTGGAGGAAACAGAGGAAACAAAGTGGGTTTGCTGGAGGCGACAAGGATGGTGAGTTGGATATGCCCTTTGAAGATGGAAAAGTGTTTGAAAGGTCGAACAAGAAGAGGCCAGGGGTGTCTCCAGGAGATCGGTCTGGAGGGAAGGGGAGACAACCTTGGAAGAAGGGGAAAAACGGACCAGAAAAGAAAAAATTCAAGAGGGAATCAAGGGATTCCAAATTTGGATTTGGAGGGAGGAAAGGTTTAAAGAAGCAGAACACTGCTGACACCACTGATGATTTTAGAGGCTCCAAGAAAGGCAGTGCTGCCGGAAATAAGAAAAGGAAGAGGTGATAAACTGTTGTTTGATTTTGCTTTGCTAAAGACTACAGCTACAAACTCTTTGCAATTGTTTCTGGAAGGGCTTGTAATAGGGTTTTGAGCTTATCCCTTTTTTCCCTCTAATTCGTGTAATCTTTAAGCTTGTTTGATTGAAGTACTAATTTCCTTTACACTGTCTATGGCGATTCTGTCCAGATCCCGGTATGGAATCATGATTTTCTATTATCATCTATCTCAATCGATTCGTCATTACATTACATTCAAGCCGTTGAATTTCATCTAGTCTTGCACGGTTCCTGCCTGTCCTGCGTTGCAGCTTCATATAATTCCTCTTTCATTATCCAGTTTGGGCATGCTATTTTCACTGAAATTTGGCGTTTGTTTCATGTGAAAACAATCAAGGCCTGCTTCCTTGGCAGTTAACCTTTTATCGTTTTCATCCCATCCATCACAATACATCTCACCTTGTTCCTTCTTTTTTATCTGTATCCAATGAAAATCAACTGCAGTTGGTGAGCAATCATGAATCAGATTTCAATAATTCTCTGTACCAGCATCCTTGATTAATGCACATACTCACAACGTGTTTTAACAAGTCAACCCTAAGAAATCCCAGGTCTCTTTAGCTTCATAATTATTAGCTGCTAGCATTTTTCTCAGTTCTTGTGTTGCTACTGTTGTTGTCGGTGAGAAGTGTTAACAGTTAGATGAGTCTAGACTGTGGGTGCAGTTGCTACATGTATTAACTTTTCCTCCTTGAGCCCCATTTGTAGGCAGATTTTTCAAACAAATGAGCAAACATTTTTCCACCTAAAATTCACAGCTGTTTGATTTTGCCTCATCCAATAAGCTGAAGAGTGACTGGTAAAGTTTCTTTTCACTCTATTTATTAGTAGCATCATATCATGTCAGTACTGCTCATTGTCAATGGCCACTAATTAATAGAATTAAATCCTCCACCTAAATGTGCATGGGCACCATTGTGAATTATCATCATCCATCAAAATAATTATTTTTTTGATTTTTTTTAGACTTTTAACATTAGAACATCATGAGAGAGACATAAAAAAACATAAATTTAATGTTTTTTTAATGATAAATAATTTGAAAAGAGAAACTGACAGACTCAAAAATGAAAAATAAAAGGAAAAACACAATTTAAGAGTCTGGTGATGTCAATAGGGTGACATTAGAGTGGATGAGAAGCTGATCAATGGTTCCATCATCCATGTGCTGTTCTTGTTTGGTAAAGAGAAGGCCCACATACTCGTTGGCAAGAAGCTTCCCAGAATACACTGATACATTACTGAATAAATAAAAGCATATAATATTTCATTTCCCATTATATTTGTAGCCCTAACTTTTGCTACAAAAAGCTTCCTCTGAACTCTTTTTAACCTATCAATACAGGGCTTTAAAAGGGCGTGGCTCTTTTCCTCCCGGCAACACTTTCTCCCTCCAGGTTTTTGTCGACTCCATATCCTTTGATTTCTCCCTAGTTTTCAGAACCATGTTTGAGTCTACACTAGAATTGATCACTCAGGCTGCTTCCAATTCTTTTGTGATCTTCTGCTTTTGCAATTTGATCATTGTCATGATCCTCATGGGCTCAAAACCTGTCTTCAACTTTGATCAAGAAAGGGAAATTCCGAGGTCAATGGTCATCAACACACACACAAAGGTGAAAGAAGATATCCTGGCTAAGCCTTCTTCACTTGATGGAAACGAGATATCAATAGATGACAGGAATGTGTCAATCACCCAGGAAGAACCCACCGGCGACGGTGACGAAGACGATGGAGAAGATGGATATGGAGATGAAGATGATGAGCTGAGGAGAAGATCTGAAGAATTTATCAACAAAATCAATCATGGATGGAGGACAGAATCATCAAGGCATCATGTTTAGCCTAGAAATAGCTTGATAGGAGTTTCTTAATGGTTGGCCCATAACTTAGAAACGTGACACTGCTAGAGGTTGTTATGGTCATCATCTTTCCAGTGCTGTACATAATCGAATAACGATGACACAACTCACTGAGAAGATCTTGATTGTACTGTTTGAAAGCAATATTACAAAAACTCACTGTTCAGAAAAAAACTACTGTTCCATTGCACTTTCTTTACTACCTTCCTATGTTTTGGACAGTAGTTTAGTACATAAAGTTTTAGATTTCTTCTTTAGCATTTACGTGTGAACCACTTATGAAAACAATCAGCAAACTCCAGTGATTTTCGTAGTTGTCAGAGTCGGTCCGAGCAGTTTAAGGCCTTGGCTAATGAGTCGTCCCGCCAACCCACGGATCGCTGGTTAATTCAACCCTTTAGAATTATCAAATAAACAGCAGAAAGCTTGACTGCGATTCTCTTGAGCATGCTAAACAGGCATTGAAAAGGTGGATTAAGCCATGGAAAGGGCACAATTGGAGCCCAAAGGGCACAGTAGAACGGGTATCTTTGTTTAAGCATGAAGACTTTGAATCATTTTTAATAATTGAAAGCCTGATTTAGCTTGGATTATCCTCTCACATGGATAAATAAAGTGTTGACAAAGGGTACAAAGAAAAGTAGCACGAGATGCTACTTTCATTTGGGTTCGTTTTTTTTTTTTTTCCTGTGGAAGAGATCATTCGCCTACTCAACTATCCATAGACAAAGAGGCAAGTGCATGGCTAGAGAACCTACCAAGAGCTTCAAGCGATAATAATACTTTAGATTATACAATTCCAAATAAAGTTACATCACACCACACCACACCACACCACTAAATGTAGAAGGCAAAGTCAATATAGTTTTCTTTGACAAGGATTTATGACCTAACCCCCTTTTTTTTTTTAAATCTTGTTTTTATTTGGATCTGTGGTCTTTATCGATATTTTCTTTTGAAGAAGTCTCAATCAAGATTGTGTCCGGTTCCCTTTACAATACTAAAATTTCGTGCTTATCTTGAAAATACTCCAATGGAACATGTCCGGTTCCCTTGACATTATGACTACAATGATCATAGGTTGATAAATGCATGATCTAAACTGGTTTATAGACGCATGATCAAAGCTTTATACCTCTGAGATGTCCATGAGATCAGGAGGTTGAAACACATGATGCCTCTTGTGGTTTGGACCGAGACAATTGCACTATGGTATGGATAGGGATGATAATTTAATTCAAAATTGATGGATATTAATATATATAACCCGAATATATATATTTAATTTAAAATTAATAGATACCGGCCTAACCCGAATGTATATGTATTTTTTAGACCATTAACACAAACACAACCAACCATGAATAAAAACATTATAAACATCAAAAAGCACACCATCAGTTATAACCAACTCAAATGATTTAACAAAATATCATGAATTCATGATTCCTAAATGTTACAGTATAACATTAAAACATTCTAAAAAAACATAACAATTAAC
>Ga0307517_10007268_pt1 | contig 16198 bp, 12 predicted proteins | sample 23_EM_MG_FD_194515 | JGI IMG/M metagenome (GOLD analysis project Ga0307517, IMG submission 194515) | Populus trichocarpa ectomycorrhiza microbial communities from riparian zone in the Pacific Northwest, United States - 23_EM | ecosystem: Host-associated > Plants > Roots > Unclassified | place... | reverse complement strand
GTAGATGAACTAATCCGGCTGGCAAATGAGTTGAAATATGGTGGGGACTATGTGAAGGATAAGGCTCGCGTGGGGATGACAACTGATCTCCGTAATGCGTGGGCTATGAAGACTCCACACCCCGAAGACTATGTTGACTACCTAAACCTTCTGCGAAATACAGGTCACCAGTTAGAAGATGTCGCTTCTTTCAACCGTACTGTTGTCAGAGCAAAAGACTCCTCTCATCGTGACAAGAGCGACGATAGGCATACCTCCACTAAGAAGCAGAGGAAGGAGAGAAAAGGTTCGGGTCCTCGCAACCCCAAACCTAGCAACCCCGCGCCGCGGTCTTTCCGACCGCCAGAATCAGAGCATGCAAAAGCGCATAAAGATATAGCGCAAACCCTGATCGATCGGCGCAAACGGTTGAACCAATGCTCCCGCTGTGGAGATCCGAATCACTTCTGGCGCAAATGTCCTGCTGCCACTCCGGTTGTCGCCTCGGCCAAGCTTAATCGTAAGCGGACCGTTAATGAGGCAGGACACCAGGACCGTGCTTCGATCCCGAAAGCAAGACGCATTGAGGCTCCCCCACCTGCTGTTAAACGAGTAGAGGCAGAGATTCGCGGATCAGCTCCGCAAATACTCGAAGTGGATACGGATGCGTCGGACTAGGTAAGTCCCCGCCTCTATCCTTTAGTTTTAGAAAAGCACTGACTCCGGGTCCAAGCCCAGATGGCATGAAGGACGGAGATGGAAGATGTGGACCGTATGTTCCTCCCTCACAGAACCTACAAGCTGAAACCAACATGGACTATAGAAAGGATCGTGTGGATTGGTTTTCTTGCGGAGGTTGGAGATGGTTACGGCTCTTTCTTTGGTGTTTATGTTGATTTCATTTCTTATCTAATTTTGCGAAAGTTTGCTTTATTTTCATAAGGAAGGAAATGGTGGTGGGCTTAGGTTTCAAGTTATAAGGGTTATCGTTTTGATTTCGTCAGGCTGGACTTGGCTTAGCAATTGAAGTTATTCTGCAAGTTTACCTGAGGAGGGTTAAGGACCCGAAATCATGCTGGCGTGATAGTAAACCCCCAAGCTATTTTGAAACCCCGTAATTGTACCCATTTGATAACTACTCACGACCCGCTGTGGCCGCTCTTGTGTCGGAAGGCAAGAGATATTGAGCAGTAATCCCTAGAAAACACCACCACATACCTGATACTAACCAACAATGTTTAGCGACGAAAGACCCGCTAAGCGGTTGAGGCTTGCAGGCCCTCCGCCACACACTAGGTCTATACATGTGAATGTAAGGCTCGAATGGAGCCACAATGGAAAGAAACAGAGCGAGGAGGCTCTTTTATTGTTGGATAGTGGCGCCACGGGCGCAGTATTAAGTAGCGCTTGGGTTAGTAATGCCCAGCTACCATGTATACGTCGGGAGACTCCGACACCTATTTCTGATGCAAGCGGGAATCACATCCCTGGCTCAGGTCTCCACTACACGAAGACAGTGGATATGTCAATAGGAGATCATACCAATAAGATGAGATTTGAGCTTGCTGATATGCCTCCAGGACACCTGGACGGTTATCTACCGATGGCGTGGTTGAAGGACCACAACCCAGATATCAACTGGGAAAGGGGAAGTCTGAAGTGGCGCTCAGACTATTGTAAGACCCACTGTCTCCGAAGCAAGAGTCGCATAGAATTTATTACCTGCGAAGAACTCTTAGCCGAGGATCCCAACAACATGTTTGTGTGTGGGATGCGCCTTTGGACTGGTGAAGATGGAGAAGACATAAGTCTTAAGCTGCTGCCAGAATACCAGGATTACGCTGACATATTCAGCGAAGAAAAAATCAATGTCTTGCCAAAGCATACTGAGTATGACCACCGCATTGACTTGGTCCCGGGCTCTGACTTGCCCAGAAACCACATATACCCGCTCACTGTTAGGGAGCTACAGGTATTAAAGGAGTACATCAATGAGATGGAACAGTCCGGCAAGATCCGGAGGTCATCCTCTCCGATAGGTGCTCCCATCCTGTTTGTACCGAAGCCTGATGGAACACTTCGGTTATGTGTTGATTACCGAGGGTTAAATAAGATTACTATTAAGAATAAGTATTCATTACCCTTGATGAACGAGCTACGTAGTAGGCTAGGGAAAGCCACGGTGTTCACCAAACTGGACCTGAAGAATGACTATTACCTGATCCGCATGGCGGAAGGAGAAGAATGGAAGACGGCTTTTAAAGGTCGGTATGGCTTATACGAATATACTGTCATGCCTTTTGGACTTTGTAACGCGCCATCAACTTTCCAAGGAATAATCAATGATGTGTTGGTGACATGTTGGATGTAGGGGTTATCGCCTATATGGATGACATCCTAATCTATTCTGAGACCATAGAAGAACATGTTGCTATGGTAAGGAAAGTAATGGATAAGCTGCGGAAGGCAGGCCTCTGTGTCAGCATAAAAAAGTCAACCTTCCATGCGAGAGAAGTAGAATTCCTTGGATATAAGATCTCTGACTATGGAATATCAATGACAACCAAGAAGGTTGAGGAGATTACGGCGTGGTTACCGCCACAAAAGGTCGTTGATGTGCAAAGCTTTATGGGCTTTCCCAATTTTTACCGTCGGTTTATTAAGGAGTTTAGTAAGATAGGAAAACCTTTGACCGACCTAACAAAGAAGGGCATCAAGTGGAATTGGACTAATTCTTGCCAAGCGGCGTTTGATGAGCTCAAGAGAGCTTTCACAACAGGTCCAATATTGACGCACTTTGATGAAACTCGTCCAACGAAGTTGGAAACAGATCCTAGTGACTTTGCCCAGGGAGCCCGTCTATCACAGCTATGCGAAGATGAGCGATGGCACCCAGTAGCCTTTCATAGCCGCAAGTTCGCCCCCGCTGAAGTAAACTATGATGGTCACGATAAGGAAATGACAGCTATAGTTGCTGCATTTCGCGAATGGGAATACATGTTGAGATCCGTAGAAGAACAGATAACTCTTTACACTGATCATAAGACTTTGGAATACTTTAATACTACCAAGATTCTCAACAGGAGACAGCACCACTGGGCTGAATTCCTACAATCGTTCAATTTCAAGTGTGTTTACCGCGAGGGTAGGCTAAATCAAAAGGCCGATGCATTGTCTAGGGGTAGGGACTACCGCCCTGAAGGGGGGAGTAATTCTGATCCTTACACTTTTTTCCGTCCGCATCAGTATGTTGGTCAGGAGCGGGACATCTTGCGACCACAGGTGTTGCAGTCTTGCCAAGGGTTTTGGCTGCAGTCAGGATTTAGGACAGCTCTACTGAAAGCAGCCGACCAAGACCAAAGCTACTTGGATTCGTTCAAGTCGGTACTCAAGGGCGAGAAGAATGTTGATACAAGTCTAAGTATCCTAAAGGATATACTCTGTTATAAAAACAGATGGTACATCCCCAAGGACGAGGCCTTGAAACGGATAATCATGGAGGCTGAACATGATTCACGTATGGCTGGACACTTCGGAACCTACAAGACTATTGGTAGGGTTAGGGCAAACTTCTACTGGCCAAAGATGGATGAACAGATCACGGAATATGTTCGCTCATGCGACATATGTCAACATAACAAGGTCATCCGGCACAAGAAGTATGGGCTGTTGGAGCCTATCGATGTTCCTATGAGGCCGTGGACCTCCATATCCATGGACTTCATTGTGGGGCTACCCAAATCAGAAGGGTATAAGAAAATATGGGTCATTGTGGACAGGTTCTCAAGGATGGCACATTTTATCCCCTCAAAACAGAAGAACACATCAAGAAACTGGCTCTAATTTTTCTGAAGGAAATCTGGCGCCTTCATGGGCTCCCAGAAACAATTATCTCTGACCGAGATACCCGGTTTACATCCAAGTTCTGGATGAGTCTAATGCAACTATTGCAAGTTAAGTTAAATGTTTCCACCGCGTTTCATCCTGAAACCGATTGGCAAACTGAATGGGTTAACCAGACACTGGAAGAGTCCTTACGCAGTTACTGTTCGTATCAGCAGGATGATTGGGTGTCGCTACTCACTTTTGCGGAGCACGCCTATAACATTTCGCTATCAGAATCCGATAAGGCTAGTCCTTTTGAAATTAATTACGGATTCACTCCCCAGACACAGTGGTCGGGGATGGTGTCAGATAATCAAGGAATACACCCAGACAGTGAGCTCGTAGTGAAGGATTGGGAAGGGACATGGCAAGAAATCCGGGTGACACTACAACGGGCACAAGAAAGGCAAAGGAAATGGCATGATCAAAAAAGACAGCCTTCTCCTGTATATGTCATACTGGAGGATGTCAGCCAGGGCAGGGCAAAGAAAGCAGACCGCGTAATGTTGAACCGAAAAAACATTCGCACAAAGAGGCCTATGGACGAGCTTGACCATAAAATGTTTGGACCGTTTGTGGTAAAGCGGAAAATTGGATCCAGAGCCTATGAGTTGGAATTGCCAGCCCGATGGACAATCCATCCCGTGTTTAATATCGGGTTGTTGGAGCCTTAGGGCGAGGATCCTATCGGAAGACCTTAGTTGGCGATGCCGGTACCAGACATTGTCGATAGTGAGCCCAGTTATGTTGTCGCGGAGGTGGTAGACAGTCGGTGGTATGGAAATCTTAAGTCAAAGTTTGCTCACGGCTTGGTGCAATATTTAGTTGCTTGGGACAGGTATGGACCAGAGGAAAATTCCTGGGAACCATTGAAAATGTTGGAAGGCACTGCTATGCAGGCCTTGGTAAACTTCCATGACAGGTACCCATCAAAACCTAGAGACCATAGGGTTATTGAGGTACCTATGCGTGGGAAGAAAAGACGACGCCAAGATCTGTGGACAGATCTAGAGAAGAGGGTAGTGGTGTAAGGACCTTACAAATAGGTAGCTACAGTGGACTAGACTCAAGCCCGTATGGTATACCAAGTGGTAACCATATTGAGGATAGGCCACTATACTTAGTATACTACCGGTAGATATGAGTTGGTACAAGTGTCTACAAAGTGACTTGGTGACATAGGGTTAGACTGGGTAACCTAGGTAGGCGAAAGTTACCCTACTAGGCAGGGTAACCTTCGGAGGGTATGATCGCATAAAGTTAAAGACCCATAGTAAACGTTGCACGGGTCTCCGGGGCACCATTATATGTGGTTGCGCGGACTCCCGAAGGAAATAAAGGCATGGAAGTGTCACAAATCGTGACTAAGCAAGGCAGATTTCACATAACTAATACTTATTAGTTATAAGATATGTTGATTTTCACACGATGACGTCACTTGACTCATAGGTTTCACATGACAACACACTCGCGAGTTATTGTTATATTTTGATTGGTTAATGTTTCCTTGACTCACGATCGTGATGTCATATGATGTCATGACTTTAGCACATGACTCATATTATGAGTCATGGATTTCATGCATGTGACCCGTTTGAGCACATGACTTGGTTTATGAGTTTGATTGGTTAAACGGAATGTTGCGCGATGACTCCTATGAGTCATCGATGGATTTCGCACTATGACTCACTATGAGTCATAGAGGTTTCTGTAGCGCGAGGTGATGAGTCACCAGGGTTAGGGTTGTGAGAAGATGCCTATAAAAGGCGCTTGGTTCCGACCAAGAGATAGGATCCTCACGCAACCATCTAAGTACTTTGCTATACTTAAGATATTGCAATACGATTACGCTTTTACTCTGTTTACATATACTCCTCCCCTACGTGAGGCTACGCTCTAAGAACCCGTAGACTATTGGGATAGTCTCGACAGGTCGCCCGAACATAGAACTATTGTGATAGTTCTATCAAGCACGCCAATCCACCTATCTTACTATCTGAAGAGATGGTACCTCGCACGAATCACTCAAAGACAAGCAAGCAAGTTCCGTACTATCTGAAGAGATAGTACTTCCATACCTGGTGGTGCAAGAAAACGAGATTCGCTTACGCAGGAGACGACTGTCGTTGTCTGTTGCATACACGCTCAACAATAGGATTGTTACATTTGGTTGCGTCACATCGCAACACCCTGCGACAACACGGCCCAACAACCTGTCGATGGGGAGATCCACCTTACAGAAGAAGAAATCAACTTAGAAGGACTAAGAGAAGCCCTAGCCGAGTCTATTCAAAGCTCACAAGCAGCCAGTTCAGAAACAGATAGCCCAGAAGAAGGATCAGATTCAGAAGAAACAGACGCAGTACCAACCAGAAGGAACACAATGGCGTCCGCATCGAACCCCAACCCAGATACCCAAGGGAAAGGAGTTGACCCGCTACAACCACCAAATCTTACGCCAGAACAAGTACAACAAATCATTGGGGCCTTAACTGGAGGAGCGGGCAACCCAAAGAAACCAAAGATCAAGGAACCAAGCACATTTCACGGCGAACGAGACCAACTCAGAGGATGGCTGGCACAACTGTCAGTATATTTCAAAGGAGTAGGATGGGAATTCGAATACGACAAGGACAAAATCGTATACGCCCTAAGTCTGTTAAGAGGAGATGCCCTGAAATGGGCTACACCCTACATCGAAAGACGGCAAGATGTAACCTCGAGCAACTGGGACGCCTTCAAAGACGCACTACGAGGACAGTTTGGCGAAATTGATGGACAAGGAGCGGCAAGAGCAAAGCTCATGAAGATGGTTCAAGGATGGAAAGGAGTAAGAGACTACTGGAACGAGTATAGGCTTATCGCCAGTCAGACAGGAATGGACGATGCGACCCTAACTTACCACCTAATGAGAGGATTCAAACCTGAACTACAGGACTCATGGGGAATGGATGGATCGGACTCAAAAGACCCACAATTCGTGGCAAACTGGGCCATCAAGAAGGAAACCAAAATAGCAGCCATCAGACACATGTGTCACTCAGGACCGAGCAAGGAAAAAACCACATCTCCAACAACGTCAAGAAACCAGAATGGGACTTTCCGACAGCAGAATGAGAACCAAGGAGATCCAATGGAATTGGATGCAACTCAAGGAAGGCCGGGATTCAATATCTCAGCCAAAGAATACCAACGAAGAATGAGAAGCAATCTCTGCCTCAAATGTGTCAAACCAGGACACAGAGCCGCGGCATGCCGAAGCCAGGCTAATAGCAAAGAGGGAGCAACATGGCAACCCCCGAAAGACAACAAAAAGCAATGGAGTCCACCGGCCAAAGCAGGAGAGATGGAGGTCGAAAAAGAAGTTGGAGAAGAACCGGGAAAAGACGAAAGTCCCCAGTAAGCAATGGTCTGAGGGACAGGACCAAACCAAAGGCCATTGAGATAAGGAACCTATATGCGGCACTGAACAACACGGAAACATTGGACAATGAGAACGACTATATTATGGTCCAAATCCGACTAGAAGGCACGAAGAGACAAGTTACGATGAATGCGATGATCGACTCGGGGGCAACTGAGGACTTTATCGACAAAAGGTTCAGCAGCAAATAAAACATCAGAACAACACAAGCAAAAACCATACGAGACGTTTACCTGGCGGACAGTCGACCCAGCGCTATTGGACCAATCACCCCTACAGCGAAGGTACCTATGGACATCGGTAGCCATAGGGAATTGGCGATTTTCCAAGTGGCAAAACTACCCAACCATGAGGTCATCCTCGGAATGCCATAGTTAAAGCAGCACAGTCCCTGAATTGACTGGGGTGAAGCAAAGAGCACCTTTGAAAGAGAAACGTGTACGACATGGTGTTTAAAGGAATCACCCACAGTATACGCGATACCAGAAGACGAAGCACGAGAAGAGAACTTGAAAGTCGAGTTCGGCGTCGCTCAAAGCAAGAAAGATCAGCGAGCCAAAGTTAAGAAACTTGACCCGCAAGCAAAGATACCGACTCAAGGATCGGCACAAGCAGCAGGACACGACCTGTACGCAAACAAAAGCAAGACGATACCAGCACGGGGACAAGAAGTTGTCCCAACCAGAATATCAATCACACCAGCAGGAGGAACCTATAGCAGGATAGCGCCAAGAAGCGGCATGGCAGTTAAACATCAGATTGCTGTCAATGCAGGCGTGATCGACTCCGACTATACTGGGGAAATCAATCTGGTACTAGCCAACATGGGCAACCAAGACTATCGAGTCAAAAACGGAGATCGGATAGCACAACTTATCGCGGAAAAAATAGTTGAAAGCGATTGTTACCAGGTCCGAACGCTCAAAAAAACCAACAGAGGCCAAAAAGGATTTGGAAGCACAGGAACTTCCAAGGCAAAGATCTGTGAGATCAGTGCCAGAGCATTCGGAAAGTTTTACCGAAGACCGGACACGACCACAGGAATCCTCAAGTACAACAAAAAAGAAGGACGGATAAGCCTAATATCAATTAACATTAGCACTGAGCTAGCCATCAAAAGCAGAAAATATCAAAAGCAACGAAAACTCGAAGAAATGGTGCCTCAAGAATATCATGAATACTTGGATGTATTCAAAGAAGGAGAAAAAACTAACCTACAACCTCAACGACCAGGGGTGGAACTGGAAATCAAACTCGAAGAAGGAGAAGGACTCCCGATCAAAAAGATATACGCACTTTCCCAGGACGAATTAAAGGAACTCTGGAGCTATATCAAACAGAACGAGGAAAGAGGATGGATAAGAGAAACCTACTCTGACGGGGGATCACCCATCATGTTCGTCAAGAAAAAAGATGGAAAACTCCGACTATGTGTCGACTATCGGGCACTCAACCATGTTACTAAAAAAGACCGATACCCCCTACCACTCATAGGGGAAGCCTTGGACAGGCTACAACCGGCAAAATACTACACCAAACTGGACATCAAGGACGCATACCATAACGTCAGAATAAAAGAAGGAGACGAATGGAAAACGACATTCACCACAAAATACGGCACTTACCAATAGTTGGTAATGCCTTTTGGGCTAACCAATGCACCTGCAGCATTCCAAAGATGGATCAACAGAACCTTGCAATCATATATCGACATATGCTGCATAGTGTACCTGGACGATGTCTTAATATACTCAGACAACATGGAACAACTCCAAAAAGACGTGGCCGCCATCATCCGCGCTATAAGGCAACAAGGGATGAAACTCAAACCATCGAAATGCGAATTTCACCAACGAGAAACAGAATCCCTAGGATTTATCATCAATAACGAAGGGGTCAAAGTCGACCCTATCAAAACAGCAGCAATATGGGATTGGAAAGCACCTACCAACAAAAAGGGAATTCAAGAATTCATGGGATTTTGCAACTTCTATCGACGCTTTATAAACGGATTCAGCAGAACGGCCAAACCACTATACGATCGAACCAAGAAAGATGTCACCTGGGAGTGGGGAAATAAAGAACAAGCAGCCTTTGACGAGCTAAGGCACGAGTTATGCTCAACCCCAGTGTTGACATACTTCAAAGCTGGGAGACCACTGCTTGCCGTAACCGAGGCCTCACAATATCTATGCTCAGACATATTGTCACAACAAGACGAAGACGGAAAATGGAAACCAATAGCATACAGATCAAAAACAATGAAACCGGCCGAATGCACCTACGACGTACACCACAAAGAACTGTTAGCAATAGTTCAAGTGCTCAAAGAATGGAGGAGATACCTTATAGGCAGCCGACAACACTTCAGAGTCTTAACCGATCATCAGAACTTAATAAGATTTACGACCAGCAAGGAGTTAACCGGACGGCAAATCCGATGGAGTGAAGTCTTAAGTGGCTTCGACTTCAAAATTGAATATCGACCGGGAAAAAAAGTAGGCAAGCCAGATGCTTTAACTCGACGAAAAGCAGACATGCCCCAGGAAGGAGATGAACGACTTACACAGAAAGAAAGAATTCTCCTACCAGAAGAGAAATACTTCGACACCAGCATCGAGGAAATGGAGACAATGTGACTCGAAGAAACCAGCTATGAAGAACTTCACAACGAAACGGCCCGAAACGAAGAAATTAAAACGATAAGGAAAGCTTTCGAAAGAGGAGACAAAGAAATGAAGGGAGTGGCCCTAGGACTATGCCAATGGAAGGACGAATACCTATGGCACTAAGGAAAGATTTGGGTTCCCAACGAAGAAGGAATTCGAACCAACCTTATACGACAACACCACGATAATCCGCAAGCGGGACACGGAGGAACAGCAAAAACGACGGAGCTCCTGCAACGCAAATACTATTAGCCTTATATGCGCCATACGATAAGACAAGACATCAAGAACTGCGATATTTGCCACAGAACGAAGGTGGTACAACATGCACCTTATGGCGTGATGAAGGCAAATGAAACTCCGGATCGACTGTGGAAATCAATATCAATGGACTTCATCACGGACTTACCGCAATCAGACGGAGATGACGCAATCCTGATCGTCATCGATCGACTCACAAAAATAGCTCATTTCCTACCATGCACAAGGAAATGAATGCCCTGCAATTCTCGGAACATGATATGAGGGAAATATTTCGATTACATGGGCTGCCTAAAGACATCATAACAGATCGAGGATCCAGATTTACTTCCGATCTGTGGAAAGAAACGACAAAGCAACTAGGAATAGAACGAAGATTAAGCACGGCATTCCACCCGCAAACGGACAGGCAAACGGAACGGACAAATTCCACTTTGGAACAATACCCCCGAGCATACGTCAACTATCAACAGGACAACTGGAAGGAGCTCCTACCGATGGGAGAATTCGCATACAACAATGGATATCAAGAAAGCATTAAACGCACACCCTTCTTTGCAAACTACGGAGTCAACCCCGAATATCAGACCATCGGGTACCTAATGCAAGGAAAAATCACACCACGGGAAGACATGAGTCAATTACACGATACCCTGAAAGCGGAAATGACGGAAGCGCAACTAAGACACAAGGAATACTACGATACAGGAAGAAAGCCCGATCCAAATTTACAATCAGGAGATAAGGTCTGGTTATTGCCAAGAAATATACGAACGACAAGGCTATGCAAGAAACTGGATTACAAGAAAATAGGACCCTTTGCAATCTTGGGAAAAATAGGAGGAAGCGCTTATAAGCTGGATCTTCCGCCCTCGATGAAGATCCACAATACATTCCATATCTCTTTTCTCGAACCTTACAATGACGACAAGTTACCCACACAAAGAACACAAACACCACCTCCAATTATCATCGAAGGAGAACCTGAGTAGGAACTCGAACAAATCATCGATTCTCGACTACAGTACGGAAAACTACAATACCGAGCCAAGTGGACCGGTTATCCTCCAGAACACGACAAAGTCTTGTACCCCTACGAAGATTTCGAAAATGCAGGGATCGCAAAGCAACCGTTCCACCAAAAGTACGCAGGGAAGCCCTAACTCGATCAAGATCGAGGAACAAGAAAACGGGGAGACTTGGGTCTCCATAACAGCACCACCCCAACTCGCACCACCACCACCACCTCCCAGAATGACGACACCAAGACCCCGGACACCGAAGACCGCCCAAGAAGGGTGGGAAACCGCCGTGGAACTACCCATGAGCCCCCCATACCGAGCCCCACACGAGTGAGAAGAAGATGAGAAACAGGAACGAGCTCGAAAGTAGCACAATGTGCTGTCATGGACAGCATGCTACGAGGATGGGTGCCAAGTGCACTACAAGGACAAGGAAGCCTCAGGATGGTTTCCACAAGACCGATCTCGCTCGATGCCCTCAGTACCGGTATCGCACCCGAACAAAAAACAACAGAGGAAACACTATGGGCAGAGCGTGACATGGTACGAATGCTACGACGACAAATGCTTCGTACATGTGCAAGAGAAGATCAAAGCAGGGTATTACCCCCAGGAAAACGGCGAGAGGAAACACCTCGCAATATGGTACCGGAGACACACCGAGCCGGAACAACGAAGGAAATTCGGTGCTGTGAGGACAGGGCAGGAGGAGGGCAGCGAAAAAGCTCAACCAGATGTCGGAGCCCTACCAAGGCAAATCCAGGAACTGTTGAACGAAAGGCAACAAACACTAGAAAAGGACGAAAATACCCAACGGGAGCGAGCCAACTACCAGTCCACGATAGGACGAATGCCCGAAGCAATCCAAGGACTTCGCAGAACGGTCGCGGGATCTGGTTTCAGCATAGCGAGGTGGACAAACGAGATGGACACCAAGAACCGAGCAAACGAGGAGCTCGAACACAGGAATCACGGCCTCCGAAAGGAGCTCAGAAGAGCTGGGCAGAGGTTGTTAGATCTGGGAGTGTAGCATCGTGGGACCGATGCTAGGGGGAGACGGGAGCTAATGTCACAAATCGTGACTAAGCAAGGCAGATTTCACATACCTAATACTTATTAGTTATAAGGTATGTTGGTTTTCACCGTATGACGTCACTTGACTCATTGGTTTCACATGACTACGCACTCGCGATTTATTGTTATATTTTGATTGGTTAATGTTTGCATGACTCATGATCGTGATGTCATATGATGTAATGACTTTCGCACATGAGTAATATTATGAGTCATGGATTTCACGCATGTGACTCGATTGAGCACATGACTTGGTTTATGAGTTTTGATTGAGCACATGACTTGGTTTATGAGTTTTGATTGGTTAAACGGAATGTTGCGCGATGACTCCTATGAGTCATCGATGGATTTCGCGCTATGACTTACTATGTGTCATAGAGGTTTATGTAGCGCGAGGTGATGAGTCACCAGGGTTAGGGTTGTGAGAAGATGCCTATAAAAGGCGCTTGGTTCCGCCCAAGAGATAGGACACGAACCATCTCTCCTCCACCTCCGGCGATTGAAATCTCAACACCACGGGAAATCATCGTCACTTCCCCCCACCCACCTCTCTTCCCCCACGATGGCTACTGCCTAGGGGTTGACGTTAAGCCATCTTCCCTTCGGTCCTGAGGCACGCATGCCTCCCCTCCTTGGGGTTCTTGTTCCAGTTCATGATTGACGCCCGCTCATGAAGTTCGGTTCTCCCCCTTACCCCGCACTCTCTTTGCACCTCACTTAGAGTTTTGCGCAGTCGGAAAGCTTCTCGCTTCGTTCACTGTCGGCGTTACGGTGTCGGACTCTGGGTCAAAGTAGGCCTCGGCTGGCTGGGGTTGTACCTCTGATGGGGAAAGCTTCGGTTAGTAACATGTCGGTCTCGCTCGGTAGGTCGTCGTCCAAAAGCCTGGGCTATGGCCCATTTGTCTGCTGTGGCTCGCTTGCTCGGGATCCTTCCTCTCTCCTCCTCCCGGTTCCATCTGCTGGCACCGTACTGCCTGATAAGCTGGCACCTTACTGCTAAAACTCCTCCCCCGGCTGGCACTCTACTGCTACTCTCCGGCTAGCACCCTACTGCTCATCATTGTTGGCTGGCATCCCCTCTGCCCGGTGTCTCCGCTCGCCCACCTACCTCTCGCCCTCCTGCGATTTACTCTGCGGTCGCAAACCTCGCTTAGGTTACGGGTGATCATGGTATTGCACTGCTTTCTACGTCTCTCCTAAAGGCCGATGCGTCACCACCCTCCGCGCAGTCCCGACCGTGAACCGGCCTGTCCCCACCGGCGACTAGCCGCGGGGTCTCTTGGTTAGGCCTATTGGCAATAGTAGTTATATCTCGTAATTTTTTTGATTCTTTTCTTAGTGTTACCAGGGGGCCTGCTGAAGGGTTTGGGTATCTCTCCTGTACGTTTCTATGAGTTGTTTGCCTACGTGTCTGAGGTGCGAGTCTTAGGTCCTAGGTGGGGGAAGTTTCTTCTATGGTCTCGGGGGGTTTGATTTTGCCTATGATGAGGTGAAGCGGGCGGTTGTTATTGGGCTTATAGGTTTTCTTCTCTTCATAGCTAGCGCTGCATAAGGTTTTTTGTACCTAAAACAAATAACGCATGATTACAAAAAAAAAAAAAAACCACCAGGAGATAGGATCTTCACGCAACCATCTAAGTACTTTGCAATACTTAAGATATTGTAATACGATTACGCTTTTACTCTCTTTACATATCCTCCTCCTCTACGTGAGCCTACGCTCTAAGTACCCGTAGACTATTCGGATAGTCTCGACAGGTCGCCCGAACATAGAACTATTGTGATAGTGCTATCAAGCACGCCAATCCACCTATCTTACTATCTGAAGAGATAGTACCTCGCACGAATCACTGAAAGACAAGCAAGCAAGCTCCGTACTATCTGAAGAGATAGTACTTCCATACCTGTTGGTGGAAGAAAACGAGATTCGCTTACGCAGGAGACGACTGTCGTTGCCTGTTGCATACACGCTCAACAATAGGATTGTTCCAGGAAGGGTGAAGTTACCCTACCTTAGAAACATGATTACCCTACCTTGAAACCCCAGTTACCCTACTGAGGTACCCCAGTTTCCCTACCTTCACCGACAAAGTCATCTGCGGACCTAGGGGGAAGTTATTGTACTATAGTGGGGCTCTTAGATGTTCACAGAACTGCTTCGTATGGCATGAAATGGGCTACTGACAGAGCAGGAGTGGTCCGAACCTCCTGTAACTTTGAGGAGATATTCCTAACACCCCCCGGCGGCCCCAGTGTTGGTACGGCGCGACAGCACGGTACGGCTGTGTAGTTGTGTGCTTCCTAGTAAAGTAAGATTCATAGGAACGCTCCCACAACACCGTATCAGTTGTGGCCGTCCAACCGACGAGAAGCTGTTCGCAGGATATATAAGGGGTGTGAGGGTGACCGCCTCCTGGGGCGCCACCTGGATAACAGCTGGGAACCACCTACGGGCATACTTTGACCTCCGGGTAGTTGTATGGTTAACGGTAGAGGGCTTGGGGCTGACCGGGAAAGCTGCAAGGTTTACAGGACAACCACCCCAAAGCCAGTCCTGGGCTACCCCGGGAACTGTAGCATTACCATGGGTTATTAGTGGACTCTAGAGCTGTGAGTTTTGTCACGATTTAAGAAGGTCCCGCATGGTTGACTGTGGGTAGCGCCCATGCATTGAAGGAGCAGGAGATTTCTTATCGAGGGAGCATGCAGTCAGGTTTAGAAGCTTAGTATAGCCAAGTAGATTTGCCGATGGACTGCGTAGCTTGTATAGACAAAACCACCGCTGGGCCAGTGAGTCCCCATGGATATTATCTCTACGGTGGGCATATCGGTTAGCCACTGATATGCTACCGATAGGAAAGAGTTTTCGCTCATGCAGATGTAGTTGGACAGATGTAACATGTGTACAGGTTCCGGTAACGGTACACAGGAGCGGGCAGTGCACGATCTCCTATGTTTAGTTGATTTATATTTGGTTTATTTGATTTGATTTCAGCTTCGCCACTGTCTGTGAGTCAGATAGGCTATGCTATCGTATTGCTATGTTTAGTTTTCTTTGTTGGAAGTTTATATTTAGGATTCCGGGTATGGAATGGTCATGTAACACTGGCGAAGGCTGAGCATTGTTTGTTTCTTTCTTTGGTCTTGCAGGATTACAGGATTCCGGTATATGCGCAGCTACTGGTAATGATCGTGATTGCAGGAAGGATATCGCTCTCGGGTTTTGTATTTAAACCAGTCTCCTGGCTAGCAGGAGACAGCAGACTTCGACCGACCTTCATTCTAAGAATACACTTGGTTGAACGGCAATCCCTAAGTCCCTTAGCCCAACTTGTCCTTCAACTATTATCCTTCTAGCTACCGGTCCCTTGAAGCCTCCCTTAGCACCAGCGCTAGCAGGTCTATCGCCGGTCCTATTCTATTTTCGTTAGACAGGAATAAACCAGTTACATTTTTTTGCCTACAGCAGGTGAAACCCCTTTTGTTCTCCGGATTGAGAACAGCCTCGTAGCATTGATCACCCTCCTAGTATCTTGATAACTAGTTAGAAGCAGGAGCGGCAGGGAAAGGAACTCCCGGCTCAGGTACTACATTCACAATAGCAGAACGCAGGAGCAGAAGCGTTACCAGGTGCGGTAGGGCCTACAATCGTCCTTCAGCAGAACCCACAGACAATACTCCAGAACCCACCACACAGGAACCAACCCCTGGGCCCACGCCAGGCTCAGCAGATACACCAGCAAGAACCAGTCACCTACTCCCAGGAGATCTAGATACAGATTCAGACGAAGACCACAACCTCACAGCTGAGGAACTCATTCAAAGAGAAGCCCGGCGGCTTGAGGAAAGAGCAGCAGCAAGAGCAGCAGCACAGCAAACTTTGG
>Ga0307517_10007267_pt1 | contig 16200 bp, 4 predicted proteins | sample 23_EM_MG_FD_194515 | JGI IMG/M metagenome (GOLD analysis project Ga0307517, IMG submission 194515) | Populus trichocarpa ectomycorrhiza microbial communities from riparian zone in the Pacific Northwest, United States - 23_EM | ecosystem: Host-associated > Plants > Roots > Unclassified | place... | reverse complement strand
CTATAGATAAAAAAAATAAATGTTAGACGTCGTGTTCAAAAAAAAAAAAAAACTCGTAGCGACTAAAGCCATAACCGTTGTTGTTAATTGACGTTGTGAACGACACCAACACTGCATTGTATATCTCATTCACAAAGAAGTCCCTCTTGCTTGCCTCTTGAGAGAGAGAGTCAACGAGAATGGCGAGCAAAGAAGAAGACATGGCAGAAGCAGAAGAAGAAGAAGGACCACCGCCTGGCTGGCAATCTTTCCCTCCAGAACCATCTTTACCACCGCCTCCAACACCACCTCCGCCGCCTTCAGGTGAATCTCATCGTACACGCACACATTTCCACCTTCAACCTTGAGCAATAATATATCTTCCAATTGAATCTAAGATCCTGCCAATATCAGCTACAAAACACTTTTTACTGTCTTAATCAATATAATTGGTTATTAATTTTTTTGGTTTAAATTAGTGGAGGGTTATTTGCTGCAGAACTGGGTCAAATGGTCTGTGGCTCTTGCCGCAGACTGCTTTCGTATCCAAAAGGAGTCAGACATGTTCAGTGCCAGTGTTGTCAGATGATCAACTTTGTACTTGAAGGTTCCTGCTTTCTCTTCTATCTTTAGCTTAAAAGATACTCTGATTATTGCTCAATCCATTAGCGTAATGTTTTAAGATATTGAAATTTAACCTGCTTGGTTTTCAGCTCATGAAGTTGGGCAAGTGAAGTGCGGTAGTTGTGATGTATTACTTATGTATCCATATGGGGCTTCATCTGTTCGATGTTCCTCATGCCGTTTCGTGACAGAAATTGGGGTAAGATTGTGGATATTTGCATCCTTGTTTGGATTATTTATGATTGGATGCTTTAGCAAGGCTGGCATTCAAGAGAAGTCTTTGCTTTCTATATGATCAAATGTGTTGAGATGCGTTTGGTGTGTGATTTTGCATTGCAGTATTAGAATTGTGAGAAGTTACAGAATTAATTATTGCCATTTACAAGGTTTAGAAATTACAATGTTTCTTGATTTCTTTCTTTTTCTTGTTGAAGTTCTTTTGGATTGTAATATTAGGATGCATATAAAATGTTCTTGTAGGACTGTGTTTTCATATTGATTTTTGTTAGGGATTTCTTTACACTTCAAACTTGACTAGACACATTTAGAGTTTGTACCTAAACTTTGGCCAAATTGAAGTTTTTAATAGTAGTTAGTGAAAAAGGTAATATGAGATTGTTGTCTATTATAATTTATAAATGTTTTATAGAAAAAAAATCTGAAAAATCTTCTTAAAGAAAACACTGCAGGAGTTCTTTTTCCCCTGATGTTCTCTTGGTTGTTATTCATAACCTCATACATGCAAATGCCATGTTCTAGACTCTTGTTTTGATGATGGTTCATGTGCAGGAGCAAAACAGGCGACCACCATGGTCTGTGATACAAGGGTACCCTCCCCGTCCCATGCCGTCCAACCCCATTTCCTGAGTGATCATCACCGTGATAGATTTTTTTTCTGATACCATAACTGGGCGCTGTTCACTTCTTGGGATGTCCTGCTTCCAAAGTCTCTCAAGAGACACTTCTGTGGTTGCTTAGCTATATATATCAATGTGCATGAATAGTGGATGCTCATTGCCCTCACAGAATTATCATCTTTTTTAGGTATACATCAAAAGTGCTTTAACCTTCTTAAAACAAGTGATTGTATGTTTTAGGAAAGCCCAGCTATTATGCTCTCCAGCTTGAGTCCGGAAGTTCTTAGGTATGGGTGCTGCCATCCCAGTGTCTTCTTTTTGTCAAATCCATCTTTTACAGGAATGTCGAAGCTATTTATGCACTCTGCCATTGATCTTTATTGCATAGATTGGCATTTCTGTGTACTTAGTGTCTGTGCCAATTTAAAGAATTTTGTTTTTAATAGGTTTTTTAATCACATGCAGATATTTTGTACAAGATCCTTTTGTTCTTGATGTAACTTTTCAAGTTATTCAAAGCAGAAAGAAAAATGTTTTATGTCTTGCACTAGGGATGGTCCGATCAGTGGCAGTTCATCTCTAACTAGAACAAGAAAACATAGCTAGCAAGCATTTTTCTTTTCATTTTCATGTTTTTTTGGATGGTTAGCTTGTCATGAACTCAAAATTGTGTCCTTAATTTGTTCTGGCTAGTGCATATCCAGTAAATGTTTGAGGCTTGCTTAGCGTTACTCTTCAAGGGAGGGTGGATGATTTTTTTTTTCTTTTATCGAGCTCCATGTCTAAACAATGCTAAATCCAATTGGGGGTTAACTTGATACTTAATTTATGCTCGAAATTAATTGTATGGTACTGTGATACAATGGACTAATCGTGTCCATATTCCTGCCTGGAAATACAAGTCTACAATCTACATGGTAGTCACAGCCTGTGCTTTTGACTCTTGAACTCTACGTTGAAGTTTCAACTTGCAAGTAACTACTGTCTACTGCTGAAAAGGGGTCTTAAATCTGTGGGCAAAGGGTGTCAAGATTTTTGGGGCTCAACTGGCATCAAACTAAAGAAAAATATATTGAAAGTGTTATAGAGTGACTCTCAGATCAACAAACAACATGGATCTTGCTGTAAGATATTTACCTGCTGCTGGCTGGCAAAATTTTCATCACAGTGATGCGTTCTTACTGGTTGCCATGGTGGACGATCTTAGCTGAACGAAGCAGGTGCTGCTTCCCAGTGATTTTCCTTTGTGTTTAACATAATGGGAAAATAGAGAGAGGTGGAAGTTCCATATACTATAGAAGCTGAAGCATATCACCAACAAAAAATCTAAAAGTTCAAAACCCATTATCAATAGATAGAGAGTTTAAATGCACTCTTATTCATGTAAAAACTTTGCAATTTCAGTTTGATAAACATTAAGAACTATTAGAATCAAATTGGCCTATCATTTCACAGCATATCAGAACAATGTTTTCCTTACAACATGCTGTCTGTTTTAGCAGGCAATCTCCTGAGGAAACTTTGAGGTATAGAAGGAATGCCAACACGAAGTCTCGGAGGCCTCATTGCATAAGTCCATGTGACAAGAACCAAGTACCTGAACTGAACTTTATGAACCAAAATACAAGCAATCAGACAGAATATCAAAAACATTGCAGTAGCTCGCGGATCCCTCCAGCTTACAAGAGCATGGATCCTCTCCAATTGAGTTGCCAAATCTCCTATCATTATCATCAACCTCCCTGCAATCCCTCTCAATCTATCATACCTTGTCTTCAGTGCTTCACCTTGCTTGGAAGTTGGAAATGTATCGAATTCTTCGTCGAGTTCATCATGCTGTGCAGTTTCAGCATTAGATAATTTGGTATCCATATGTGGAGGATGTCTCGGCCTCTTCGGAAAGCGCCAAACCCCAAGCACGAAAAAAGCCAAAAAGAAAGCAGGCAATATTAGTTTTGGGGACATAACCATAGCAGCGAACAATGAGTAAATTAGGATTGTGACTGCTGAATTCTTCCAATGGCGTATCTGATCAAACTGCCTCCAAATAAAAACGATACCACTCAAACATGCCATGACTCTCTCGCAATTTGCCTTTCCTCTTCTCAAGCTCCATCTGTTTACACCTGTATCAAGCATGTATTCCACAACCTCCCTGCTTAGAGGTGGGTCGGCACGGCCAAGCCTCAAAGAGAGAGTATAAGTAGCTTGGTGTCTTAAACTATCAAGCTGATAGACTGATAATGGTTTAAGGTAATGCATCATAGGAAGCAAAGGCTGTGAGTAAGTATGAAACAAGTCAATCCAATTGTTGCAGCTAAATTTCACAGCCAAATGAAGCTCTCCCATTTTCTTCAATCCATTAGGTTGCAAGACTATAAGTGGGTAGGAATGTGTGTAAATCCTACCAGTTTCGAGAGTAGACAACCGAATCCTTACCTTGCCAAGTCTTGGATCCCTCTTCCCTCCATTCTTATCCCCTTCCTGTAAATGATAATTATGAAAAACTCCAATAGTAACAACTGTGTACGGATCATAAACATCCCAGTGGTATTGCTCATTCCACTTTGGAGCAAAACTGTCCACTATAGTTCTAGTTCTAACCCACTTTTGCCCGTATTTCGCTACACAATAAGCATCGGTAGTTCCACGACCATCCTTGGACTTCGTTGGTAGCAACCCTTCGGCTTTTAGGATGCCTAGCTCCAATACCCCAATTTTCTCTGGCCATAACTTGGGAGATGTTGCCCTCAAATCACTGCAGTAGTAAGTTGGCTCATCAAAAACATGATATACACCATCTAAAAAGATCCTCAAATGAAGCCTACCAGCAAACTTCACTTCGGTCTTCTTCTCACCCTCCGCAACATGCTTCTGAAGAGTAATCCACTGATCACCAATAGGTTGAGGAAGCAACCTCTTCTCCACTTGGTGCAAAGGAATCACTGACCTCCCTAAACATACATCTTTATCAGCTCCCATCTTGTCCTCCACGCTCAAAACCAAAGGATCATCAAATGGCTCTGCAGCAACAAACATCACCTCCTCGTTCCAAGTGGGATTCAAATTCGTGTCCTTCGAGACTTTAGTCCTCAAAACCAAGTTCCCAAGAACAGCCTTGACGTAAGCTTCTGGTTTCCTGTTCCTGTCTGCAGGTGCCAAATCTTGTGCTGCAATCACTTGAATTCTGAGATACCACAGTACCGGGGAGAGGTATACATTAGAACGAGTTTTTGTCACGCTTTTGCCACTAACGGCAGCTGCATCGGAATGCCAAGCAACCGGAAATGCATCATCAGCTTGATTCCCTATCCAAACAGCTAACATCAACTCTCCTACAATCTTAACCCCATTGCGATCCTCCAACTTATACCACTGTGGTGCCAATGGACTATCTGGTGGAAACCGCGTTGGAATATGGCCCAAATCAAAGGAAAGATGGCCAGTAATCTCATTGATCGCAGATTCCTTATCCCTTACCAAGATCTCTAATCTCCCACCCAGAATCTGATCTCTTGTGAAAGCATAGACTTCGTTCCATTCTGGGTTTGAGGTCTGCTCAAAGCATCTAGTTATTCCCTTGTAGTTTCCAATCTTTAGCTCCACAAAAGGGTTACAAGTGCCAGAAATGTTGTTCATTGGCAAGCCATTGGCTTTCACAATTCTGACATAAATAAACTGCCTTTGTTCAACTAGAGTAAGCTTGTCACTGCCTGTGGCTTTCCTTCCACCAATATCAGGTGATGTCGCCTTGAGGGTATAGTCCACCCTTGGTTTCTCTTTTGGAGGCATTTTCTCAAACTACAAGAACTAACAGAAAGTTTTAAAAAAAAGTCACTGCCTATAATCTTTATTCCTGTTAGACATTTTGTACCAGGAGCACAAACCTTTCAAAGTTAAATTAATCTCCAAGAATATGCAAATAGCAGGTCTCTGTGAAAGTTTTGAATGCTAGAAATCTGTGGACATAAGAAAGGCAAATACTGTCAGATTTCGTATTCAAACTTGGAAAGATAATGCATATAGTATTAGTTATACAAAAACAAGCCAGACAAATAGATAATGTTCATCTAGAAAATTATACTCTTTGGCTCCGCTACTTTCAATATCCCATTAATGATTTATGAAAAACTTCTTTGAAAAACATGACTATATTATAATGATATATAGCACTTTGATATATAGTTGAGCACATTAATCATTTTGTAATTTTCCAGCATAAGAGTCTGATGATCTGCACAATTCCCTTGCTATGGCACTTGCATCCACCTTGCATACCTTTTATGAATAAAGCTGGATTTTTTGTGTTTAATAATCTAAGAAAGCTGGTCAAGGACATAAATCATAGTAGAATTTTCAGACAATCAAACAGTAAATATAAAGTCATGGGACAATACTGTCTTTCTAACTCTAGGATGCACAAACAGAAGAGAGAACTAACCTTCTCATGCACAAAAATTTCCCGCAGGCTTCTTGTATTAAGTACAGACTGCTGCGAACCCCATTAGAAAACCATGCTGTAAATTAGTAGACAGCATAAGAAATCAAAACCTTATAGCAAACAATATCCAAAAGTGCTTGGAATGAATGTTAAAATTTGAAAATGCAATAATTAATTAATTGTGTTCATATATATATATGGAAAAATTGTAGGTTCAAAACACTAATATAACTGCAAGAAAGCAAAAATGAAAGCTTACATTTTAGTACTCGAATGTCAGTACTTCTTTGAAGCATTAGCTAGATTTTCTGTGCTCAGGTCCAAGCATGATTGGATTCAATTTGTCGAGAACATTTTTTGTGCCAATTGTTAGAGTTTTTCAGGTCTTAAGAAAATAAATAGAGAGAGATTGAGAACCATCTTTGCTATTAGAATTGGAATTAATAATTACAATTGAATATTTTGACAACCTACAGGCAATCAAAAAAGGGATAATTTAAATTAAATCTTAACTATTTTCATGATTTTGTAACGGCTGTGTGTTGAATATAGCTATGTACCAGGAGAAAATGAATGAGAGACAACCTTGAGATTTTCCCTTTTCTTCTTCTAGCGGGATGGATCTTGAATGGCATTCAAAACAGGAAAATTCTTTTTAAAATTAATGATATGATTTGGAAATTCAATTTGCATTGAATGCTTTTAAAATAATTATAATGTTTTTTTCTTAAATAGAAATAATAAGCTTTTGCTCTGTTTTGCAGCTACAAAATGGCAACTTAAGGGGATCTTTGGGTACATGCCATGGTATTCATATATATCATCGCTCCCAGCATCTAATTTCATGAATTAATTATTCAAAATCTAGCATAAAAGTTTTGATTTTTTCTGCTTAATTGAAGATTTTTCTTCGTTATAATTCTAATCCATGCAATAAATTATGAAACAACCATGTTTGTGTATCTTTAATGTGATAGGCTTTTCTTTCATATCTTGAACTCAAAAATTCAAATACTAAAACCGATTCAAGGCATGAAAGCTTTCAGAATTTCACTTCTACAATCACCTAAGTTGCCATTCTTTTGAAAACTCCAAGATCTCTTGGATGATTTCTCAATCCAACTGATTGAAGCTGTCTTGCACTCCTTAGTCTTCCTGATGCACCCTTTAAATGAACAGAGACTTTCCCAGCTAGTCTTCAACCTAGCATGGGCGGTGGCTATGGGAATTGTGACTGCTATGCTTGCTTTAAGGATAGAAGGGCTGGATTCTTCTTATCTTCCCGTTATTGATTCCTGCTTTCCACCAACACACAGATGGTGATACTTACATGAAAAATCACTTTTGGAGCTTGAAGTGTACTGGTCAGCTTCTTCCATGTCTCCAAATCGGCATCTATCTACTCGCTTTGTTCTCTGCAGTCTGTGCCATAAGAAGCAGGTGGTATCTTCTAAAGCATACTGATATGTTTCACATGCAGCCCAACACATCTCGCAAGGGCTTCATTCTTCCTATGCATTGGCAAATCCCCACCTCGAACAGTAGGAAGAGGAGCATCAAAGCTGCAGGTAGTATAAAGTGAAGACATGAAATCATTTCCTTATACCCCAAATCCATAACCCAACACAACATAGCATCTATAAAATATTGGCATTTGGCTCTCACTAAAGCAAGCATTTAGCAGCAGCATTAATGATTTCAGCTCAAAAAACACGCATTACCAACATTCTTTACAGACCATGAACTGTTCTTGCCAAAAAAAAAAGAGTAGACACACACACGCGCACATATATATATATATATCACCAACATGAAGATTATGATGATCTGTATGTAAAATATCAAAAAACAATTACGTGTGTAGGAGAGGCCACAGATTATCAACAGTTTCAAAAGATTGGAAACGCATAAATGTTCAATGAAACAAATTAAATCCCAATATCCACTGGTTCTGAGCACACGTAAGTCCATGCAAATTCAAACCAAGAAAATCAGCAGCATACAAGAGGAGAATCGCAAGGATACGGTAACTAATACAAGATATCAATTACCTAAGCTCTCAAACAGAATTAACATACATACTAGCATGATGCGCCAAGAATAGTCTTGATAGGAACAGCCAAAGCATTTCCAAGAACACCTCCAATTCCATTAGCAGCTATATTGATGACAGACCCCATTTCTAAATAAGTCCAAAATCATATATTTCCCTTTCAGAAATCCACATTATGTCACTGGAAATAACTCCTTTCCTGCTTGCTTAATCATGGAAGCACGAGAAAGGATAGATAAAATGGTTGAAAAGAGTCAGTAACAAAACAATAGAAGTAACTATCAATATAGTCATTACTATATATTACAGATGATAATTAACTAGGATGAAATTTCAATAATTATCCAAACCTGTTTCCAAAATTCTGCATGTTTTGTTCCTAAAATCCTTCTTATTCGCCATAAAATGCAGGGCTCAGAGGCGCAAGAACTTGATTATTATTTATAACACTAACAATAAAAGAAGATTCAAACAGATAAATATAAATGAATGGAAATGAAGCACATATAAGAAAAACTGGAAAATTAAGAAGAAGAAGATGGCCTGGGTCGTGACTGACCTCAAAGCCTTGTGAAAGCCAGAAAGGGTTCAAAGAGAGAGGGAGGAGAAACGGTTTTTAACGGTAAGGAATTTTGTTTTAAAATGAAAGGGGGAGCTTTGTAGATGTTTTTGGCGTTGGGCTGGGCTCACAGCCTAGCCCGTATTAAGCCCAACTATGGATTATATAAATTTGAAAAGAAATTAACAAAGGGAAACCTTTTTATAATAATAAAAAAAAATGCTTCGAATTAAGAAAAAACTAAATAAATATTTTCACCTCTGTTGATTTTTCTCGTAAAAGCAGTATTCCAACTAGTAGTCAATAACGAGTATTGTAATATCTCTCGTCATGTGAGAGAAAAAAAAAACTTAGAAAATGAACAGTGAAATTTTGGGGGAATTCTCAGAAATAGTCCCCTCTGTAAAGTATTAATTTAAATTCCAATTTTTTTTATCAATTTTTATTCTTTTTAGTCTTAAAAATTTTCAACTGAATCTTTTCTTTTATATTTCATTATAAATCCCATTCAAATTAAACTTTTTGTTAAAAAAAAAAACAATATTGTTTGGTAGAAAATATAAAGTTTTATGTTAAAGAATATTAAAGTTCTCTAACAAATGTTACAATTGGAAGAAAAAAAACTTGAAGGTTTATTTTTGTGGGATCCCACAATGATATTAACAAAAACCAAAACATGTAGGTTAAATACTGTAGTTTTTATTATTATTTATATTTCACCATTATGTGGATTGAATTAGTGAATTCTTTAAAAATGTTACATAGGTTAAATTAGTTTTTAAAAATAAAAAATATTTATTTTTTATAATATTTTTAATATATGTATTCTTGCATAGTATTTTTTTTCTTTTATTTTATTCAATAAATTTTATGTATGTATCGATTTCTATTACAAATTAATCAAATAAATTTATTAAACACAATCAGGTAAATGACTTGTATTGCAATATAAAATATCTTAATTTATATTTGTGTTTCAATTTTTCTAGTTATGTTTTTATTTATCGTTAATAACATTTTTTTCATTTCTTTACATAATGTTTCTTAATTTTTTAATTAGACACATGCAAAAGTTTTTCAATTTACATTTATAAATATTTTTATATAAGAAAACACATTGAAATATTTATCATGTATTGATGTTTTCAATTTAATTTTTATTCTTTGGGTTTTTAGTTTTTTTTCTTTGATCCTTTTATAAAAGTTTTATTCTTTCTTAATTACACCCTTTAATCCAAGTTTATAGTGTATTGTGTCAATTTATTTTGGTCATCATTTTTTTAATTTTTTTTGTTGATGTTTTTATTCTTTTCAATTTAACTTTCAAATTCAAAATTTATTATTGCTCTTTAATTTATTTATTTATTCGATTTTAACCCTCATTCTTTTATTTATTTTTTTTATTTTTGGATTTTTTAGTATAAGTTTTTTACAATTTCATCCTTCAATCTTAGAAATTAGGTTTCATGATTTTTTTTCATGTATGATGCTTTTAATCTTATAATCTGAGTTATAAGTTTGAAAAGTTAACAAGAGTTAGATATTTTTTTTTTGTTTCATTTCCTCTTCCAATATCATCATTCGAAAATGTCTCTCTTTTCTTAGATTTTGTTTTCAAGTTATTTAGTATGATATCATATTTTTATAAGAGTATCTCAATCTTATATATTTATCATGAATTTTACATGTTAATTGAGCTTTGCTCAGGATAATATTTTTTATTATTATCTTATTTTTTATTATATTATTAAATTAATCCAGATTTAATTTAAATATTAAATTTCAAAAACATAGTTATCTTTTGAAAAAATTTCCCATGTGAAATAAAAATTTAGTCCAGCACGCGAGGTCACAGTACTAGCAACTAATCTAGTGTATGATTCAAATGAAAATCTATTTTTATGATCACCATGTCAATTCATGCTGAATTATGGTCCTCTACGAAATGATAAATGATCGACTTTAGAAACTTCAAAAATAAAGGAATTTGAAGCATTCAAACTCATGGAAAGCATGCTTTCATTCCATGTATCACTAAACCTATTTTTCTGCCTTTACCTTCTATGATTTGACTAATCTCCTACTAAAGAACTTCATGTTGTCTCGCCAAACCACTTGATTTTATCTACTAGTCATTGCTTAATATTTTCCAATGTCTCACCTAACACTCTTACAACAGAATTTTCTACTGTTACCGTTGGCCAGAAGGTGAAAAGTAAAAGGTACGACAGAGCCTGTCGCTGGTACATACAACCGACAACAGCTGCGTATGCAGGATTGGACTAGTCATGTCCTTGCCAAAAAAAAAAAAAAAAGGTAATGTCCTAGGAAACTTCAAGCTGTCGGCTACTAACCATTGTAGACTTGTAGTTCGCTAAAGGATATTAACAGATTCTCCACCAGTAACCTAAGTAGATTATCAAAAATGTAGACCTAAGTAAAAGTTAAATGGGGACAGGGACATGAAAGAGGAGAATGCTGGAAGAAAATGCATACGAGTTTCCTTGGGGCAGCAATATGTAAAAGTTAAAGCATATAGTACTGCATTGGCTTGGGAGAAGGAAGGAATTGGCTATCCACAGTAAAATGCTTGCAGTAATCTCTACTAATGCAATCTTCAATCCTCAGGAAGGAAGTCCTCATCTGAGGCATATTCCAGGAACGAGCCAAGGCTTTTCCTCAAAATGCAGAAAGTTTTGTCGTCCTGTGTTTCGCAGAAAGAAAAATTAGGTTAATAGTACTGTTGGCATGAAGGTTGGCAAAAATGTAGACGTTTGTTGAAATTAAAAAAAAAATTAATTAATTTTTTATTTTCAAATCATTTTAATATTATAATTTAAAAAATATATATTTTTATATATTTTTAAAATACTTTAAAAAATAACCAATAATATACTCTCGTATACCCTCTAAATCAATAACTTGATATCTTTAATTAGGCTACCTGCTTTTTCTTTTTCAATGACTCCGCCAATTGAGCAATTTTATCGGCACAGGTTTTCTCATGCTCAGATATCATGCTCTTCTCTTTCTTCCCTGATACGGACCCATAACTGAATGAGTTGTATTGTATTTCACTAGAAGAAAGTGAGAGTCTTATCTTATGTTCAGTCCTTACTCATTTGTTCATATCTCATGCACAGCGTTTCCTTGTCTTCCTCGAATCTTGAAACAGTATCTGCTAAAAAGGATCGACAAATAGCACTAAATTAAAACCAGAAGTTATTATTTGGGATTGAATTTGCTATCATATAGAGAGTAGCATTCTGAAAAGAAAAGAGCAACAGCCATTTTGCACAATTTTCAACTTTTACCGATCCTCCCGAAATGATTTTCAAAGTGGCCACGTAAGCAAGCAAGAACATTTCATTTTCAAAATAAGGGTTGAGAATACAGTTAGAAACGACAATATCAAATGGGCAGTTACTATGCTCAATTCGTTTTCATCGTTCCCATCATCATCTGTGGCCTAATCTCCCTCATTTCCATATTGAAGCACCATCTTATTCTATTTCTATGCAGTGTCCACTCCATCCACAATCCACGTATAAAGTTTCGTCAGTCAACAATTATTGTAGCAGCTCGACATTTAAACATCAGTTGAAAAAATACATGAAAAATATTAAGCCCAGAACTTGGAGTCAACAAAGTACCTTTCTGGGCCTGCAAATGAGTTGCTTTCTCCTTGCAAAATTTGTCATAGATCTCTTGAAACTTAGCGGTCTCGCTCTTCAAGCAATTTTCGCACTACAGACATCCAATCACATAATCACACCCATATGCACCCATTAATTACACATTCAAAGATCTGAAAAACTAACAATAAACCTAATTTTATTCTCATTTTAACCCCCTTCTGTTCTCTACAAACCTCCTTTGAGCTTTTTGTGAGTGCCTTCGCAAAAGTTTGCCTAACAGTGAAAAAAAAAATGATAAAATTAAACAAGAACATGTACAGAGTACATCTGCAGGTTTTAATAATGGATTGTTGATGGTTAATTGTTAACCTGTCCTTCTCTATTTTACACTTCAATTCATCAATCATAGACTTGATCTCAGAGCCCACACTGTCCCCATAAAAGAACACAGTCAAATCTTTGTATAAATTACAGAGATCAATAGATTATTAAAAAAAAAAAACAATAAGCAAAATCAATTCCTAAATTAAATTCAAATAGTTTTTAGAAAACTAGAATTACTAAACCTGTATCGGATCAAAAATTAAAGTTATTTAAAAACACAAAAAAAAAAATCAGTCTCTACACAGATTTCAAAAAATAAAAATAAAAACTCTGAAAATATTAGAAACCTGTGAATTAATTATTCGTACGGAATCAAACACTTCATTCAAGTTAATACCACTAAGATACCTGAAGACTACAGAGAATTAGTAAAAGACCATGTGAAATCCAAGTTCTAGCTAAACCAGCAAAAATTGAACTTCTTCAATCTCTAAGATAAAATTATTATCCGCGTCTCACAAAAATATATCGAAATTAAAACACACGCGCATAAAATCGATGATTCCACGAAAATATCACTGAAAATATTAGAAATAAAACAAATAACCTATTCATATCTAACCAAAAACGACAATAAACTATAGTGACCTAGAAATCGTCTGTTCGTTCTTCTTTTGACCGTCCTTTTGAGATTTCTCTCTGATCTGCTGTAACGCCGACATTATCCCCTTTATATCACTGCAATTAAGATCACAATCTCAATTTCAGTATATTTCTTCATTAGCACAACAAGAAATTACTAGATAGAGGTTTTGAAGATGGACCTGGAGAAATCGGGATCGAACTCGTCCTCGACTCGGAATTTGGATGCCGATTTGGTAAGTAACGACTCGGCAACTCGCTTTTTGGAGCTTGTTTTCGCTGCTGACATTTTTGAGTGAGTATTTTCTGGAATTAAAATTGAGAGAGAAGGAGAGATTTTTGAGTTGTGAGTTCTGTTGGAAATGGGAGAGTACGTGAGGGGCGTTTTGTGCGTGTGGCGCGCCTTTAAATTTGGTTTCTCCTTTTCAAATTCAAATTTTTTCGCTCCAGTCTAGTTTTTGTGGGGTTAATGAGCTCAGCTCCTTCTATTCTCAATATTTTCTCAATGAGGTCCTTTACTTTAGAAACTTTCTAATCCAAACCTTATACGACGAGTTTGTTAACACTGTTAGATCTTCCTTTATTAACGGTGTTATTTGACTGTTAACTTTGAAATATTTTTATAATATACTTTTTTTATATTAAAAAACATAAAAAAGATGAGAAATAAATTAAAAAATTACAAATACAAAAATAACTCTTGCCAATTTTGTCTTTCCTTGATTTTATAATTCCATCTTTATTCATTATAAATAATAATTATAAATGAGGGAAATAATTAATTATATAAAAAAGAACATCTTGGATACTTTTTTTTTATTTTTTTTCCTTTTTTTAATTTGAATTCATTATATTACTAATATATGTTTTCATTAGTTAAATTATTTTTTAATTTCTAAAATGGTTAGTTATACATGAGGAAATTGCAGTGGTATAGAACTTAATTTATCAATCCTTTTCTTCTATTTCTTAGTTATTTATCTATTTTTATTTTATTTTTAAAATCAAATATAAAATATCATGCTCTAAATAATATTCCTAAATTAACGATTATAGTAGAAGGTTTGGATTATGACCACACCACAGGGCTCATTAACCTAATTTTTTTCTAATTCATCATTAGTTTTTTTCACCTTGCAACCAAGTCAACTATTTTAAATCTATTTTATTTGCACTAACACCTATAAAATTTCACCATGACAAGTGCCATTAGCATATGCAATTTCACTTTCTTCTTGTAAAAAAAAAAAACTAAATCTAAAATTTCAAGTTGTTAAGGTCTCAGTCGTGTTATTTTTGTATTAACTTTCTAACATATTCTCTCAATTGAAAATTCTTTAAATTTAAAGTTTACATAGATTCATTACTAATTTGTGTTTAATTTTTTATTTTAATTAGAAAAATGAGAATGATAAGAATTAAATTTTTGATTATTTGATGATTAAAGCCTCGATACTATATTAAACATGTTAGTATATATGCTATGTGGCCGACTGATTAGTCACACGTGACATTAATGTTATTTATGTAAACATATTTATTTTTTAACAGAGGTTTTATTTATCTTTAATATTCATTAAATATTTAATTGATGATATAGATTAAAGATAAAGTCTTAGAGATAAAAATATTTTGCAAAGAAAATTACAAAATTATTATAGTTATGATATTTTTATTGCATCAAAATATTGTTCCTAAATGTTCATGGTCAATATACTATTAGAATTGAATATTAATTAAAGTTGTTGATATTGATCTATTTTATGCTATCTTTTTTATAAAATGAAACAATTATTCTCATAAGTCGAGATATGAGAGATACTTAAAATTAATATTTAAATTTTTGTTAGATAACAAGTACATTGATCTGACCAGCATTAGAATTTCATACGAAGAGATCACTTGTATCTATGAAAAGACTCATGTGACGGTTTTCTAAGTGATTCTTAGTCTTGAGATCACTAAATTATCTTATATAGAGAATGTTATACTTTGATCATATTACATGTTATCTTAATAAAATGGTAACAAATAGACACATATCGAGTATAATATAAACTACATGAAGGTGTTTGAATAATCAAGAGAAGACACATCACCCTAAGTGAATTAGAAAAAATATTTTATTTATTCTTAAATAGTATTGATTGTAAATCTTTGTGTAAGGTGAAGTGAAATTTGAAAAAAATTTCAAATCTTATTCATATAACCAATAACTATGGTGTTGAGAACAAACATGATTTAATAGTGTAGACACACTTCATATTATAATATCTAAATCACAACATTGTTGATGAAGGGATAATAATTATACCAAGACTGAAAGGTTAGGTCAAACCACTTATAATTTTTCTAATATTTGAGGGATCATGACACGTAACTAGACATTGAACTTGATCTTCAAATATAAATCAATCAATAATTTAATTGATAATAAATCAATTTGTTTTATTTATTTAATCCTATTTTATTTAGAATTGTAATTTATATTTGAACTAATTTATTAGGAAACTTACATGTGTAATAATCATTGGTCAGAAATTAAACTAGTATGATTAATCAAGTGTAACTTGATTATAAATAAGTTTTAGAAATTGAAAACTAGATTGTAATTAATGCAAGGAATTTCAATTCTAGAGCTTAAACAAAATCAAGTACGGACTTAATTGAATAAAATTTTAAAACTTCTTTACACTTGAAAAATACAAAAGAAAAGAGCTAGCACTCAAAAGCATAACAATTCATTTCTTCTATAAGGGTTTAAGAGATTTCTCATTGATGGTTTGTGTGGATTACCGTTAGAAGTTAGACACTTGAACGACTTATGGTTTGTGAAAACTCAGCCTTGAAGTTATTATTTAAAACTAAAAAAACATTTGATCTTTAGGTAATCTATCTAACAAGATCCTTAAAACTCTTGAAAAACTCTTAAATTTATTATTTCAGCTGCGTATATGTGTTTTTAAAAAACTCAACAAAATACTCATCTTAATTTAAAAGGTCGAGCTGTTAGATAAAATTCTAAAAAATATTTTTTATATTAATTCTCTAATAGTTTTAATTCAGGCATAATTATCAAAGTC
>Ga0307517_10007266_pt1 | contig 16202 bp, 11 predicted proteins | sample 23_EM_MG_FD_194515 | JGI IMG/M metagenome (GOLD analysis project Ga0307517, IMG submission 194515) | Populus trichocarpa ectomycorrhiza microbial communities from riparian zone in the Pacific Northwest, United States - 23_EM | ecosystem: Host-associated > Plants > Roots > Unclassified | place... | reverse complement strand
AGCCTTACAATGGGCACGTGAAATAAATTAAAAGTTAACAAACATTTTGCATCCATCACATACATTATATATGATATGATCAACAGCCTCAAACAATTGACATTCATGCTTTGAGAAGAAAAAAAATTGCCACACAAAGAGAGAGGAAAATAGAAAAGGTATTTAGGCATTTCAAGCATACCAGTCTTTTGGCCAACTCTGCCTCCTTTTTCTGGAATGAGGCGTTATCCCCAAGGAAGAATGATGAGCTATCAGCATCAAACATTGTATTGCCTTCTTCTCTATCGTACCTATATTGAAACTCCATTTAGAAGAAAAAAATTGTAAGGAATATACTGTGATTTCAAATTCTTGAAGAAATCATTGAGAAAAGAAGGATCAGCAATCAAAACAACATTCCTTAGCAGAACTATCGCATAGGAATTAAGGTCAAATAGTTGAACTTTGCTAACAAAACTTAAAAAGTCCGTGTAACATGTAAAGCCAAGGAGGATTAAGAAAGTATGCAGATAAAGAAGGGTAACTAAGCATAACCAATGAAACAAAATGACATTTTCAGATCTGTGCAGTTGAATCTTCTTCCAAGCGTTTGATATGACTCAGTCATCCTCATAAGCTTATAAAAAAACCCACAAATTTCAATCCCACCAAAGATGAATAACTAGTAGTGTTTGCAATCTCATATGAATACCAGAAAACAAATTACCAGGCTCGGTCAGAATTGTATTCCATCTCTTGACGCATACTTTCAGTAATCTCATGATTGTGCTCCTCGGATGAATAAGTTTTATCTCCTTCACCATCCTGCAGAAATGAAGTTAAATATAATAATGACTTCAATAAGTTAAATCACACAAGCGACCATATGAGGCAGAGCATGACCATAACCTACTTCAATGTGAGAGAGATAAAATAGTGTCTTTACAGTAGAATCTGCTAGATGTGACTGCTTTTTATATAAAATATTTAAGGGAAAAAAAGAAGGTGTATGGTGTCAACTAATTAATAATACCTCCAATGATGGCGCACTTGTGGTGGAAAAAGTAAGTTGATGGGACCTCCCACCATATTTAGAAGTGGAAGACCTAAATGATGATCCAGAAGCACGTATTGGAACTGGCGAGGGAGAAATGTGATCCCAAGGAGAAGCAGCAGAACCTGTGTATTACAATAGGAAATGTGCCCGAAGTCAACAAGAGAAAGAAAATAGAACCTCTAGCACCATCTAAAACAAGCAAAATTCCAAAAGAGATTACACTCCCTTAACATACCACTACTGCGAGGTGTTTGGCCACCCATCCATGGGGAAACTAATCGTGCATCAGGTGAGGCACCAACAAACATTGGCGATGGGGAAGGGTGGTGGCGTCGGCTAGTATTATAACTATCCTGCCGAGGTGTTTCTTCCCATTCCCATCTCCCATCATCCCAATCAGACCTGCCTGCAAGATCAACATTTTTGTATTAGAATGAATAAATTCCCAATGGCAGTCTTCTTGAAGTATCTACAATGAAAGAAAGAAAGAAGGAAAGAAAAGAAAAGGATCCTAAGACAGTTGCACAAGAATATCTGCAGTTCTAAACTACAGAATCATGCTTGTTCAGGGTTTTCACCTTAGTCTTCTATGTGGGGAGGAATACGGGGGAGGGGGTAAGGAGATGGATCAATAATGGAACATTGTTATTCTTCGAAATAAATAGTTAAAGTCCGCATAACTAAGACATGACAGATGACAATCCCATAAACTGGTATATAGAAATTCTTAAACATGTCAAAATGTTGATCTTGAAAACAGAGTTCCAAGAGATCCTCATTGTTTTTATGCAAGGCAGGGAAATATTTGAGGAGAGAGAGGGTTGGAGAGTCTTGGATAGTTTGTACCATGTATCATTTTGTTTAATCTCATTATCTTTTGTTGTGGGTTTGTAAAGTGGAAAGGCATTGGATAAAAGCAAAAACAAGAACTGCATACCTGGTGTCCTCCTTGAACCTTCATACCGACTTCGTTTTCTTCCATAGTCTCCATCATACTCCTGTTCATACCGTCCACGTGCTTCCCTTCCACGATACCGTTCTTCACGATCACTGCTGTGCCTGTCTCTCCCCCTCCTGCTTTCATCCCTAGCATCATCTTTAAGGCCTTTTCTATCCCTACCTCGGTCATCTCTCTCACTCCCAGGACTCCTAGACTTAACACTCCGGGAACTCCCGGTATAAGTAGCACAATCCTTCAATTAAGAGACATGGAAAAATTAGACACCATATACAGTATGTACTCTTACAAACCACAAAATCTCGTAAAAATAATTGCTAAATACCAAAGAAGTGTTTAGTGAAAAAGGCACAATAATTCAAGGCATCAAGGTATAATCCCCTTCCACCCTAGTCCCCTGATTTCTACTAAACTATGTTTGTGGGAAAACATTGATTACAGAGAGCCAGTAAGCACATGGAAGTGAAAATAACAGCAGTAATTCTGTTATGGCAGAAACTTATCCCTTCAAATTCTTATAGTAGAACTGTTTAATCAAAACACCTAAAACAGACCAAGGAGTCAAAAGTTACATGTTATGGAATCAAGAAGTTAATAGCTTCTTAGTAGGTTTGTTCAACATATCCAGTTCTACATAGAGATGTTAGCATCATGAACCTCAGAAGTTACACATTTTGTCTCAATAGAATTCAAGGGCAGTTTCATTGTTAAAATTCTACAAGGATCAACAAAATATCACATTATTAATAGATTAAAACTTTTGTCCTATTTCTCATTGCTGTTCTGTACTTTTACTAACCAAAGCTGAAGTAAAAAAATCACTTTCTTGGAAATGCATTAGTGAGTACCGAAATATCAACAACAAGATTGACTTACATCTGATGACAGATTTTCTCTAGAACGAGAAGTTCCGTGTGTGTTACTATGCGATCCCTCTCGTGTCACAGCACTTTCTGGTATGCATAATTCAAAAACAATTAGAAGAGAAAAATACAGGAAATTTCAGTAAATAAGTAAATAAAAAATAGAACATCTTGAAGATAAAGTGAAGTCATACTCTCGCTAGAGGAGGTTTCCCGATATCGCCTATTTACATTTCTGCGTACACCACTCTCACTTCCACCATCGTTTTCTACTTCATCTAATCCAGAAGATTCAGTAGCCTCTTCCTCTTCATCAATCGACGCCATAAAAGAAGTTGTAGCTCTTTCCTTTGGAGCCTTAAATCCTCCTCCATTTGCATCAGATCCTCCTCGTTTCGCAATCGCAAGTACATCTAAACCTAATTTTATCAACTCAAATTTTTAATTTTTAATTTTCTATTTATAATATAGATAAATATATAGATGGATGGATGGATGGATAAAAAATAATACCTAAAAGTGATTTCCTTTCAGGAGGCCGAAATTCGAGTTTCTCCTTTTTAGGAACAAATAAGCCTCCGGCACTACCATTGCTCTGCTCTGCTTCCATTGTAACTACTGACTTGTCTATATCCATGACTCCACTTTTACTGCTAAATCAAAATTTGACAAGGAAAACGCGTACCTGGGGTTTGGATCGAGTAGTAGATTAAAACCCTAGACAAATTAGCTGGGAGAGAGAACCAGGTTGGGATTTCACAGACTTTTGAAGGGTCAGAGAAAATCCGGCTGTCATTCGAGAATTAATTAAGAATCTGGCCCAGACTAAATTTGGGCTACAATGCCCACTGAGCCAGTGACTGTTTGTTTGTGACTAGGTTCAAAGTCGGCGGTCCAGGCCCATACTTTTAATGGAAACTTTTTCAGTTGATAAATAGTTAGATATCATTTATTATAAGAAAAATAATATATATATATAGCCGCAATGTTTCATTATACACATAGGTCCAAAACACTTTATATTACTATAGTGTAATGATGTTTTGGGTGGAATGACTATAGTTTAATGATGTTTTTATCATTTACACACCAAATTATTGAAATTGTTATTGGGTGTGGTATGGTTTATTTTTTTGTGCCTATTAGTTATTGTCAAATTAATCAGAGACAAATCTATCTTTTCAACTTTTTAAAATATGATGGAATGATTAAATCACTTGTAAAAGCAAATTTTATTTAACAAGTGTCTAGGTTTTTTAAAAAAAAATTCACTTTTTTAAGTAAAATAAATTGACTAAATTATCCTTAGATTCAAATTTTTTTTATAAATTGGTGTCTAAAGACTTTTTTGTACTATCATCTTGGTTTTTTTAATTATATTCAAGTTGATTGAGGGGATATTTTGTATTTTAATAAATATAGATTTTATTAAAAAAAACAAAAGTGATTGGTGCATGCAACAAAAGTGTCATTGTGTGTAAATCCTTTGATGTATAAGGACGGCGCGTGAGGCATATTACAGTTGCTAAACAATGCCCTTCGCGAAGACATTAGAATCATCTTGGTTGCCCCTCCCTCCTTGAACGGCGCGTTTGGCTTGCTGACTTTTGGTTTGGCGATAACAATCTTTTTCCCTTCTTATTTTCTCTTACCTCCTCAATTTCAATGTCTGACCCTCCAAATGTTCAAAGTAATATTTTAATTTGTTTTTCATATTTCGTTATTTTTTTATTATTATTACTTGTTTTATTTGAAATAATTTATAATTTTTTTTTTTTTGCAATTTCAACTCTCAAAATTAGTGCATTCTCGCTCGAGTCCACATTCTCTCCCGAGTCCCTAAATAATTTTTTATCTTGAAGTTTAAAACTTTCAATTGAATCCCTTTATCTATATTTGTTGGTAGATTCCGCCCAATTTTGCGTTCTGTTTTGTAGACATTCTTTCCTGAATATTTAAGGATTCAATTGACATTTAAAACTGTATTTGGATGAAATTAAAATTTGGATATAATTACAGGGTTAAGTTGGAGTGCCATTTTCTTTTTCAGCTCCAGGAGCTGTAGAGCCCTTGGATAGCTTTTAAAAAAAAGGAAAAGAAAAGAAGAGCCCATGGATAGCTAAGGTTTTTGGACAGGGGAAAAATGGGAATCTGTTGTGGAATTAATTATTCTGATATCACTAATATGCCCCTGGGTAGAATAAAAGTTGTGGCAGAAAGAAAAACTTTTGAAAGACATCTGATAATGACATTTGATTTTAATTTTTAATTTATCTTTACAAACAATTTTAGATAAAAATGAGTTAAGCCCGTTTGGTTGCTGATTTTTTTTTAAAAAAAATATTTCATGATTTAATTTTTTATATTTGATAATATTATGAAAAGAAAAGTTTAAAAATAATTTTCAGTATTTGACTATATTATAAAAAATAAATTAAAAAATAACTTATTAATGTTTTATTTTTTTTAATTTATTAAAAAAATAAGAACTAAATTTGACAAATAAAAAATTAAAAAAGATGAAATTAAAAAAATTATTTCCATAAATTATTTTAAATAAAATAGAAATAAATCAAAAGAATAAAAATCAAATCTAACAATAAAAAAGTTGAAAGAGAATGAAATTTTTTTAAAAAATCATTTTTATAAATCATTTTAAATAAAATAAATAGTAATAAGAAAATAGGAACAAAACCTTATAGATAAAAAATTTTAATTAAAAAAACAAGAGAAAAACAAATAACAATTAAAAGAATGATTACCAAAGTTTATATAAAAATCAAATTAAATCAAATTCTAAGGGAACAAATTGAAAAAAATAAAATAAAATAAAAACAAAATATATAGCAATCAAAAGATTGATGATCAAATTTAATATAATCAATAATTAACAAAATATTTTTTAATTTTATCAACTTCTCGAAAGTGTTTTCGCCCAAAATAAAAGGGATACTTATGAAAACCAAGCCACAACTTTTTTTTATAGGAAAATATTTTTCATTGAATAATTTTTCTAATGATAAACAAATATAAAAAAGTTTAGAAAATGATTTATAATAAATCATTTTCCACGAAACAAAGAGGGTATGAGTCCTTTAATAGAGCCTATGAATTATGAATTTTAAATCTAAGTCATAATTCAAAAGTTATTTTTTTATAAATAATATATGAAGAAAATAATTTTAAATTTAAAACATATTTAATGAAAAAAATTGAAAATGATTTTGTTTTAAAGAATGTAGTACAAGTTAAAATATGTAAGTTGAAAGTTAAAGATTTTATTTTTTTTACTAGAATAAAGTTTTGATTCAATTCTGTATCAAACTTTTGATTCAAGTCTGAAGCTATTTGTACCAAATATGCCTAAACAAAAAATTTATTATAAAATTGAATACAAATTTTGCTTTGATAGGAAATTAACATTTGCATAAGTGATACCAAATATAATCTTTTATGTGTGCAAATAATTAAATTTTACAAATTAATTTAATTTATTTTAAGTTTGTTTGGCTATAAATATTTTTTTCTTTAAAGCTTACAATAAAACCGAGTTAAATTTTTGCTTCGATTGAAATTTGAAAAATTTAACTTATGAACTGTAACCTATATTACATTTAAATTATATTACTAAACATACTCTTATTAAAAGTCATTTTAACTTATTTTTGTTATGAATTATTTTTCATAAACAAATTTTTAATTACAAATCAAAATAAAAAAAAATTATTTTTCGCAAGTAAAGCAAAGTATCTGTACACACGACAGAGGAGAATTAGTTGAAGCAATCGTCCCACAGAATTTCCACCGGTAAAGTGGAGTATGTGATTAGATTCTCTTCCACAACTCAATAACCCTAAGGACCTCAGGCAGTCTTAGCTATACTGGCTTTCATGATGAGTCCATTATTCCGTGAATATTGTTGCGAACCTTCTAATCAGCTAGTCTTAGAAAATGGATGCTGAAAAGCCACTTAACCAAGCAAGAATTGAATTCTGTTTATGATATGAACAAAAGGAACATATTCGTTGTTTGAGATTCCTTTCATGCTTGATGTACAATGATGAATCAAATACAATTGTCAGCTCCAGCCTCCAATGAAGGCTCGAGATGGTGCTACTTTGAAAATGTCTCCAATTTTAGCTAGTGTTATGAAAACCATGTTCTCCATGCTTTCCCTTTACAAAATCTGTGGACACCCTCTTGACAATTCTATAAAAAGGAGTGGTTATAGTTCTTGCTTCATTTCAAAGCAGATTCTTTTAACTTGTTGCTGTTTATAAAGAGAGCCTAGTCTGATTGGAACACTCACAACTTACTAAAAGCCCTGAACAACTTAAAGGAAAATTCCTGGGCTAAAAAATGGCGAGCAAACAGAGCAGTCCTCGAGCAGAATCGTTAGACCATCGTACGGATCTTCTATCGCCTGCTGTGGCAGGAGAGACTGTGAACATGATGACCATGGAGCCGTCCTGGCAACTGAGTATTGATAAGTTTCGGTTGCCAGAGAGACGGATGGATTCTCATTCTGGCTTTGGATATTTTCTTAAGACACCGAGTGAGCTTTCCAATGATTTTAATGTCATCAATTACATGCTTAAAACACTAGTTGCTTATGAATTTAAGGATTTCTTTTTCCTCCTCTCTGGCAGGGGGACACAAGAAAATTTCAGAGTACTACAGATGGCAGGAAAAGCTTCTCGAGGGATTCAATGAAGTGGAATCATTCGTTGAATTGGGCATTTCGCCAGGAAGCTTAACGGAGGTTTGTTGTTTTTGTCCTTTTCCTTTCCTTTCCTTCTCTTTTTTCCTTCTTGATTTTCAATCCCTCAAATCAAATACGAGTGCTTATAGGAGCGGAACCACAATTTGTCCCAAGTCATAACTATTTTGAGACCATAATCTTATCGTAACTTGGTTCCGTTTCACTCATTTTAATTTGTTCCCAATTGACTCTCATGAAGATTTCTCTCTATCATGTTTTTTTTTTATGCTTAAAACTTTTTTTTTTTGTTCAGGATGAAATGAAACAACTTGCAAGGAATGAGAGAGTGGCAATATATGCATCAAATATAGCCAACTTGGTGCTTTTCTTGGCTAAAGTGTATGCTTCTTTTGAGAGCAGATCATTGGCAGTGATAGCTTCAACTTTGGACTCCCTTTTGGATCTATTGTCAGGATTTATTCTGTGGTTTACTGCTTACGCTATGAAAAAACCAAATCAATATCGATATCCTATTGGCAAGCAAAGAATGCAACCTGTGGTAGGCCTTATTCCCTCAGCTGATCTTGAAATAAAAGCTGTCTATGCCCTTCCTGTTCATTGTTTTTCAGTGCCTTGAAAGTGGGTGATTCGAAATCAGGCATTCGAATCCTCAAAACCTCAACTTTAAGTCTTCGTTACTAGATCAACGTCCCTGGAAACAATTGTCCATAAAACACTCCAGCATTGGTGCATCGTTTAGCAGAAACACTCAAAATTATGCAATGCTTCCTTTGCTGCCTTTTGCCTCGAGTGGCTTTAATGAAATATGACCTTTAGGTCATTGAAGAAGGTACAAGTGTGGTACACAATAGTAACCAAGTCCAATGAGAGTGTATCAATCACAATTGCGTATTTAAGGTTATCAATTGTTTAAGCCTTCTTATATATATATTGTGCTTTTTCACTGATCCAAGGTTCTTTTTTTTTTCAGGGAATAGTTATTTTTGCATCAGTAATGGCAACTCTTGGATTACAGATATTGTTCGAGTCAGGAAGAGAACTTGTTACAAGGGTAGATGCAACATTCATTAATCTACGCTACAACTGCTATATTATCAGAAAGCATTTAAAGTAATCTTTAATTAACTTTATGCAGGCTCAACCAGAAAGAGATCCTAACAAAGAAAAATGGATGATTGGCATTATGGTCTCTGTCACAGTGGTAAAATTTGTGCTCGTGGTATATTGCCGCAGATTCAACAATGAAATTGTCAGGACATATGCTCAAGATCACTTTTTCGATGTCATTACTAATTCAATCGGTCTAGGGTCAGCAGTGTTAGCTATCAAGTTTTACTGGTGGATTGATCCTATTGGAGCCATCCTTGTAAGTTGACAGTGTTAGCTAATGATTCAGAATTATTCAGTAATATTGGTATATGCTCCCCCTTTTCACATTATTATAGTATAGGAACAACTGATATATTGAAACTGAATTGCAGATAGCTTTATATACAATGAGCAATTGGGGAAAGACAGTGGTGGATAATGTTCGGTCATTGATAGGGAGGACAGCTCCACCAGAGTTTTTAGCTAAGCTGACGTATCTAATCTGGAACCATCACATGGAGATTAAGCACATCGAAACCGTTAGAGCATACACATTTGGTTGTCAGTACTTTGTGGAGGTTCATATAGTCTTGCCACAGGACATGTCTCTTGATCAAGCGCATGATATTGGAGAGACACTTGAAGAGAAGCTAGAACAACTTCCTGGAGTTGAGAGAGCTTTTGTCCATGTGGATTTTGATACCACTCATCAGCTCGAGCACAAGTCCAAACGTCCAGGAATATTCTGAAAGAAAATCCCTTAATGGAGACTACCTTGTTATGGTTCAAGACATAACGAACACCTTCTGGGATCTTCCTGAGGACATCTTCAATTAACGATGGAATTAACAAATCGAATCTTACTGAAGGAATTATATGAAACAAGCTGATGCTGATCGTATGATAAGTGAGTATCTATAAACTTGAAGAGGTGTAGAAACTTGGTAGCTTGGATTGATATTTATCTGTGGGGGGGGGGGGGGGGACTTACAAGGGGTGTTAGGGATGGAAGAAAGCTGTTCTTTTGTTTACTGGGATATTTGTTTTGTCATTTAAGTTGGGATTTTGGCAACTTGTATTTGTTTATATTGAACTTTCAATTCATTAACGAGCTTAATAGTGTTTAGTAACGTGTGATCCTCTGAATTGCCATCCCCTTCAAGAAAAAAGAAAGCAGAAAAAAGGAACGAAGCATTATGCTTGATGACTGATCTTGAGCATGCTTTCGGGAAGCCAGCATATCCCTTTCAATAGTAGCATGCTCAAGATCGGTCATCGAGCATGATGCTAGTGGCAACTCTTCATCTGTTATGCAGCTGTGACTATCTGTTTAAACAACCATATAGTTTACGAAATATCACTTCCTTTTGCTAGTGGATTAGTTGTTTTGATTATTATAACAAAGCTTTGCTAGTGGGTTGGTTGTTCTATGTGTGTTAATCTTGATCTTGTGTTTGTCTTCTCATACTTTTGTAATTGGTGGTAATTAAACCGTGAGCTGCGAATGAAATGAAGATATTCCTGCTAGGATTCCTTTCATACTTGACCAGTAAAACCTTAAATTAAATAAATTCAAGTCAGACTACAAGGCATGAATGGTGACGGTATTAACTTTAACAACCTCTTTAATTTATGAAAAGTGGTTACCGCTAAACTAATAATATTCACCATGGCTGATACTTTGTTAAATATAATGATTCATAGTCTTTATCCTTTAAACTAAGATGGCTTGATATGTTTTAATGTTTATAAAATGTACCATCTTATCAGCTTTCATTTCTTGTGTTTCTATCTATTTAAGAAGTGACAATCCTTCCTTCTCTGCAAGCAAAAACTCTTCCGCCGATAAAAAAATGGTTACGAGTCCTCGAATCGATTCGTTTGACTATAGAACCGAGCTTTTATCACCTCCCCCACCTGGCGAGAATGCTTCGGTCACAAGCGTGCCATCATGGCGTCTTAATATGGATAAATTTCAGCTGCCGGAGAGGCGTGTAGATTCCGATGTTGGCTTAGGAAGTTTTTTTAAGACAATGAGTAACGATTCACTTTTGGTCATGCTATCAATTGTTTTGGTTCTATGAAACAGGAACAGCTCTTGAATATTTGTTTCATGATTAATATTTGACAAGTTTGATGATCTCTAGCTTTAATTTAATCTTTTATTCTCCATCCAGGGAGACAGAGGAAAATTGCAGAATACTACAGGAAGCAGGAAGAGCTTCTCGAGGGGTTCAATGAAGTGGACTCATTCACCGAGTTGGGTATTTTGCCCGAGGGCTTGACTGAGGTTTGTTGCCTAGCTTAACCTAACTGTTCAATATCATTCACACCTGCTAGAAAACAGCACGTGAAGTGCAACGTAGACTTTCTTGATGCCTAATAATACCATCCAAATCAACTGGCCTGGAAAGCTTCAAATTAACAAATATCTTAATCAAAATTCAATCCGCTTCCTATGATGGTGATACAGAATGAAATGAAGCAGCTAGCAAAGAGCGAGAAGATAGCAATATATGCATCCAATGTAGCAAACTTGGTGCTTTTCGTGGCAAAAGTTTACGCTTCGGTTCAGAGTAGATCAATGGCTGTCATAGCATCAACCTTGGACTCTCTCTTGGATCTCTTGTCAGGTTTCATTCTGTGGTTTACTGATCATGCTATGAAGAAACAGAATCAGTACCAGTATCCCATTGGCAAGCAGAGGATGCAACCTGTGGTGGGTTTTCTCTTTCTTTTCCATCAATTTTGACACTAAAACTCATGTTTCACACCTTAACTTGCCAAATGAAATCAAACCTTTTCTTCCGAGGAGAAAAATAAAGTTGGGGAGATTTTCGTTAGGTCTTTATGTAAGCCCATAATAAGCATTGGTTCGACCATCCACTAATCAAACTGTTTACAGGGGATAGTAGTTTTTGCATCAGTAATGGCAACTCTTGGACTACAAATATTGTTTGAATCAGGAAGAGAACTTATTACAAAGGTATGCAACACGAGTGCTGATTATTTCGTGGTTCAACAGACGGCACATAAGATCAACGAGTTATTTAGGCCCTAGCCAGATCGGTCATATGCATATGCTAAACTTGGTATCTACTCTACGCAGGCTCAACCAGACAGGGATCCTACCAAACTAAAATGGATGATTGGTATCATGGTTTCAGCTACAATAGTAAAATTTGTACTCATGGTATACTGTCGCCGATTCGAAAATGAAATTGTCAGGGCATATGCTCAAGATCATTTATTCGATGTCATTACTAATTGTACTGGTCTAGCCTCAGCTGTATTGGCTATCAAATTCTTCTGGTGGCTCGATCCTATCGGAGCTATACTTGTGAGTCATTGGCGTTGACACCGAGTTAATCAATTTGTTATCCAGCTAGTAGCTTACTGATTTAACCATAATTAATTATAATGCAGATAGCTCTATACACAATAAGCAATTGGGCAAGCACAGTGATGGAGAACGTTTGGTCGTTGATCGGGAGGACAGCCCCACCAGAATATTTAGCAAAACTGACGTATCTAATCTGGAATCATCATGAAGAGATTAAGCAAATCGATACCGTTAGGGCATACACATTTGGTAGCCATTACTTCGTGGAAGCTGATATTGTCCTGCCAGAGGACATGTCCCTTGGTCACGCGCATAACATTGGAGAGACACTTCAAGAGAAGCTTGAACAACTTTCTGAAGTCGAACGAGCTTTCGTTCATATCGATTTCGAATACACTCATCAGCCAGAACACAAGCCGAAGCGAGCTAGCTAGAAGGAACAAAATCATGGCCAAGATTGTGGATCATTTGATCTGGTTAATTGAGTTATATGCCTACTGTTATTGTGATTAAGTAAATAGAATGAGCTAGTGGTCATTACCGGCCTGATTCCTTTCAGCAGTAACAATGGATTTAAGAATATTAACAATAATATGATTTGAGGGTGTTGCCGGATGGTTAAAGGTATACTCCCTTTTTAGTCATGAGGATTAGTTCAAATCTCAAATCAGGTTGTGGGAAATAAAATTATCACAAATTCCTTGATTTCTAATCTTCGCGTTTTTAGAGACGTTCTGCTCTCCCTTTGTCAACCATCAGGGACAGCAAGATGATAATTTCCGTGAGTATTATCAAACCCGTACTAAATTCCTTCCTTTCCTGTTTCCACTTGTCTGGTTAAAACGTTGTAGAGAGGTGGCATCCACGTATATCTGCTGCCCCTCCCATTTGTTCGATGAAATGCCTCAGTGAGCTATGAAACTGTTCTTGTAAGGTTTCTTAATAGTTTCCATGTTCTCTCCCTTGCATTTTGTTTGTTTAGAATCCGAAGAAAATAAAATGGAATTTGAAACTTTTCTCCCTTTTGTTCTTGCTCACATGAGAATGATGTCTTCTATGCCTGTCAACGAGACTTGCACTGGGATTTTGTCTTCAGTAGTGTTGTTGATTGCTAAACGTTTTAAAACAAAAACTTGGAGAATTTTAAAGAACAATCAGCATCTTAAATTGAAAAATGATTTTCTTTTTGTTTGCTTGTTTTGAATGATTTTTTTTTGGGTAATTTTACATTTGTATATAAAAATTAAAAGAGGGCATACCCTAGTTTTACAAGTTGATCAAACACAAAAATACCAAATGGCCCTAAAGACCATAAAAACAAAGAAACACATCAAAACTAAACTATTGAGCACATTACATAGTTAGAGATACAAACTAACTATCCACCCAGAAAACTTCATTGCTCAGCTTCCAAACTTGATGAATCCATATCCTTTCTTGTGTTATGGGGACATTCCTTACCAAATCAAGTTTGTCCCGAATGAAACCTTCGACTTGATTAAAAACAAGTTGTGGGCTTTTTGATTTACCAGCAAAGATCCTTGCATTCCTTTCCTGCCATATGCAGTAAACTGAGGCTGCAAAGCTTTGCTTAAAGCAACTTTACTAAAAGTTTTACCCTTCCATGTTTAGCTGATGACTTTCTCTATATGCCACTACAAGATCAATATCCTTAATTTATCAATATCTTTAATTTTATGTTAACGATGAAGATTATGTTTGATTTATGTTTTTTTTTTGTTAAAATATTTTATTTTTATAATATTTTGATATTTTGTTAAAGTTAAATTACTTTAAGTTAAAGATTTATTTAATCTTGACTATTTAGAAATATTTTAAATTTTGAAATTATATTTGTTTAACATTGTGTTTGTATTGCATAATTTATAATTAATTTATCTTGAATTTGAATTATATTTGTTGAATATATATAAACAGTACAACCCCGAAACGGTACTCCGAAACTGAAATATTTCATTCCAATTAAAAAAACGAAACACCTGTCAAAACGAAATTAATAATCAATATATATCAACTTTTATAAGCAATTCATACCATTGAACTCTGTTTTGTTATTTGAAAAATAATTTAAACTGCAGGTTTTAGTCTATTTCAACACATGATTTCTTGCTGGGAATTTTTTTTATAAAGAAAAGCGTATTTAAAAAGGACTGCTATCTATCAGGAAATTGAAGCATCCGGTTGTCGCGTTGTCCCCTGGAGCTTTATTTTCCTCACTTTCTGATAGTGGACAAGAGACTACTCGGGGATCGGGATACCGAATGAATCAATGATAGTTTCTTGGAGCAGCAAAGCCTGTCTCTGAGTTTGCTGAGTCCTTTTTGACCAACCTAAACAGTCCAACTGTTGTTCTAGGAATCTAGGATGGGTTCACTCATCCAAGCTACTGCTTTTCAACTCTGGCTGGAACAATCTTGGTCCAAAGCACGAGACCCAGCTAGCTAAACTATGTAACGTGTTAGTGAACAGAGAAAAAATTATGGGTTTTGTTCGAAATAAAATAATGTTTAAATAAATATTAATGATGATTTTTTTGGGTTAAAATATATGTTAATCTACCCTTCAAATATTACACAGGACACGAGTATTATTGATCAATCAATACTATAAAGCATATCAATTCCGATTCACTATTACGGTACATGTTGCTAAATTACAATTTGATAATTGCTTAAGGTTTTATTTGATATTAAGGTAACTTTTATTTTTGCACAACCATAAATAAAAAATTATTTTGTAGATCAAATAGTTTATATCGTTTGCATCAAGTCTCACGTATAATTGCATGTTAAATTTTTGTTTTATAGAACTTAAAATAATATATTTTTTATTCACGAAAACCTATTTTTTATTTGTTTTGCATATAAAAATTCATGTTATAGCAATTTTAATTAAAAAAATACCTTTTTAAAACCATAAATAAAATTATTCTTTTCACACCTTTCTTTTTAAACAACAACAATGAAAATAATATATTTTTTATTCACATAAACCTGCTTTTTATTTATTTTGCATATGAAAATTCATGTTATAGCAATTTTAATTAAAAATATATATATTTTTAAAAATATCTTTTTAAAACCACAAATAAAATTATTCTTTTCATACCTTTCTTTTTAAATAACAATAATGAAAATAATATATTTTTTATTCACGAAAACCTGTTTTTTATTTGTTTTGAATATGAAAATTCATGTTATAGCAATTTTAATTAAAAGTATATATATTTTTTTAAAAATACCTTTTTAAAACCACAAATAAAATTATTCTTTTCACACCTATCTTTTCAAACAACAACAATGAAAGTTACGGCAAAACCAAATCTAGCATGATTCTGCTACCTCATACCTGTGCGCTCATCAAAATGGGTGCAAATCAATCACCTTGAAGCACATATTCAGCAACAATCAGAATTTTGTTGACTGCAGTACGTATTATATAATGTAATCTTGTTCTTTGATCTTGACAAGTGCGTCCCGTATTTTAAAAAGTGATTTGAGGAACTTTTTAGTGCGTTCTCTGTTTAATCGTTTTGCAAGAAAGAGAATGATATCCTACCTTTTTCTTTAGCTGGGCATAAAACTAGTCGGCCTTTAACAATGGAGATTGTAGATTTCCTCGTATCATGCATTTCTTGCACTAATTAATTTGATATGTTTAATTGTTCTTGCACTAAATAGTTGAATGAGACTAGATAAGAATATGTTAGTGCCATCCAATTCGATCACGATAAGTATATTTTAACATAAATAGTGATTCCATTTTAAAATGTATATATTACTTTTGAATTTTCATGAGTAATTTATTATTAGTATTGTTATTTTCATATTATATACATAATAATTGAAAAATAAAATATTAAAATTTAAATTTATAGTGTTATTTAAGAACCATGTAAAAATAAAAGAATAATTAAGTAAATCAACATGATATATAATTATTTGTTTTTGAGTTTTGAAAACAAAAATAGATAAAAGCATCAGGCCCCCAGTAGCAAGCCTGACCTTGCCTCTTTTTATTTTTTTTAAGGGTTTTTTTTAAAAAAACAATTACATAGAAAACATATTATTTATTGATGCAAACGATTTATTGTTTATTTGTCTAGTTTCTGGCAGCTGAGGTGGTTGAAAACTGAGCATAAATTTTCCTTTAATTTTTTGAACCAAATA
>Ga0307517_10007265_pt1 | contig 16207 bp, 9 predicted proteins | sample 23_EM_MG_FD_194515 | JGI IMG/M metagenome (GOLD analysis project Ga0307517, IMG submission 194515) | Populus trichocarpa ectomycorrhiza microbial communities from riparian zone in the Pacific Northwest, United States - 23_EM | ecosystem: Host-associated > Plants > Roots > Unclassified | place... | reverse complement strand
TATAGCTTTACGATTTGACCCCCCCAAATCCATGATCAACCATGACTATCATCCATAGATTTGTGAAGGAAGACCAGCATGAAATGTCAGTGAATGGTAGTGGACTAGACTGCAAGAATTTCAACAGCAGGTATTGATTTGAATCAATTAAAGGTGAATGATAGTGGACTAGACTGCAAGATTTTGAACAACAAGCATTGATTTGATTTTTTAAAATCAATTAAAGGTTATATCATTTCCAATTAAATTGGTTACGGTATGAAATTGAACTGTCACGAGATGAACAAGCAAACATTTCAATTGTTGTCGGTGAATAAAGATTGATATTTGCATAATTAAAACTGTTTTAGTTTGAGACAGCTCTTTTTATGATGTTAATTTTCTCATGCCTTTCTATAAAATAATCACGACAAATTATTAAATAATTCATATTTGATTTGTGTTTTTTTATTTTTTTGTTTTCATCAGACAATTTATGTTTTGCTGAAGAAAAATTAACACATGCGTGCAAACTTAATTTTAATATAGTGTGGGTTGGTTTTTTCTTAAAAAATAATTAATTAATTTTTTGTTTTTAAAAATGACACGTCATTATAAATTTAGACTATCAATCTTTTTTTTTATTAACGTAAATATCTAGATCATTTTATATGTATCTCAATTAATTTTACAGGCCCGGAAAAATTTAGATTATCAATCTTGTTCTATATATATATATATATATATATATCTATGAATTATGTACGGCATGATACATGATCATGGGGCTGTGGAATGAGTTCAAAAGAGGGGCTTGGGTATCATGATTGCCCGATGGATTCATGAACATATGTTGAATCCTAATAGATCACGTCTGTGTGATTTAGGAAAATGAAAATAATAGATGAACATACAAATAAAAGCTAAACCGGTTTTAATTTTGATATGTAATTTGAGAGTGTTTACGAGTGGTGGTGGTAACACATTAAAAAAAATTAAAAAATACAAAAAATTTAATTTAAAGTAAAAAATAAAATAATTTAATTTAATTTTTTCAAAAATATTTTTAAAATGTAAAAATAAACTAGCTGTTTAATAGATAAAATACAAAGTCATGATACTTTTAGAATATTTTAATAATAAAAATAACCCAATTATTATGGGTGTTTTAATAAAACGATTAGCATTACAGCATGTCAATGCCAGTATCTTAATAACCCGTTAATTTGTCAAGCATCAGCGGAAAATATAGCATTCAAGGTTCTGGTGTGCAGAGCCGGCCGATGGCAACGCCGGTAAATGCAGGCAACAACCAGAGGAACTTGGTTAGATTTCACTTTCTTAGGAGTAAATCAGCCAATTAATTAGCTGCTGTTTGATGTAAACACTAAACAGACAAACAACTTTGTGAATATCTATTGAATGCTGCATTATTACGGGACAAGGGCTCTTGCAAGCGCTGCCCTTGCCCATCCTAATTTGTAATGAAGACCAAAACTAGCTAATCGCTTGGATTTACTTACTTCTTCGTTAATTAAGGTTGTAATGACATGGTTTTAGTTTAACCATGGATTTGCTGCATGGCTCTTGTTTCTTGTCACAGTGCTATCGATTTTGTAGAAACATTCTTCCACATCAAGTTGTTGGTCGTCGCCGTAGCCGTCGCCATCATCATCTTGAAATTAATGCTCATTTGATATTTGACAATAGCAACTAAAGCAATTCAACGGGAAAGATTAAACAAATACGTTAGATTACACAAGTGATTATTAGTATGGTTTTGATTATTTTTTAAAATGTATTTTACTTATAAATATATTAAAAAAATATTTGTTTAATTATTTTTAATAAATAATCTAAAAATAAAAAATAAAAAATAAAAAACTTTTATTTATTTTCTAAGATATTTTTAAAACGTAAAATTAAATAGACTCTAAAACTATAAGCAAAATTCAAAAGCTCATTATAAACAATTAGTTTTAGATTTGATGATTTTTAATTCAAGATTCTATAACAATTTATTTTTCTCCTTATGCTCTCCTCTTAATCTTGAGTCAATTAGAACTTAGTTATTGTATCTTACCAAAATTAGTTAATTCGTTCACGTAATATAAAAAAATAATCAACTTAATTCGTTTGATTATTATTATATAATAAAAAAAATATACATAAAAAGGACAATGATATATTTGATTTGAAAAACAATAATAAAGATATAAAAATAAATATATATTTAAACAGTTTTGAAATGAATTTTTGTTTTCTTAAAAGAGAAATAATTGAAAAACATGTAATATCTATTCTAAAATTATCTATTTTTTAAAAAAAATTATACCCATACGTACTAAATAATTTTAAAATTCGAGGTGGGGGTCATCAATCAGTCAAGAACGACTGTTCAGCCTCCACCAACCCCTTCATCCCTGCACTAAAATATAAAGTGGGATTGAATCAATTTCATTACTTTATAGTTGTAGGTTTTGAATCCATTAATTAATTTGAAATCAAGGCCAATTGATTCGTAGAAGACATTAATTTCATTATCTCACAGTAGTTTTCTGATTATTCACATCAATTTACACACAAAAAGTCAGCCATGGCATGCTTAATGTTTTCCCTTCCATCATAGAATATTGAAAAAAATACAAGCAGCCAGCTCCTTAATTAATAAATGATGAATGAGAATTTGAGATGTATGTTTTTACTGGTCAGATCCTGAGTTTATTCTCTAGAAGTCACTAATCCGAATCTCACAAACCTCAGAGCCACTGGAGACTTATATGGTCGTTAATTTCATAATCTGTAAAATTAATCAAGACACACATAAACTAACTCGAACACTCACGTTAATCTAAAAAAATCAGAGAGTTATGCGCACATTCATCATTATTCATGTTGCAGAAAGACCACAACATAGAGGATGATTATTAGTTTATTAAGAGTTGTATGATTATATTATTAGTTATTCTAATACATATTATATACATATATGCAAAATTATAAAATTAATCAATATCGAGATGCACATTGTCTTTTTTTTTGTTATTTGGGTATTCCTTTCTTTTAATCAACAAACCATTGAATACTTGCCTCTCGTAATCTTAATTTCTCTTCCAACTAAATAAATTTCTTTCTCATAATCAAGTATTATTTAATTTCAATAAGGATCTCAATATTTTTGTTTTGTTTAATATTAGTAAATTTCATTTTATAAAATTAATTACCTGTTCTCAATTCAATAACTGCTGCTTCCTAAAAATCTCAGAAGCAGTGGAAATTAATATATTGGGCATTGTGACCTTCAAGAACTGAAAATAGTAAATATCTAAGCAATAGGGATAGTAATTAAAACTTTTTTTTTTTTAGATTAGCACGGGTGTCTGGGCCAGTTTGCTCGTACCTCGATTAATCTCATGGGTCCTAAAGTTAACGATCATGTAAGACTCCAATGATCCTAAAATGATTCAAATTCGTGACTATTGAAAAGCAAACTCAATACTACCTGATCAGTTAAGCTACCCTTTATAGTTAATTAAAATCATTTTAATTCGGCTGATAGATGCAGCAACCTATTAAATCCAGGTCATTTAGTGGATAACTTCCAATCTAGTCAAAACTCAAATTGATTTTTTTTAGGTAAAAAGATACTTTTAAAAAGTAAACATTGCTGCAATATTAAAATGGCTATGATTCATAATTCAAAGTCGCCCATTAAAACGTGTAAAAATTTCTAGAAGTACTGTTAATAGTCTCCTTCTAACTGATAAAGAGAATCTAATGACTTTCCTTTATGTCTTCTTTCCTAGGAACTAATCAATCTCATGTAGTAAAATTAAAATTGGCTTGTGACATCACGATAATTCATGTTAACAAGTTTAAAAGCTAGTTATTTTAAAGTAATTTTGGGAATTTTAAGCACTTTTTTTTAACCCAGTGAAAACTTTAGTTAATCAGAGTCATGTAATAATTTTTTCTGTAAAAGGAGTCTTCTGTTATGGTAAATTTCACAAATAAACCTCTGTAAAAATCTTGTTAATCAAACTTTTTCTAATTTTACTCAACTAAGACTGAATCGATAATTAACGGCAGTTGGTTAGGGCATTTATCTCATCTTACATGATAAAAAGGCACAGTTGAAAAACAATTCTTTAATCGGATTCCTTATTGACAGTTTTATTGACTAAGGAATAAAATAAAGAATGCCTAGACACGTTTGTTTTGACTATAAATAATATTCGATTTTGAAAAATAAAGGATTTACACGTTTTTCAATTCCAAGCTGACTCAAGCCCATGAATGGTAGGCCGCCGAGTCAAATTCACGTCACATGTGAAGTCAATTAAGTTTGATAGGTTAATGTCCGAAATAATTAGAATAAAAATCCAATCTAAATCTACTTACTCGCAAAATTCACCAGCTAACTATTGGTTCGAAGACTTAGCGTCCAGGCTCGATGCGAATATTGCAAACAATGTCAACAGTACACTGAGAGTAGTTCAGAAGTACTAGATTATCATTAAAAAAGACACGATTCTGCAGAGCTTTTACCTTACGAACAGAGTCCTTGATGGGGCTCCATGAACGTTTGATAATCAATTATTGCTATTGCATCAATTGAGGGGGTGAAGTCCCGGATTAATAATGTTGAATTTTGGGTCAAAATTCATGATTTACTAGCAGGCTGCATGTCCATGGCTATTGGACAACATTTAGGGAATTTTATTGGCGTGTTTTTGGATTATAACTTAGATAATAATAGTGAAATATGGAGGAATTTTATATGAATACAAGTCCGTGTTGATGCTAGACAGCCTCTTAAAAGATGGAAAAGAATATGTAATGGTGAAGGGTCTTGGCTCATGATACAATTCAAATATAAATGTCTGTCTCATTCTTGTTTCATTTGTGACATGCTAGGGCATACTCTGCGTGAAGTTTGTTTCGTACTCCATATGTTTTAATGGCACAAAACTGGGACCAATAAAACATTCAAGGTGATTATGGGGACCCTTTGTTCCCATATTCATTTATCTTGTATGGTGAAGGTCTTACATCCCATTTCAGGGATGCAAAAACATGTTGAAAGGTATGAGTATTGAAAGAGGTGTTGCAAAAGTTGATTTCAATTACCATGAATACCTGTTTCATTGCCTATAAACCACAAACTACAACTGCGTTGTCTAATATAGCAATTAGTTTAACTAATCCCTGAAAACAATGTTGATCCTGGAACAACCATGCAACAAATATTTTGTGCTCACCATGAAATAGATATAAGATGCAACAGTAAAAATTATAATAATAAATACATAGTTGCACTAGTACAGGATTTAAAGTCAAAGAACAAATAAACCATTGCATTTCAAAAGTTCATGTTAATCCGCCTCTGGAACTGTTACAATATAATAATTCATTTTCCTTTACAACTGCTTTCTCGAAGGACAGACCGAAGCCAATGACTCTTAATCACAAGGGGAAAACCCTACCACATCTGGAATAAAATATTCCATATGGGGTTGATCGTGAACACAAAACTGCTACTTCAGATTTAAAGTTCTGAGAACGAGGAAAAATCATGAAATGTACTTCTCCTGCTGATCCTGAAGCAACTTGGCCGATGACTTGGCATTGAGATATAATGCACATACTTCCTCGAGGTCGGCCTATATGTTGAGCCGGCCAACAAAAAAAGAAGAAGAAGAAAACACGTGAGTTTGATACTGAAAAACATTCTTAGCGTACATTCAATCACAAACAACAGGCGATGACGTATTGATACAATCGTTACCTTGCGTATCTCTTCTCGACCATTCATTTTCGCCACAATGCTGGCAGGTGATAATAGCTGAACTGCATGCCTGAAGAGAGAGAGAGAGAGAGAGAGAGAGAGAGTACCAGTTAAAGCATATGCTTGAGAAGGAGGGCTTGCTTATTTGCACCTCACGTAAATTTATGAATTTTATCAAGACCTCAAGGACGAGCGTTGTCCAATCTCTCCAAGGTAGGCTAGACTCTCTTCATCTAAGTGCAGTTCCTCAACCTGCGCGCGAAGTGCTAAAATCTGACCAGAACAACAGAAGTCCATCAGTAGCCATTAAATTAGTGTTTGACAGCAAAATTACGCAACAGTTTACCCCACCTGTATCACCTCAGCAGGACCATAATTTTCTGTTCGGATAATCACCAACCGGTCCAACAAGTCAACAGGGATGCCATGAGGACTATTCATATCTGTCCCTCTACACAGCAACTTGTCCATGCATGTCAGTAATTCAGATTTAAGAGCATGTTACAGACAAAGTAGAAGGCATGCACAAGCTATTGGCCGTTTCAAGAAGAGGACAATTAAAATGTAGTTATATTGATACTCACACAAAACATAATAAAATGAAGCCATCGATACATTTAAAAGAATTTTGATTCTCTTTCTATAATGTCACAAAATTTCATAACCCTAAGATAGTACAGGGAAAAATTAATACATTGCAGAGATGAGAGGATATTAAGATTTCTAGATTCTATATAAAAACAAAATCTAATGTTATGAAAATCATCATGGGATATTTTTGAAAAGAATACGAGTTTTTCAAAAAATAAGGTTTGGATGACGATGGTTAGAAGCGATTGTTCCGTACATGACAGAATGCATTTAGTTGCACACTACATAACAACAATTGTCGTAGACTGCAATAAGAAGTCTAACCAAGGAGGAAATAAATATTAAAGACAAAAAAATAAAACCAGTTTATAAATATTTTTCATGTCTATTTCCATTTTTTATCTTTAGGGCAGAACCCGTGTACACGAGACTTTAAACCAGCAAAACAGCTAAAAATAAATTAAAAAATAACAGAAAAATACTCGTGGAATCTAAAAAATTATAAAACAGAAAAGATGTAAAAATCTCGGTGAAAGAAGAAAGGTACTTGGCCAAGAGAGTACAAATGCATTTCTATTTCCCAGAGTTTTGGATGCAGAATCATTAAACATATCTGGAACTTCAGTATGCTTTTAAAGCAGGCTCCATATGATGGTGTGAAGAACTTAAAAGCAAAAGCCTATTTATGGACACATTACAATTTTGCCTCCCAAATGGTGTTAAAATCTGAAATATCTTGCCACTCAATCAACAACCTCTTTAATGAGTAAATGACAATGTGATTCAATCATCTATCCTAACTGCCTATAAACATAGCCAGCTTAAGGTGAATATAAGCTTGAATAAAATTATAAATGGAACTTTTTTAAATATTTTTTAAAAAATTATTTTTTATTTTTTATGTATGTCTAACAAATAAAACCTTGAGTAATCTTCATTTTGTGTTTTGAGTCTTTTTAAGCAGAGGCAATCTTCATTTCATAGAGCATGATTGATAAATATACATTACTTATTCTTGGAGTCTTTTTATCAAGTAGGGGCCTTGGATCATTGCTAAAGTTATCCATTTGCTCTGGGGCCGACTCTACCAGTAAGGTGTCTATATGATGATCCTAAAAGTTGTCATTTTGAAAAGGAAGTTGAAGAAGATTCTTGCAGCCTTTGCACTTCGAAATTTGAAGGTGGTGAGGTCTCATATCCATGGAGGTGTGATGCCTACAAACTAGTGTTTCTGCCACTTGAATGCAGTTCTTAACTAACTACCCGTTCCCAAGCAATTAATCCTAGCCTGCTGCAGCTCTTCAGATTATTTATCAACTATCATAACAAGTTACGAAGCAGCCCTTCATCCCTTAATTTCCTAATTATGCGGTGCTAAATATTAAAAAAAAAATTACATCGAATATCATTCCAGAGTTCTAGATCTCCTACATGATCAACAATAAAGCAAAGACCATCCAAAAGTCTTCTCCTTCCTCAACCAAGACAAAAGAACCCAAGTTCTGGCTCCCCTAAACCACCAAATATATATGAATAAATTGACAGACCTTTCAGTGTTTCTAACACGAGGACAAGCAAAGCTTTGTATTGCACATAAAACATCCTTTGTACCTTACGTTACATATTCCTCTATTTGTAGCAAAGATCACTATTGGTGACAGCGAGCTCTCCAAAGCACGATTCAAGTATGAAAAGCACTCCATATCCAGCATATGTACCTGTGAGTGTTGATTTGAGAAAAGAAAGGTAAAAAAATATATAAATGGGCATGAAAAAGTTCTGGAAATGTTGTAAGAGAAAAAACGGACCTCATCAATGAATAGAACTCCAGGAACAAGCTCTGCAGTACCCTTGTTAATAAACCCATTAACAACCTGTCATCAAAAATTTTGTTTCAGTCACACTTGGGATAACCTATCACTGTTAAAAGTTTGACAGCTTGAAAAAATGGGAAGAAAATAAAGCATGCTATCTGTAATGAAAGTGTAATTATGCAAACCAAAAACATATAGCATTTATTTGTTTGCTAGTGAAAAACAGAAGACATATAAACAGAATGAGTTCAAGACTTTAGATCCTTACAAATTAGCATGTGATCTATTTGCAAGTATTTGCAGATTTGAGAATAATTTGCAAACAAAATAAGGTAATAAGTAATTTCAAATGATATTATTTTATTTTAGTTTTTCAAATAATTAACTCGGGCCTTGGTCCCTAGAAATGAGGTGAAACTAAAAACTACCGTAGATTCAGAAGCAGTACCTTATTTATTTCCTGTCGTAGCTTGTCAGTGATTTCGGTTTTTTTGGGCTTCATCATTTGGCCCATTAAAGACAATATATCTTGCCCACCTTGAGGCCTCGCATTGGCAGCATCTAGATCATGCAGTGTTACATCCTGATGATATGAAAATTAAAACAAAAAAATTCACGGTGACCATTATGAGTACAAAGCAACTGCTTAGAACCTCTTAAGGAAAAGATTCACATGGAGACAGGTTCAGTCGAATTAAAGGGCATCGAATCCCTAGATGCTTAATTAGACAGCTTGCAGCCATTGAGCTGCTACTTCAAAATGCAGATCTAAAAGTGTTGGCTAGGGTTCTTTAAGGACACATTTTCCAAATATTACACACATATGACACCTGAGTCTTATCATTTTGATTCCATGCACTTCAAAGAATGATGTCAGTCCTGTTTAAAAGACAAAGTAACCCCTGTGCTGAAAGATTTTATCAAGAATCAACTTGCAACATATACCAGCGCCATTATGCATAGATTATAGTAAAATAAGATGTCATTGTCTAAAATACAGGAGCAAGAAGATAACCATTTTAGCCTCTAATGGCAAAATACCAAGCCTGGACAAATGCTATAATAAAGATATAAGTTACAACACAGCTGATGCTAATAGAGCAGTACCTGAACTATCTCTTTCTTTTTACTAACTTCTCCCTTAGGAAGTGGGACATACTCCTCTGCTTCAAGGTCGAATTCAGTAGCAAAAGCATCACTTCTACCCACTCTTTTGACAGCCCCACTATTTGCTTCAATGTATATAACATCTCCCACAGCTACCTGCAAATTGTATTGGATGTGTTGCAATTTCAATTTCACAAGAGATTAAGTTAAAACTACAAGTGCTAAGAATTTATAACTATTAGCAGGCAACAACCCAAGAGAATAAACAAGTAATCAAAATGTACAAGTCCCTTTCTATTATAGAATGACAATAAGTGATGACTTATGCACCAGCTCGCAAAGAGTTCTAAAACACATATAGGTTGGAAGTAGCGATTAAGAATTTTTGAAAACAAAGAATTAAAAGAGCTTACCTTCTCCTTGATCAAGGCATCATAAATACTGGCTTCCAATCTTAGTTGCTTTGTTCCTTTGACAGTTTTTAGCCCAATAATTACACCACCAATGCTTTTACCATAGCCACCTGTTATACTTTCAGTTTCTTCGGGTGTGAGTTCAGTCACCTGAAACGTACTACTACAACATCAGGATCTCGGACCAGCTTGAAGATGCACAAAAGATTATGAGATAATTGTCTGTTGGCAAAGAAATATAGCGGATATAACTTGCCTCTCCCTCATAGACCTCTTTATTCTCCTTGACACGTAGACCAATTGCCCTTCGAAAATTTTCCATCAAAACCTCAGTTTTCTTAACTTCTGACGAGTATACCTCTGATCCAACCATTGGACAAAATGGAACCTGCAAATAACAAGCAAAACCCTTATCATATGAACTCGAAAGACCACCAACTATTAAACAACATTATAAAAAATTTGGCAAATATTAATTTTTTAAAAAAAAGCATAAGACATTGGCCAAGCATTTGAGAATTCAGACAGAAAAAATTGTGAGTGCTACCTTAGTGCCGAGTTCCTGGGAAATTCCAAGAGCCAGAGCTGTCTTCCCAGTTCCAGGAGGACCAGCTAAGAGGAGAGCACGGCCAGCCATCTTCTTCTGCTTTATCATATCAACTACAAGACCAGCTGCTTCTCTAGCCTCCTTCTGACCCACAAAGCCAGCAGCCATATCAATTGCTCTTCCACTGGGCTGCAAAGAAACATAACAAGAAACAACACGGTGCCATGACACCTAGTAAGAAAAATCAGTTCTGGAAAATAGTTTTCAAAATGTTGTATAAATCCAACTAAGAAAAGGCCCCATTTTGGCCTAAAAGAAGTAAAACAATAAAAAAGGAAAGTTTTAAGAAACCCTGAACGCTGAAAGGGAAAGAGGAAGAGTGTTGACTGTTGACATACCTCAAGGCCAAGGCCCTTGATATGAGTGTGAGTAGCAATTCTCTGTTTCTTGGTAGTGGACTGTACTTCTTCTATATTCATCTTCTCCAACTCTCTCTCTCTCTGGCTTCAGTCCTTCCTAAGTTAGGTTTTTTTTTATTTTGCAGTGCAGAAGAGGTCCGTTCGTCGGCAAAGTGGAGGGTTTAAGTTCTATGGTTGTAAGCTAAGCCCTTCTCTTTAAAATGTGAAACATGGTTTTTTTTCTTACTTACGATCCAATAGTTTAGTTACATTTTGATGCCTATAGTTTACCAGATGATTCAATTTGGATCATGTAGTTCAAACAAGTTTCCCCCTTATTGCAATTTTGAATTCTCTCTCAGATTAATTTTATTTTTTGTCAAATTGTTAATAATTCTTGTTATCATTAGAAAAGTGCTAACACATTTAAAAAAACAACAAGGACTGATATATTACATTCCTTGAACTACAGTAACTAAAGTTTATAATTAACCTTAGAATATACTCTTGGAATGTTTTTTTTTTTTGTTTTTTTAAGCCATGTAAAAATTTGGGGATTTATATATCTTTTATCAAATTGCTTGATAGATATTTGTTTTCATATCCACTCATCGAAAAGAAAAAAGAAAAGGCCACCAGCATCATAGCAGAGTAGCTGAAAATTGTCAAATGGATACACTCTCTAGAATTGCTTGCTTCTCCACATCTCCAAAATTGTCTCCAAGACCTCCTCTTTTCAAGAAAACCCCACTTTCAGTCTCGGTGTCAAGAGCTAGTGCTCAGCCTCGTAAGCCTCTCTCTCTCTCTGTTTTCTATGCAAAGTTTCGTTCTTTTTTGAGTTCTAGAGAGTTTAAGCTTCATAAATGATCATATGAACCATCAACACTAATGGAATTTGTTTTATTGATGAATTTTTGCTGTTAATACTAATTTCTCTAGCGTAAAAGTGAAGGATGTTCTTTATTTCTCAGACCCATTTTGCTGCTTTTGTTAACTCTGAGAAATGAGACTTTTTGACAGATATTGAAATGAATTTAGGCTTATGTCATTGTGTTCTGTAATGCTTTCAGTGTTAAAGTTAGATTCTTTAGTGAGTTCAAGTGAGTTGTAATGAAGTACTGAAGAATTACGACCGACCTTGATCGTTGGTATATAGATTTTCCTCCCCATTTTTCCAGCTCCCGTAAGTTCGAATTACCGGGGTTAAGCAGGAAATGTGTATTATTGCTTCAAAATTAGAGGTTTTGGTTTTGTCCCTTTCGATTCATGGGCTGTCGGCATTTTAATGCTATTAGTCATTGTGCTGTCTTTTTTGTTTCCTTGTTTTATAGTGAGTGAGCTTGCTGAAGATGATGTTTTGCGAGTGTTCTTGAGGGAAAGACAACTAAATGGAGATTTTATATCCAAAGCTTGTGATAAGTTTTGGCAGAGGGGGGTTGCGGAATTTGTTGACGTTGATGATGATAAACTTTCCGACATTCCTCAAGGATCAGAGCAGGTACAATGAACTCTTTTACAATCACAATGAAAAAAAGAAGATTCAGTTCTTTTTTATTTGTTCCCGCATTTTGTTTTTTTCTTCCTTAGGTTTTCTTCTATTTTTGTTTCATATCAAAGGATGATTGATTCTTCCTTTTTTCATGTTGATCGCTGAATCTTTATTATAATACATTCTTATGAATAAGTTTTGATTGATCTAATGTATGTAGGTCATGGAAAGTGATAATAATGGTGGGTTTTTGAAACTGTCTAGAACCCAGGAGTGGGTGTTAGGTGAGAATGCAGCAGCACCAATGAACAGGAAAGCCATTGCTAAGGTAATGCTTAGATGGGTACATTATTGTCAAATTAAATTTTTGTCAGTATCGCTTACCCATGCATGTTATGGCACAGGCATTGCAGGATGATAGTGACAGAAGGAAGAGACTGAACCTTCTCGAATATGAAGCTGTATGATAGTTACCTGAACTCGGCATATCTAGTGATTGACGTTGTCTTTCTCTTAAGTTTCAAGTCAACTTGTTAGGTGGATTTCATTGTCCACATTTTTATCTTAGTTTTGTTCTCCTTCCTCCAGTAAGCATGGGATTTTAGTATATTTACCTTTGCATGTTTAGTAGTACTGCATATTGGTTGAGATTGTCCTTTGTATTTTGAAAATGATTATTGATGTTTGTCATTTGTTTTAGGCAAATTTGCTTAATATTGGATGAGTTTTATGTTTAGGAAAGACTGTAATTACTTAACTGAAGATACACAAGAACTTGAGCATGCAAGTGTTATGTTGTTCTTCCAATGAGCAAATTCTGCTGTAGGCATTATCTAGTTCTTGTGTACCTTCCTATGGCCTACTGGTTTTTGGACCATATTTCTTATTTCTTTTCTTTGAAGTTTTAAGTACAATTTCACTATAATATTTCATTGTTGTAATGCTTGAGAACAAACTGATTTTTTGTTTTACTCTTTCAGCTCAAAAGGGAACTTATGCTTTTATCAGTTAGCATTGGAGCTGCATGTACCGGTTATTGCTTAGTAGTTCTATCGGTACAGGTAAAATTTTCACAGAAAAAAAGCAGCACGAGTATCAAAAACCTAATATCGTAGATAATCTATCTGTTTTAAAGGGCATGGTCTCTGCTATAATTGATCAGTAATTTCTGACATGATTTAACTGGAAAATATATTAAACATCGTCATAATTGAATCTCATACAGTTGTGAGATACTTGAATTCCCTTGACTTTTCTATGGTTGTTAAGCTAAACTAAACAGGGTATTAATTTCCTTTGTTATGTACATATATTGGAAGGTCTTGTCGATTAAAAATTGATACACATATTGGAGAAATGTCAATATCATTTTCTCACGGAAAACTGATCTATGTATTGATTATACAGGCTGCTGTTAGTTATGCAATTGGAGTGCTTTTCAGGTTAGTTGACACACTTTTACTTATATGTTCAGCCTGTTTTTCCATTGAACTACAGGTAATCTATTTAAATGAGTTAACACCTTCTTGATGTCAGATATCCAATTATTTGACATTTGAATGACCTTAGCTTTATGATATAACTTGCTGTATGTTTTAGTTTCCTTTAGGAAGACTAAAATAGGAACCTTTTTTTTCTTGCGTTCATCCTGGCAATCTAACCATTTTCAATTTCAGTGCAGTTGCTTATACCTTCAACTCTTATATCAACATGCAGACAATCTTTCCAAGGAAATGGTTCCTCCTATTTTCAGGAAAAAGAAGTCTAAGAAGTATAATGAAAAACTCCACTCATTTCTTTGATTAAGTGATCATATACTCTCTTCTTTTTTGTAAGTCAGCAGCTGCTTTTTATCTCAGGATTGGGATAAGAAGTGAGGATCTTAGGGACTCATTTGAGAGATCAATTAAGGGAAGCGGTATTGCTCTTTCATCCCCAAGGATTGTGATACCGGCTGCAATTTATGGATTGTGGGTCCTGTCACATCAATATTTTCCCAATGATTTTTTTGAAATCCAGGTATATGTTCCTTGAAACCATTCCTTTTGCAGTTTTTAATTGCAGACTGAAGAAAATTTCCATAATGCTATTGGAGATGAAAAAATTGTGGTTCGAGTCTCTGTTCATAGGGATCAGTTAGCTTAATAAATATCTTAGCATTAAACTAAAGAATCTTACAAAAATCAAATCTACTCACACTAGGTTTGGAGTTTTCAATTTTTTTGGGGTGGGAGGCTGGCTACCCATGTGGTCTCGCGATAGGAATGAAAGAAAAGGAGTGAGTTGATTCTTAATTTCTTATCATTCTGTTGTTCTCCCACAGATTGTGCCTGCCATGTTTGGGATGTTTGTATACAAAGCCGCAGCTCTCGTGCAAGTATACAGGGATAACGATGACCTGAAGCTTGTTTTCCCAGATAGTGGGGAAGGCTCAAGTGACTGAGATCTTTGCTCAAGCTTGTCAAAGGTGTACGACCCCTCCACGCTTAAACCATTTCATAGTAGAATGAGATGCTTCCCAAAGAGCTTAGTAGGCACTACAGTTTGCAATTCCTGCTCCCTTGATTTGGTCAACCTATGTTGAATTCCTTGAGAAGGTTCCCGCGGAAAAAAACCATCCCGAGGGTTACTCAGAAATGGAACTGCATGGTTTTCTAAAGTGAGTTCAAGCAAAGCTTGCTGGTTTAAGTCAACCCCCCTGCAAAGAACATGACAAGTGCAACTCCAGCATAGGCTTCACTAGTGGAAGTGCTTTGCGACAGTGTTGTAATTAGATCATACAGAATAATCTAATTTCTGTCTCTTCCATGAATTCTTTTAAATGGATTTGCCTAACACTTTCATTTATAAATTCAGGTCCATCTTCTGAAACTAATGTTTCCTAATTGTTGGTAAGCACTCACATCAAAGTGGGATCTACGGATAATTATCATGATGGATCTTATTTTTGTGGGAGCAAGGAAGCAATACACCGAAAGGCATGATGATCATTATCCTAGTTCCCCATATTTGCATACGAGTGAAACAAGTCTTCTGTCATAAATCGCCTCCAAAATTGTTGTGCTTCTGCCTCTTAACTTCATCTTCAACCTGTGGATGCATTTTTAATGGTTGTTAGTCTGGTTGAGGCCTCATGCAAGTGTAAACTAAACAGGAAAAAAGAAAACTGTCAATTGCCACATGAGCCCTTGTAAAGGTCAATTGCCACATGAGCCCTTGTAAAGGTAGTAATATTTGAGATTGTTATAATAATCTAGAATCATAAAAAAAAAAAATAAAAAAATAAAAAAAAAATCAAAAAATTTGCAGCAGATGGGCAAAATACCAATAGCTTGATGCCAGCAAGCAGCTCAAAATTGGGCGGCTCCTATGAAGACAAAGATCGAATCGTGTTAAAAATTCGTTGCTTGAGTCCAATTCATCTATGAATGGTCCAAATTAATGGAATCCTAAATAAACATATGGATTGCATTGCAATGGAATTGGTGGGATGAAAATTTGAGAATTTTTTCGTTCAAGAAGCTATTTTAATTAAGGCTAGAAACCTGATGTGGTTCTTCTTCGCACATCATTCCTAGTTCTTAAATCAACTTTAAAGATTTGCTAATTGATTGTTTTGCATCAAAGTTCAAATCTCCATATTAATCAGTTATCATACTATAGTTATTGAACTCACCTCATCCTGACAATTTATTGAATTGAAATATATATATATATATATACTGGAACAATGTTTTTTTGTTATTTTCAATTTGATTCTTCTTTTTTTTTTGGTAACCCAGGGTGTCCGGGCCAGCTTACGCGCACCACAACCAATCCCCGGACCCACTGAACACCCTGCAAGCCTAGTAGGCAGGTAAGACACCGCGGAGGTAACAAGTATGTACGCTGAGACTCGAACCCATGTGACAGAGGCAAGGAAACCTTGCCTCTGCCGCTGGGCCATAAGCCTCGGTGCTTTTCAATTTGATTCTTGAATTTTTATTTTGCACAGTTGAGTTATTTTGAGTAAAAAATAGCACCCGGTTGTATATTTTTTTAGGGGAGGGTTAAACTACAAGACAGAGGACCAGAGTGAAAA
>Ga0307517_10007264_pt1 | contig 16207 bp, 22 predicted proteins | sample 23_EM_MG_FD_194515 | JGI IMG/M metagenome (GOLD analysis project Ga0307517, IMG submission 194515) | Populus trichocarpa ectomycorrhiza microbial communities from riparian zone in the Pacific Northwest, United States - 23_EM | ecosystem: Host-associated > Plants > Roots > Unclassified | place... | reverse complement strand
TGGCGAGGTAGAAGCGCCACTTCTCGTGTCCGTCCAGTTTTCGCTGCCTATCCCGACTCTTGTCCGCAGCAGAGCCTCCGTGATTCCTGAGATAGTGGTTGACCCACTGCTTTCCCAGCATCGCGAGGAACGCGGCGAAGAGTGAAGTTGCGAGACTTGCGTACAGCAATGACTGGACGATGACAATCTCTCGAGGAGGACCGGTCCAGGTGGTGGAGCCGGGGTCTATGTTGGGGAAGAGGGTGTTGTCCATGGCGTGGATGAGGACTTGCATGTAAACAACGGTCACATCGTTTGGATCCTGTTCGAGTTTTGGTTGGACACTGGCGACGAATGTTGCACTGACTGCGGAGAACAGACCAGCCTGGATACCTCTGGGTTCAGTTTCGGTGATGAGGTCGAAAATGGGACGACTCACGAAGATAAGGGTCGTGCTGAGATCTTCGTCGTATTTCTTCGTGTAGTGTCTGTCAAACTCCTCGGATTCCTTCTGATAGATAGCAAAGAAGTCGGTGCGTGAGTCGCCGGTTCTTAGAGGGTTGAAGAATTCTTTGAGGGTGGAATAGAGACTGTGGCTAGCAGGGGTTATCGTCGATGCTCTCAGGTCGTCACCAAACGAGGTCAGCGCACCATTGCGGGTCAGGCCCTTGAGTTCCCCTTTGGGGCCAGTGAGACGAAGGTTGTACCATCTCCAGCAAAGATGGGGGTATACGCCACGTCGGCCGGCGTGGTGGACTTTAAGTATCCCTTTATCATCCTTGAGGATGATCGTCTGGAACAAGCGTGAATCTGTTACAGCTGCAGTTTGCATCAACGCGTGAACGCATTGCCAGTCGCTCGCCAGGCGTTTTACAATGACAGCGATATGACAGCTTCTATACGTGGGTAATATGTCAGAGTGGGATCTGAACATATCGGCAGGCCAGTCCCACTCAACGATTTCCCGCTCCTCTCGAGAGCACCACAAAGCCGCGGGCGCCTTTGCGGGTCTCAGTGACCGTCCTCATCGCCCCCCCCCCCCGAAATAGGGATGAACAATCCTTACCTCTACATCGAGAGAGCACGCGCCGGCCATCAGGCACACTGGCAGACGCCCGATGTCGTCGACACTCTGACAAACTACCCAAATATGGGAGTTGCCCTATGTCGCTGTCATGGCTGCGTGTTCGCGTCGTGGACGGAGATTGCTGGGTCCGTTTTGCCCTCTACTCAACCTTCATTTCACGTATCAGATATCGCACAACAGACAACTCGCATTCGTCGCCGACCTCCTGCAATACCTATGAACCCCTCCCCCGCAGACGACCGCCCACCCATCAACACCGGAGATATATAGGCTTCGTACGCGAGGGGCGGCTTGGGGACGACGTTTCCGCCGAATTCGAGTAATTGCGCGTTGGAACTCTAGTAACCCGCACGTCGCGGTGACCTGGTTTCCTTCATAGCAAAACCGTTCGGCAACTCGGGAATTCTTCTGGTACCGCGGCATCTACTCCACTGTACGTTCCATCCCTTGAACCATCTCCCCGCAGTTTTGAAAGATTTTCATCCAGGCTTCCGGAGAACGAGGCGAACTTCGCATTCGACCTCACCGGCAAACCTGGCGCAGTATTGGTGACGAGGCACGTAACGCATTCGAGAGATGCAGATCCTAAGTTGGAAACTGCGTTTCAAACGCACATCCAGGACCGCTACGAGTCATGGGTGGGATTCGCCAGTCGCAGGTCGGACACCCACCCCGTTCTCGCATCCGGTTTCACACGGACCACATGGTGGGGGAAATTTGTTGCGCAAATATCGTGTTGATCTTGGAAGTGCTGGGATCTGATAAATGTTGAGTTGACTGTGGAGGAACGGCCATCTTATGTATGCACGTTCAATGTAAGGACGAAAATCAGATGACTCACTGAGATGAGATCTTCGTCGCGCCTTACTGCACGATCTTGGTCAGCTTCATTGACTCCCATTCAACATACGGCGAGAAAGTCTGTGAAGGTAATCGATCCCCAGGAGACCCAAAAACTCTCTGAGGGCGGAATGGGGACTATGACGCGAGATTATCGGCCTTCCGGTGGAGGAGGGTGGGCATCCTGGGGTCGGACCGGACAACGTCCCGCTTTTCCTTTGAGGATGTGGTCAGGGAACGTTATCCCTAGCAGTGACGGAGGTGGGGAATACGGTAAACAACCTGTTGGCGATGATCGTCATTCGCGTTCACCGGCCGAAGGTCACATCAAGACCTCCTCGATCCCCGGCGCGTGTCTCATCTAAAGTCTCCAGTCGTTCTCACAGCGGTCAAATGGATTGCAGGGCTTGAAGTTTGGGTGTGCCGGTATTCTCTCATATTCACGGACCAACCGGCGTATCTGACCTGTGACATTTCATCCCGCTCTCATCCATACAGTCACCTCGTGGATCAAGTGAGGCCCCCGATACATATACCCATCGATCCCCTACCCTTGCGGCGACTCCACCGTCCCGACAGGTCTCCGCCCGCCTTCCACGACCAATTCAGGGGTGTCCCTCCCGTTGTATTTATCTCGCGCTCACTCGCGTTACCAGCCTTCTGAGCTCGTTACGGGCCTCGAGTACCTCTACTCCCGCGACGTGATTCATGGATATCCGAAAGAAGTGCATGGTTCTAAACTCCGTTTCACCACCGTAATAACCATCGGTTAGCAAAACATCCTCGTGGACGACTCCAGTCATGGACGGGTCGCCGACTTTGTCCTCGTTTCTGTCGCTCGAAACACGGGCTCCGTGCGAAGCGCCTCGATGGATCGCGCCAGAGATCTTGAACGAGGAAGGGGCATGTAGCGAGAAGCAAACATATCTTCTTTCGCGATGGTCATGATCGAGGTACGCCGTGGACGATCTACTGTGTATTGTTTCGCATCAACCCAGGTATTCACTAGCGCAGTTCTGTTCGCCAGCTATTACACTATGGATGCTATGCTGACCATAACGGAAGGCGAGTGTCCACCGTGACCGATGCACTCAACCTGCACAGAAGGGCCATGGACGTTGATACAACATTGCTGGGATCAAGACCCTCGCTCGCACCCAGAAGCTTCGGAGGCTTTGCAAGTTCTTCTCACTGTCTCAGTTATCGCTCGTCCTGGCGACCACGCACTCGTTCATTTGCCCCCTCTCCGTATCTGGCGAAAGTCTGTCCTGGAAGCGGTCGATCAGCGATCCCGCCGCCGCGCACGAACGTATTCCCTCGGCCGCAGCGACCCCCCGGGATTACAATCAGGTCAGGATGGTTGGGGATCTCTCTGACGACACCCAGGTATTCATTGTTGCGATAGATGAGGCAAGTCTGGAGGTGCACCCGTGGGATACCCCTCTCCCGGCTCCCTGGCGCACTCCTGCACCCATTCAATGTACCCCAGGACCACAGAAAACAGGCGAATCAATGATCCACCAAGCGGAGGCAACCAGTCGCCAGCTGAGCCCGATTCGCGATGGCTGGAATAGTTTCGCTTGGAGATTCGGTCTGTATGGGTTGGATAGAAGAAAGGGGGCACAGACTTCGTTTCCAACGTAGGCAAGGATCTCCCAAACGAAGGGTTAAAGTTTGTGAACCGTTTAGAGTCTAATAATATCACGGCGTACGATAACGAGTATACGATGGATGGGTGATGGACGCTGGGCCGTTGGTGGAATCATACCATCGAGGAACAGAAAATAAGGCGCCTGGGTTTGGGTTACGCTCCGGAGTAAAGTACAGGCGTACTAGCGCACGAGACCTGGGGTCTGGGGCTTTGAGGATTCACCGAATTGGGTTATCGCCCTGGGTGGTCGCGACCCTGTTGCGGCGTGGTGTGACCAGGCCCCCATGTATGCAGCCTCGAGTGATGACAAGCACACCGCTCGACGTCGCGCCGGACCACATTAAACCTCTCGAGGCTGAATGGGGTGTAGCACATTTGGCGCCCGATCGGTTGGCTTTCACCAGAACCCTCCGTCGTACACGGCCATAACATACAGCCACAATACAGATTGGCCGGCGTATCTGTCTTGTGACACCTCATGTTGGTTTTATCAATAGTTGTATCCGCCTCGTGAATTGGGTGAGGCTTCAAGGTACATATATCTTTCTATCTGTCACACCTTCCGAGTTCTATCGCTCACGACTCCAGTCAGGGTTTTCCCCATGCCTTCCCCCAGTTCACCAATCCTACAACAACTCGATAGCCTCGACAAGACTTCATCCGACTTTCAAGACGCACTCAGCAACGTACTCTGCGGGCAGGACTATGTTCGATGTGCGCGGAACCTCCAGGGCGACGATTTGATGTGGCTGATTGCTTACCTGGATAAGGTATGTTGTCGTGTCGCGGTTCCCAACTCATCCCTCAAGTCAGCATAGGTTTTCGATTGTCTCGATCCTTCCGGTTATGCTTCACGCAAGTGCCTAAGCGAACTCAGAAGCATATGCGGCAATAGGATGATACTCCCAACGTCATACACTATTTCGTCGAACAGTCTCGAGATCTATCCCAACGCATTCGCCGCAGGAGGTTTTGGTGATGTGTACCATGGGGCCATCGGCTGTTCAAAGGTTTGCATCAAACGCATACGGATCTATAGTCAGGATGAACTACGGAAGGCTACCAAAGTGCGATTTTCAACACCTTCGTTTTCCCTGCTCATCACCGCTGACGAAACCAACAGATCTTCTGTAAAGAGGCGGTAATCTGGGCGCGCCTGACACACGAGAACATCCTACCCCTCCTCGGTGTCACCATCAATCCCCCCCAGCTCGTTTCGAATTGGATGCCTGGTGGAGACCTGCCGGGGTACGTCAAGAGACGCCCTGGTGCAGACCTACTTAGACTCGTAGGTGTCTCTCCTGTCGTATTTATCCTACGCTCATCCCCGCCGCCAGTCATCTGGCGTTGTTACGGGCCTCAATTACCTCCACTCCCGCAACGTGATTCACGGAGATCTGAAAGGAGTACGTGGTTCCGAATCCTGTCTCACCATCGTATTGACCCCGGGTTAGCAAAACGTTCTTGTGGACGACTCTGGTCATGCGCGCATCGCCGATTTCGGTCTCGCCACTGTCGCTCGAAACATAGATTCCATGCGGAGCGCCTCTCAGCATGGCGGATCTTCGCGATGGACTGCGCCAGAGGTCTTGGACGGAGGGCTACCCACCAAGGAAATGGACGTCTTCTCTTTCGCGATGGTCATGATCGAGGTATGTCGCGGACGATCTACTCGAGGGTCTGACTCACTGTCTTTTCGCATCAATACAGATATTCACCGGGGCAATTCCGTTCGCCAAGACTTCGACCGTGGCGGCTACACTGGCCATAACGAGTGGCAGGCGTCCACAACGGCCGATACACCCAACCTTGACAGGAGATTTGTGGGAGTTGATGCAACGGTGTTGGAATCATGACCCTCACTTGCGCCCAGAAATTTCAGAGGCCTTGAAAGTGCTCACCCCGTTAGTTCCTCGCCCACTCCGATTTTCACGTATTCACTAACTCGACTATTTTCTCACGTGTAGCAACGAACCGGCCTGGAAGCGATCTCTCAACAATAACCTTTCCACCCATGAGCGGATCACTCTGATTACTATGGTCTTTTCGGACCATGACCAAGTTGAGGCGGCTGGTCGACTCTCTGGGGCCGATGCCCAAACCTTTGTTGATATGATAGATGGGGTAAGTCCCCACACAACTTCACATTCGAGGATAAGTTGATTGACTTCGGTTCATGCATCCGTCGGTCAGGTGCTGGATAGCCTCGAACCAGGGATCCGCGGAAAGTGCCTGCGTTATTTACACAGTGTTTGCGACCACCAAGCCCTGGTCCCGCGGTCACTGGAAATCCCGCTTTGTTACAACCCCGGGGAGATCCCGCTATACCAAAGTATATGTGCGGACATGTGGAAGGGTCAGCGTAATGGCATGGAAGTCATAGCCAAGGTGTTGAGAGTATACTCAAGCAGCGACCTCAGGAAGATCAAAAGGGTGGGTTCTTCATGGTGTTCTTGAATTGTCATGTGTATTCACAATCGATCGCATCTCACAGAGGTTCTGCAAGGAAGTCGTGGCATGGAGGGCCCTCCTTCACCCGAACGTGCTACCGCTCTTAGGCGTGACAATGGCTGAGGATAGGTTAGTGGTAGTGTCGGAGTGGATGGAGGGAGGTAACATCAATGAGTTTTTGGGGGCAAATGCCAATGTGGATCGGTTTGGACTTGTATGTTTTTCATCCAAGGTCCTCATCTCCACCTGTCCCTGACCAGGCGTTTACTGTAGCTGAGAGACGCTACTACGGGTTTGATCTACATGCACGGCCAGGACATAATCCACGGAAACCTCAGAGGGGTACGTGCCTAAGTCACGTGGTTGCTTTCTCGCGCCGTAGCTCACACGATCTTCAGGCTAATATCCTGATCAATAATGACGGCCGCGCCTGTTTAGCGGACTTCGCCCTTCTTAGGATAATTTCAGATGGCTCGGATGACTTAACAGATACGACCACGGCTATGGGGTCTGGCACGGCTCAATGGACGAGCCCAGAGCTCCTCGTCCCAGAAAATTTTGGGTTGAAGGAGAGCCGCCCGACCAAGGAATCGGATTGCTACGCGTTAGGAGTGACGATATACGAAGTTCTCAGCGGGTTGATACCATTCTCCGAGTACCCACCCGTTACCGTCACCCGGAAGGTCCTGGAGGGTGTACATCCCGCGAGACCTGAGGGAGTAGAAGGGGCGTGGTTCACCGATGACATATGGGATATGTTGGAACGTTGTTGGAAGCCTCAGCCCAGTGACCGGATAACCGCTGATGTTGTGCTTTTGGGTCTTGAGGGGAGCACGCCCCCATTCATGCCACCTTCTGATGTGAACGGACTTGGAGGTGGGACGACAAGCGCTGATGAGTAGTTGGACGGCACGGCGAGCAATGCTTGTATGTTTTCTTCCTCTCATTCCGGCTCGTCTCTGATTACATTTACGTTATCGTGTGACCGTTGATCGCACATAGTGGGGACAGCTCCTGAATCTTCCGCAAATGAGCGATTTATCGGTACACGGTGTCTAGAAAAGGTTCGAGGCCGATACCAGAAAATTCCGTGGGTTTTTAAATATCAGAGGAAGGATACCATACCAGTAGTTCGTGTAATATGGATACCATTCAGGGTCCGTTGGACCCCCGTCAAACATAAAACGTTCAATCAAAGGGTTATCATCGTTGTGTTCCGTGAGGGTCTATCGAACTGAGAGGTAGTACGTCTGTTCCGGGGCGATTCTTGTTCTTGCCCAAACTAAATCCGGGGCCGTTCCATCGATTCGGCATACTATATCGTACCGGTATCAATCAGGACGAAAATGGATCTTTCGTTTCTTGACCGCCCTTGGTCGTGGAGCTGGCTCCTGCCTGCGCTCCCTGTACTCCCACTACCGTACTAGGCCGATTGTTATATATACTAAATGTGTACTTAAATTTACATGCTCTTCGTGTGGATTCTGATCGGACGGTTCATAAGGTGCGGACAAAAATCGGAGAAGGTGCAAGGCCCTGCAGAACGCAAAAAACGACTGGTCCCACCAAACGAGGCCCCAAACGGGCGAGAGTTGAACGAGACACGTTCGATTGCCCTGAGGAAGAGCGAGTGTACAGACGACGCGTCCGTTTCATCGTCCACCACCTCAACTGAGAAACCAGAGAGACGTGAAGATCGATAACATACTTCTCCGCCTACTCTGTGCCGTGACGCGACGTCAAAGAATTTGGCCAGATCGGCTGTGTCGTCTCCACTACAGTCCCCTTAGCCCGGCCGCCACGTGCCAGGTGTTTATCCCGGGATAGAACGAATTTAAAAAAAAAAAAAAAAAAAAAACGTGCCAGGTGTTACAGAACCAGGCGCCTTACATTTATCACCACCTTATACACGCCGGATGGGACATCGATAAGAAGAGCGCTCGTAGACCAGGAGCGGGTGCAGACGCACCTTTTTACCCTCTATCTTCCATCACCCACACATCCACCTCCCTCAGGTTTCCCGATGTCGGGCGGACATAAATCAAAATGGCGGGTATACAAGGAGTAAGCATCTGAACCCGTCTTTCGCATGCCACGCCGACATCCTAATGCTCGAGGTTTCTTTTTACAGTGAATTGGAGTTCCATGGTTACGGCGACGCACTATGGTAGCGTATCGTTTTGTTGACCGCCGCAGGTGATATCTGAAGATTTTGAATCATACAACAACTAGGGAGCCTTCCCCCGCATACAACTACACACGCATCGGCATCGGAGACGTAGGCTTCATCCGCGATGGCCGATTTAATTTGCTGTTCTCCGCTGGTTCCCCGTTAGGACAACGCCAGCTGGGAAACGATGTTCCCATCACATTCAAGCAATTGATTGTTGGAACTCCAGTAGCCCTCGAGCCGCGGCGGCCCATTTGCCTTCATACTCCAACCGTTCGACAACTCGGGGCCCTCTCTGGTACCGCAGAATCTACTCCTCTGTACGTCCCATCCCTTGAACCATCCATCACCGTTTTCAAAAAGTGTCACCCAGGCTCCCGGAACATGACACAAGTTTCTCATTCGAGCTCACCGGCGATCGTGGTGCAGCGTTGGTGACGAGGCACCAAACGTGTCCGGAAGATACCGGGTTGGAAACTGCATTTGATACATATACTAAGCGCCACTACAAATCGTGGGTTGAGTTTGCTCGTCGCAAGGGGCACGGAAACGACATCCATCCTGTCCTCGTATCCGGCTTCGATATGACCAGGGATTTTTCGACGGTGGTGTATTCGAACAAGGACGACACTCTTGCATCCAACGACACTAAAGCTACTCCAATGTTCGCTTGCATTTCCCCTCCTTTTCTGGGGACATGGCGGTCTAGGTTCCCAGTTCATACTAACGCAGGGCCACAGCAACGCAGTCCCCATCCACGCGGGCGAGACGTATGTACTCCCCCCTCGCAATTGGGAGGCGCAGGAAGCGCTACCAACGAATCCGATCAATGCGTGTTCATTCGGTACTACACTATGCGCTGGAGAAAATTGTTGCCGATGTTTCCCAAAGTAATTCGAGCTGGTGCGGGACCACACGATCTCGGCTCAGGGGATAACAGAGGGGACGCCCTTCCGGAGTTGGCTGCCCAATACGATGGTGAACATACTGAGAGCGGTGATGAGGATCTTGGACGACAGTGGGATCCTACTACGGACGACACTAGCTCTGGGCCAAATATCGTCGTTCGATATGTATGGTTCCTGTTGTTCTTTTCTGCCCCTGCTCTGAATTTTACCTCCAGGAGGAATATGACAGTTGGGATGCCATTGCTGATTACGTATTCCAGGTAATTCCCCTCCCCGTGTCGCAGTTACGCCACTCAACTCTCTCAACGGAAGAACTCTAACGCTGCATCTGTATTGATGCACCATCGAGATCTTGCCGATATCCGTTCGGTAGGTTATCCGTGGATGTAGGGCTTCAGGGTCTCAGACTCCCATCTTTGGACAGGTGGAAGGTTCGGGTGACATCTCGTCACTATTGGCCACGGAGAGGCCACATATCGTGGTGGAAGAAGATGGAGGTCAGCCTCATCGCATGTGGGTACTCATGGCCTCATTCTTTCCCAGTAGGCAGGATCGTTCGCAGAGAAAATAGAAGGTCGGCACAATCGAACACCGCACCTTCTCACCTCCCTACTCTAGCCCTCCCAGTAGACCTGATTCCCGATTCACCTAGCCCCACCGATCCCGATGCGCCAGCCCGCAGACGTTTAATTAAGCATAACTTCCCTCCGCACGAAGTCATCTCTCCTATTGAGGCAATGACCACGAGCGAAGACGAAGTTAAGGTGATCGGTCATCACAGTGGGGACATCGCTCAGAAATCTATCGATGTGATAGACAAAGTGGTACATATATCTTCACATATGCCGCAATTTCTGACTCTCACCGCTTGTGACTCCAGTCTCACCACTCACAGCCCCAGTCCCCCCTGCAACAACTCCGTTGCCTCGACAAGTCTTCTCCCGAGTTTCACGATCAAGTCAGTGACATACTTCATGGAGAAGAGTATAAGCAATGTGTGTCGGACCTTCATGGTGATGATTTGGTGTGGTTCGTAGACTATCTGGACCAGGTACTTCTCCCTGTCTCACTTGTTCGCTTCTCGCTCAAGCCATCGTAGGCTCTCGACATTCTCGACCCCGGTAGTTCCGCCTTCACGAAGTGTTTGCACGAACTCAGACATATATGCGGCGATAAGATGGTACTGCCAACATCGTATACACTCTTGTCTAGGCTCCCGGATATCGCACCTCATCCCTTCACCACGAAAGGTCCCGGTGACATGTACGAAGGGGTCCTTGATGAGTCACTGGTCCGCCCCAAAGGCGTTAGGATCCACCAAGGGTACGGCCAAACGGTCCTAATAAAGGTGTGTTATCCTGTCACCTTCCCTGACCGCCGTTGCTGATGGGACCCGTAGTCCCTCTATCAAGAGGCTGTGTTGTGGAAACAGTTGAAGCATCAAAATATTGTCCCCTTCCTTGGTATCACCCCAGATCCTCTCCATATTATCTCAGAATGGATGCATGGTGGAAGTCTGGCGGACCACCTCGTGAGGCGCCCCGACGCGGATCGAATTGGTCTTGTGTGTGTCCCTCCTGTTGTTTTCGGTCCTATGCTTACTCACCCCACCAGCTGTCTGATGTCGCTGCTGCCCTTTCTTATCTCCACTCCTGCAACATAGTTTATGGCAATCTCAAGACCGTATGTGATTGTTCAAAGCCACGTTTCACCACTATATTAATACACGTCTAGTCAAATATCTTCGTGGATGCCGCTGGTCATGCACGGATCTCAGATTTTGGTGGTTCAACGGTTACTGAAGGTCCAGGTTTGGCAGGTAGTGCTTCGGACAATCCAGATCATGCTGTCCAATGGGCTGCGCCGGAGATCGCTGGAGGGGATGGAAAATACAGCAAGGAAGCGGATGTTTTCTCGTTCGCGATGGTCATGGTTGAGGTGCGTTACAAATGGATTGTTTCCATCCGCCCTTGGCTTACTCTCATCTTTACAACAGGTATTTAGCGGCGCAGCTCCGTTTGATGGCCACACGCCCCGCAAGGCTATGAAGGCAATCAAAGGTGGTAGACGCCCCCCTCGACCGACTGATCCAACTTTCACGGACGAGCTGTGGGAATTGATGCAGCGCTGTTGGCGTCAGGATCCTCTCTTGCGCCCACAGGCTTCAGAGGTGTTGACAGTTCTACATGGTCCATCGATTCTCTCTTTCTTGGCGATCACATATCTGTTGACCTCCTTGTTTTCTCGTATGTAGGTGCCAAAGAGGCTGTGAAAAAGGCGAGGGAGGCTAGGGAACGCGAGAAGAGACCTGAGGTATGTTTTAATTTCCCAGTCTTCCGCAGAGACACCATTCTGATCCCATCGCAGAGGAAAAGGGGAGAAGCGGGATCGACCTCCACGTTCAACATTCTGCAACCAACCCCAACATCTGGACCTCAACCCCTACCACTTACTCCCACGTCTCAGCATCAACCCCTGTCACTCACCCCCAGGTCCCAATTCCTGGAACTCACCCCAACATCTCAATCCTCGGGACCTACCTCCACTACCGAGGGAGGGGGTCGGAGCACGCCTCAACAAACGAAACAAAAAAGGAGTGCGTGCAGCCCTTCGTATTATGACCCCCTACTGATTTCGAGTTGGGATAGAATGGAACTCCTGGTTTCGTTGAATGATGAATTATAATTCTAGGAAACTTGATGTTGACCTGTTTGCCGGCCCAGTTCTCGTGACGTGAACTAGGAATAATATATCTCTGTGTTCTCACGAAGCAAACAGGGTGACTGGTGGCCGACGGAACTATAGTTGCCATGGTTGTACCATGCATTTCAATTTGAATTCGAGCGCAAACTCGAGCGCCACTCTCACAGAACAGGGTTAGAGAATCTTCATGAGCGGAGCCGCACGAGAAAGATGTCAGGGTAAGATTTCAGAGTATCATTGTAGTCCATGTGAGTTGGTACAGTGCATAGTTCCAAAAATCGCCATCGGCGATACCTCCGCGACCATGCATCCCAAATGCCGGTGGCATGTTCCAGACGACGTGGTCCAACACTAAATCCCAGCCACTCACCATCCAACAACGTTCGACAATCCCCCGCGACGAGTCGGCAAAACCAAAACACCTTGGGGTAGATCGCCCGTGGCGTTCACTGCCGCCCCCTGATTCGCGATACTCCAGTACGGAACACTCTTAGGCGAAGCCTGATGTGTTGAAAATTTGGAAACGTAGAGGCTACCACTCGAGCACGGACCTCATGAAGAACCATTCTAAGAGCACAGTAGTGAGATTCCTTGGTCACCGGTCATCTTCTATCCCAAACTTCTCTGGATCAAGGAGTCTGTGGCTCATCCGTGGAGCCGTTGGTGAAAAACACGAGGGGTGTTGGAGTGATCGAGACTGAGGAGGCGGTGAGGACGTGGCGGTGGTGGGGGTGCTTTATCCCGATGGTTGTTGAACGTTGAAAGACCGAAGTCCGAGAAAATGTAAGCGCCTGGATTAATGGGAGGTACCACAGAAGCATTTGAGGTATCGATAGTCGGCTCCAAGCGTATCGAAGCCCGTACAATCGCAACCGAGTAAATTCTTCTTATCTGACTTGTTCTGCGGTGTAAGGCCCGGCCCCGGTAACCCGGACTCGAGTATGGACCTTAGTAATTATTTCACAAACGTTCACTACTTCACGAACTACAGTACCTAGTATAAATAGTAGACCTACTTGTACTAGATACTGGGACGACGCGAACAGAGTTCGGTCTACTTTCTGTCTTGGGATCTTTCTCGTGTAACGACGACCACCTTCTCGCGACGACTGCCCGGCCGAACCCGGACAGCCTGATCACGTTGAAGGCCGCCGTTCTCACATGCGGGCACCGGATTTAGACGTAACGAATGACCCTTGCGCTTGGAATAAGCACCAATTTACTCAACAATACACTAGACAAAACTTTAGGGGAGTGCTTTGAAGCGCTTCCATGAACCGAGTGTTTCAATGGAAGCACATTCGTGAAAAAGTGTTCTGGTGGAATCGCTCCGGACCACCTGGAGGTGGATTACGACGAACGTCGAGACGCCCAACATATGCCAAGACGACATATGAAAGACGTATGTCAACGACACGACGACCAGAGGCTAACATAGGCGCGCCGATCTCTCCCTGGTTGCATCGAGCAGTCCTGGTCAGGTCCCGCTTGAGGTCTCGGGAGTATGCGACATCCTTTGGTGCTGATCTGGATTCCTATCACAGCCGTTCCGTTACCACTGCCACCAGCGGAGCTCTATCCGAAGATCCTAGCGGGGTTGATTGGGTCAGAACTCGTGGAATATCTTTCTCTCGTAACGGTTCCGTACGTCCGAGGACGCAAGGAGATAACTTGGACCGATAATCAGGAATCAGAGTTTCGATTTGCGATCACCAGCGTAAACACCAAGATCCTATGAGTAATTACAAGCCTAGTCCATGAACGATACAGTTATCACAGAGCATCCAAACGATGCGTCCATTGCCTCTACTCCATCCTCCACAGTGTCTCCATACGTTGCAAGCTCATGGCGAAATAGATGATGGAATCTCTTCAACCGACCGAGAGAGTCAATAGTCAATATAATATCCGGATTGCGGCACATCTACGGTTGGTACTCACCGACTTCATGTTCGTGTCAACCTCCAAGTCTCGTGATCCGCCAGGCTTCTAATGGGGCACTTTCAAGACCTCTGAAATTTTCGGGCGCAAGCAAGGGTCATCATTCCAACACTGTTGCATCGATGCCCACAGGTCCGCTGTGAGGGTTGGGTGGGTCGGCCGTGGTGGTCGCTCGCCTCTCGTCAAGGCCAGCATGGCCAAGAGAGCCGAACGATCAGCGAACGGAACTGCCCCGGTGAATACCTGTATTGAAACGCAGAGACAGTAAGCCAGGCCTCGATATACAGTAGATCGTCTGTGACCTACTTCAACCATGAGCATCGCGAAAGAGAAAACATCCGTTTCCTTGGTGGGCCACCCTCCCTTCAGGACTTCTGGCGCGGTCCATCGCGAGAAGCAGCCATTCTGAGAGATGACCTGCGTGGAATCCATGTTTCGAAGGACAGCAGTGAGGCCGAAATCGGCGACGCGTGCATGGCCAGAGTCGTCTACAAGGACGTTTTGCTAACCGAATGTCATTGCGGTGGTGGAAGGAGATTCAGAACGACGTACCCCTTTCAGATCCCCATGAACCACATTGCGAGAGTGGAGGTACTCGAGCCCCGCAGCAACGTCAGAAAACTGGTAACGCGAGTGAAGATGGGAGAAACATAGGGGGAGGGACACCCACAAGTCTAAGTATGTCTGCACTGGGATGTTTTTTGATGTACCCCGGCAGCTGTCCGCCAGCCATCCAATTCGAAATGAGCTGTGGGGGATTGATAGTGACACCGAGGAGGGGTACAATATTCTCGTGTGTCAGGCTTGCCAAGATTACCACCTCCTTGCAGAAGATCTGTGGTTTCGTCATAGATGGTGAACAGGGAAAGCGATAGCATCAAAAGTCGTACCCCAGTAACCTTCCGTAACTCATCCGGATTAAAGATTTGCGTACGTTTGATGCAAACCTTTGAGCTACCCATGGCCCCATGGAACGCATCACCAAAACCTCCTGCGGCGAATGGGTTGGGATGGATTTCGAGAAGGTTCGATGAAATAGTGCATGACTTCGGGAGTATCATCCAATTACTGCATATCCTTCTGAGTTCGCGTAGACACTCCTGGGAAGCGTAACTGGAAGGATCGAGACAATCGAAAGCCTACGCTGGCTTGAGCGGAGAGTTGGAAAGGGGTAAACGGCAACGTACCTCATCCAGATAGTCAATCAGCCACGCCAAATCATTGCCAGGCTGGAGGCTCCACCCCCATTCCCTGTATTCCCCCCCATAGAATATTTTGATGAGTTTGTCTTCAAAGTCGGGCGAAGACTTGTCGAGGCAATAGAGTTGTTGCAGGACCGGGGAACTGGGGGAAGACAGGGGGGACACCCTCGACTGGAGTTGTGAGCGGTGGAATTCGTAAGAGGTGGCAAATAAGAAGATATACGTACTACCTCGTCTACCACATCGACGGAGGTCTCGGCGGTGTCCTCAGGGAGGCGACTGATCATCGTGGCTTCGTCCTCGTTCATGGGTGCTGCCTTCATAGGAGAGATGGCTCCGTGAGGATAAAATTTAACTTGTTTAAGTACAGGATTTCTGGACCCCTAGACTATAGCGCCTAACCGAGAATAGCAGCACCGCAGGATCTGCGCATTTGTTCGGCATTGTTGTTCCTCGGCGCTTAACACCACCCCAAGTTCCGTCCGGTCCGGTCCGGCTAGGGACCGCTCAAAGCTTGATTACGCCGAAAAAAACAAAGAACACGAATGCAAGAGCCCCATATGGGAGAAGATTAGACCACTGTGAGAGTTTTATGACGATTTTAAAAAATGCAAGCAAGGTTCATGTCAACGTAGTCGGCGCCTCTCCAGCGGATGAGAGCAAGATGAAATGTCACAGGCCAGATATGCAGGCCGACCCGTGAATATCGTCAAACCCAAACTGCAAGTCCCGCACTTCGACCGCTGTGAGAACGACTGGACACTTAAACTAGAACCTATCGCCCGAATCGAACGACGGGATGTTTGTTTACGTATGTTTGAAGCAGATCTCCGCAGGCCGATCCTCCCCCCTTCGGGCTTCGTAACTCTATTGAAACGAAGTTGAACTCGTTCGAACGATGCGTGGGCAATTAACGACTTATGTTGGAAAGCTTCAAGGCCGTATATATACCTTCCCGTCTACCACACTCTCCGAGTCCCATCGCTCACGACCCCAGCCATGCCTTCCCCCAATTCCCCAGTCCTGCAACAACTCGATGGTCTCGACGAGTCTTCGCCCGACTTTCATGACAACCGTGACGCTTTCCAAAAGTGTCTACGCAAACTCAGAAATATATGTGGCAATAACGGGATGCTCCCAGCGTCGTACACTATTTCATCAGACCTTCTCGAAATTTCTCCCAAGCTGATCGGCAGAGGAAGTTTTGGTGAGGTGTACCGTGGGACCCTCAACGGTTCGGAGGTAGTGTGCATCAAACGCATGCGAATCACTGGT
>Ga0307517_10007263_pt1 | contig 16208 bp, 16 predicted proteins | sample 23_EM_MG_FD_194515 | JGI IMG/M metagenome (GOLD analysis project Ga0307517, IMG submission 194515) | Populus trichocarpa ectomycorrhiza microbial communities from riparian zone in the Pacific Northwest, United States - 23_EM | ecosystem: Host-associated > Plants > Roots > Unclassified | place... | reverse complement strand
TCCTGATACCACATAAATATATTGCGTTATTTCATTTGATTTTTGACCAAAAAAATCAGGTTTCATTATCAAAATTTTACTCTTTTAAGGATTATTGATAATAAATTCATATATTCAACCATATATTTATGAAAATTTATTAAAAATCATTTGTTTTTTTGATAAAATACTTCATAAATTACAATTTCTTAAAAATAACTGATCAATTAATATCAAATCAGACGGAGAATTATGCAGGAATCAGCTTATTTTAATCAATACAGCCCCATAAAAGGCGTTTGGGACGAGATGTATGGCGTAGATAATATCCGCGACCATTACAGCAAGGTGATCGATTACTTGTCACGGGAGTCGGCTGAAGACCTGTCAAGGAAAGAGGAACTGGCTAAAAGGCTGTTTATGAGCCAGGGCATTACGTTCACCGTTTATAGCAGCGGCGAAGGTATTGAAAAGATATTCCCTTTTGATATTATTCCGCGCATTATTACAGCGGATGAATGGGCCTTTGTAGAAAAGGGCATCAAACAACGGCTAAATGCGCTTAACCTTTTCCTGAAGGATGTTTATAATAACCAGTTTATCGTAAAGGATGGCATTGTTCCGATCGATATCATTTATTCCTGTCCGCATTTTCTCCGGGAGATGTACCAGTTACAGGTACCCTATGATATCTATGTGCACATTGCGGGCATCGATCTGATACGCGATCATGACGGGACGTTTTATGTGCTGGAGGACAACCTCCGTACACCATCAGGCGTAAGCTATATGCTGGAGAACCGCGAAATAACCAAGCGGCTTTTCCCGGACCTGCTGCCACAATGTGCAGTGCGTAGTGTGACTGAATATCCGACCATACTTTATAAAAACCTGCTTTCATTATCGCCAAGGCAAATCAGCAATCCTACCATCGTTCTATTAAGTCCGGGTATTTACAACTCGGCTTATTTTGAGCATACGACCCTTGCAAGATTGATGGGTGTAGAACTGGTTGAGGGGCGCGACCTGGTAGTGAAGAACCAGAAAGTGTATATGAAAACAACTACTGGTTTGCAGCAGGTGGATGTGATCTACCGAAGGGTGGATGATGATTATTTAGATCCGCTGGTATTTAATCCGTCAAGTATTTTGGGCGTAGCGGGTATTATGGGCGCATACCGTAAAGGGAACGTAGCGATAGTAAATGCTATCGGCAACGGCGTGGCTGATGATAAAGCAGTATATGCCTACGTACCCGAAATGATCAAATATTATTTAAACGAGGAACCTATACTAAAGAATGTACCAACCTTCCAACTGAGTAACCTTGACGAGCGTGAGTATGTGTTTGGCAATATCCATAATATGGTGGTAAAAAAGACCAACGGAAGCGGAGGCTACGGTATGCTGATGGGCCATGCATCATCAGATGAAGAGATAGAAGATTATAAAAAGGAGATATTGAAAGACCCGCGTAATTTTATTGCACAGCCTACCATCAGCCTGTCGGCAGCGCCATGTTATATACAAGGAGGATTACATCCGCGGAGGATAGACCTGAGGCCATATGCATTATGCGGCCCGGATGGAATAGAAATAGTACCAGGTGGATTAACGAGGGTGGCGCTGAAAGAAGGGTCATTGGTAGTAAATAGTTCGCAGGGTGGTGGCAGCAAGGATACGTGGGTGCTGGCCTGAGGTAAAAGGTTAAAGGCGAAAGCTAAAAGGTTATAAAATTATTAAAATCCGAAATCGAACATTCGAAATTCGAAATATCACAACATGTTAAGCAGGGTAGCAGCAAGTTTATATTGGTTAAGTCGTTATGTGGAGCGCAGCGACGGTATTTTGCGGATGCTCAAGATCAATTACGCATCATCGCAGGATACGGTGCAGGAATTTACCTGGGAGCCGGTGATCAGGATATTTTCGGGTCACGATGAGGAAACAGAAAAGCTGGGTAACGACAGCCGTTCTGTGATCCGTTATATGGTGACCGGGAAAAACAACCCTAATTCAATACTTAATATTATCACTTTCGCCCGTGAAAACGCGAGAGGTGTGCAGGAGCATATCACCAAAGATCTTTGGCAATGCCTGAACGAGTATTACCATACCGTAAAAGATAACCGGCTGGATAATGCCCTTAAGAAAGATGACCCCGTCAGCGTGCTTGATGTATTAATCAAGCAGGTGATGCTTTACTACGGTACCGTCGAGATCACGATGGAGCGTGGTGAAGGGCGCAGTTATATGAACATTGGCAAATACCTGGAACGGGGGATACAATCGGTCGATATTTTGGACACCAAATTCGGGTCTATCGATGATAATCCAGACTTGTTAACTGATACTACTTATTGGAAGCACCTGCTGCAGTCATTAGGGGGATACGAGATCTACCTGAAGACTTACCGTGAGGGCTTTGAGTCTGAAAACGTTCTGGAACAGGTGGTATTAAACAATGACTTCCCGCGGTCTGTAATTTATTCGGTAAATCATATCCAACGTTATTTTGACCGGCTAAAAAACGACAGTAATATGGACGATTACAGGGAGCTTTCCTTTTACATTGGCAGACTGCAAAGCCATATCAAATACAGTTCGGTAAGAACCATAAAGGAGGAGGGTTTACACCTGTTCCTGACACAGATACGCAGCCAGCTTTTTGGTATTGGCGACGCTCTTAATAATCATTACTTTGCTAATTCCTGATAATCCAATTGAGATTCTATTATGCCTGAATTTAAAATTCAACATTTAACAAAATATACTTACCCTGCCACGGTCCGCGACAGCGCTAACCAGATCATCCTTTACCCGATACTGGATGACTACCAGGAGGTAATAAAGCAGGATATTCATATCAGCGGCGATCCGGTAATTGATACCTTTATCGATTATTATGGCAATAAAGTAGGCAGTTTTACTTACAGCGAGCCCCACTCTATGTTGCTGATCAATTCCAGAATACTTGTTCAAACCAAACACAGGCCGTTGCCCGGCAACGATATTTTCCCAGCGCAGCAATGGACTGACTTACAGCTTTTGCGCTACATGGTGCCTTATATTGATTTTTTAAAGTTGGAGTATTTTGAAGGTTTCAACGAATTGCAGGCATTGGTCGAGTCTGAAAAATCAAAGGATGATACACCTTTCCAGGCTGCATTACGGTTTTGCCGCTATGTGTATGATAACTTCAAATACATCAAAGGCGTAACTACTGTTGAAACAAGGCTGGACGAGATATGGAAGTTAAAAGCTGGCGTTTGCCAGGACTTTGCCCATATTTTAACCCATATGTTACGCCTGGTTGGCATCCCGGCCCGTTATGTAAGCGGCTACATATGTACTCATCGCAGCACTACCATGCGTGGTGAAGGCGCTACACATGCCTGGGCTGAAGCCTATATCCCGGATTATGGTTGGTTAGGCATCGACCCGACTAATAATTGCATTGCCAATGAAACACACATCCGCCTGGCAGTAGGTCGTAATTTCTCCGATTGTTCGCCGGTAAAGGGTGTTTATAAGGGCGCATCAGATCACACACTCGAAGTATCGGTATCAGTTGGCTATGAGGACGACGCGCCATCCATGCACCACCAGGGCGAGTTTATTGAAGTGCCTGAGCATAAGCCGATAAACGATTTCGCAAAAAACAGCTACCAGCGCTATATGGAAATGCTGCTGCAGCAACAGCAACAACAGCAGCAGTAAAACTATGCTTTCTTAACAGTAGCTATTAAAGTATCTATGGTAGGTGCTTTTTCAAAAGCTTTTACCAGGTTTCCTTTCCGGTCATATACAGCAATGTAAGGGGTTGTCTTTACCTGGTAATATTTTTGAACAACATAACTATGTCCTTCGGTACCCACTATAATATTAGAGTACTTTTGCAGGTCGAAATCACGATTGAAGTTCTTCAACATTTTTAGCATGGTAAACTCTGTGAAAGTAACCATCACGATCTGGGTATCGCCAAACTTCTTCATCTTCGGCTTCATCTCGTACATCATGTGCTGGCAATGGCTGCAATCAGGCGAGAAATAAATGATCATTACCGGTTTGTCCTTTTTCAGGTCGGTATAGTTAAAATAAGTGCTGTCGGCTTTTAATATTTTGAAATGAGGTATATGCTCAATATCAGGTTTAGTTTGTGCCTGTGTGCATCCTGCAGCTATGATCAGGCCTAAAAGCAAAAATAGTTTCTTCATTATGGAGATAAATGTAAGTTTTTTTACGATTCGGTACGTTTCTGTTGCTATAAATTTACAATCATTAGTAAAATATTATCCATTGGCTTGCAGCAGTTCAATCTGCCAGGCAATGTGCTCCTCTGTTATCGGGTATAAGGCATTATTCCTGATAGCCTGGTAAACAGCCTCAAACAACTGGATATATTGACCCTTGTACGATTGAATAACCTCAATGTTCTTTTGCCCATCAAATCCAATGGTTACCAGTTTACTTTCGCTGCCTTCGGGTTCTATTCCGTAAGTCGGGTCGGTTGGTAATATGGATTTATCCAGTTGCGCTTCCTGTACATCGACCCTATCCTTAATATAACTACCTAGTGAACCATGTACAATAAATGACGGCAATGGCTGTGCGATCAACAGGCAGGATGTCAGATAGACATTCAAATTGTGCGGATAAGATAAATGAAAGTGAAAATAATCATCTACCTCAGAGCCTTCCCGGTAGGTGGCAGTAGTTTTTGTAAATTTTAAAGGCCTGCCGAATAGACTGATCGCCTGGTCTACCAAATGCGGACCCAGATCGTAAGCCAAACCATTGGGCGCCATGCTTTTGGTTTCTTTAAACTGCTTGGGGCTTAATGTGGCCTTATACCTGTCAAACCGGAAATGCACTTCGATCAGCTCCCCTAACTTGCCGCTTTCAATGATTTCTTTTACTGATAAAAAGTCGCTATCCCAGCGGCGGTTCTGGTAAACCATCAAATGTTTGTTTACCTGCCTGGCCAAGTCGTACAATTCCTTTACCTCGGCAACAGTCGCGGCTATCGGCTTTTCAACCAGTACATGTTTTCCGGCCTGCAAAGCCTGTTTGGCTAAAGCAAAATGGGTATTGTTTGGCGTGTTGACGATAATCAGTTCGATCTGTGAATCGTCCAAAAATTCCTCAGTCCGGTCATAACTGATAATACCAGGGTACCGTACTGCGGCTTTCTTTTCATGACGCTCTACTACTGCTGTTAATTCAAACCCAGTATGAGCATTGATGAACGGCGCATGAAATACCCTGCCGGACATTCCGTAGGCTAATAAACCGGCTTTTATAGGCAACTGCATAAGTGTTTCTTAAAAATTATCCATCCCAATTGGCGAACCATCCGGCATGTTTAATGTTTCAGCGGGTTGAAATTTATCGGGGTTATTTTCAAATTGTTTGATTTGCGATAAACCAAACAACAGATTAGCTTTCTGGTCATTTACAGCCGTTAAAACGGCCTTATTCATCCATTTTTTCAGTTCATCTATTTGAAGTAGGGCAATCCCACGCACATTCTCTGGTGCTTTTGTATTGGCAGCCAATTCCAGTATTTGTTTCAGGGTAAGATTGTTAACCAATCGTTGCAACTCACCTTTGTAGCCGGGCTGTTGCGGTGCTTTCCATGTCTGTGTTACCAGTTTGCTTAATACAGCATCCAGGCCGGGTTGGCTATTGTCTCTTGAATGGTATTCAACCAACCTGGCGGCACGTTGGGGTTGCAGCATAAATTCCAGGGTATTGCTTGCTGCCGATTCTGCCGCGGATAACGGATCGAATGTTAATCCCGTGCGCGATTTAAAAGTTTCCCTCGTACGTGGGTAGCCTATTGGCCGCGGTGGTATTTTTTCTATCAGTTTTTCTGGTAATGCCAGTGCATCCGGGGTGATCGTCCCCATCAACGCATTAAATGCTTTCCATTGCTCGACTGGTGGGACGAATTTAGTTATAGTTTGACCGTCATTTTTTAACGCGAAGGTATAGTACAGACCACCCAACATTTTAGACGCGGCTTCTACCTGGTAACGGTGCATCAGGTACATGGGTACCAGCACTTCTTCCAATGTAGCCATCGGAGCATCCTGCCTGATCGCTTTTTCAGAAAAATTATCGATCACATGTTTTCTGACCACCATCAACCTGTTTAACTCGTCGGCAGCGTTGGTTCCCGCATCCCAAAGATGCGCCTGTGGATGTGCACCACCCGCGGGCCGCGCATCTGCATCAGAAATATACAGGTATCCTTGCTTCAGCGTCTCGTTCATGATGTCTTTTAATGCTTTATATTCATCTGTCCCTTGGGGGAAATCCTGGTAACCATATAAAACAGTGCGTTTATCCCAGTTGCCAATCCCTGTACTATAAGCACTACTCAGGTCTATTGAACCATCAGGGCTTAATGTAAATACCGGCGGCGGATAATCCATAACCGATGCCCTGTTATTGACACTTGCAGTAAAATTATGCTGAAAACCCAGGGTATGACCTACCTCATGCGCAGCCAGTTGATGCAACCGGGCAAGTGCCAGTTTCATCATTTTATCGCTTACGGGTTTACCATCTTCGTATGGCTGCACCAGGCCCTCTGCTATCAGGAAATCCTGTCTATCGCGTAATGAGCCTAACGAGACTTGTCCTTTAATGATCTCACCTGTCCTGGGGTCAACAATTGTCTCTCCATAGGACCAGCCCCTTGTCGAACGGTGTATCCACTGGATAATATTATATCGGATGTCCATGGGATCAGCATCCTCCGGTAAAAGCTTCACCTGGAAGGCGTTCTTATATCCCGCAGCCTCAAACGCTTGGTTCCACCATGATGCACCTTCCAGTAAGGCAGTGCGGACAGGCTCTGGCGCACCACGGTCAACATAATATATGATTGGCTTAACCGGTTCGCTCACAGCGGCTGACGGATCTTTCTTCTCCAACCGGTGCCGGGTGAGAAATCTTTTCATTATCGGCTGATCGATAGGTGTGGCATAATCCATATACTCCACATCGTACAGACCTGAACGCGGGTCAAACTTGCGCGGCCTATATTTATTATCCGGCAGCCTGATAAAGGATTGGTGCATCCTTACAGTTACAAAATCAGGGTTTGGAGTTACTGAACTAATCTCGGAACCCGTACCTGTTCCGGCTAAAGTGATGATTGCCTCAAATTCTGAATTATCGGGAAAGCTTTTGGTATTGGGTAAATAGATTGCCGAACGGCTTTCATCTGCACGATAACTTCCCTGGTTGTTGTTCCCCAACTTGCGGGCCAGCTGGTGACTGTCGCGCAGCAAAAACGGTGTTATATCGATCAATGCCTTTGTGCTATCCAGCGTCTCTGTTGTAAAGCCCCATATAACCGATTGGGCAAAGGCTTCTTCAACAGATTTACGTTCGTCAGCATTATTACTTACCGCACGGTAATTATAATTGGGCTGCACCAGCAGAACTTTATTACCTATCCGGATAAACTTTACGATGCGTGTTTCACCGATCTGTCCCCTGTCCATTCCCAGGTCATTTGAGCCCACCCCAGCAGGAAGGGAGTTCACATACAGAAACTCATCGTTAAACCTGTCAACCTCCAGAAAGATCTGCCCGGTCTTATCGTTCCAGTAAAAATTAAAATAGCCAGTGTATTTAGTAAGGCCCTTTGTTTTGGCTTCAATATCATTCCCTTTTTGGGCATATGAAAAATGGAATGAACAGGCAAAAAGGAACAGGGTAAGGTAAAATTTCTTCATTGGACGAGACTGTATTGTGAATCCTAAAAGTATCGTTTTCCTGAGTTTTATCCAATAAAAAAGGGATAAGTTGTTGCCTATCCCTCCCTCAAAAATATTCCTTTGTTTTATTGTATGCTACTGTGCACCGCCTGTGCCGAATCAAGATGCATCTTCAAAACAGGAAGCGTTTTTGCTGCAAAAGATTTCAAATCGGGATCTTTGCAATCCTTTGAGCCATTTTCATATAAAGCTATTGCCTTCTTTTGATCGGCGATCATCGCATCAACATATGCCCTGTCAAAATCAGTACCTTGTTCCATGGCCAGCCTGTTCGCCTGTTGCATTTCGGCCATACCGGGCAATGCAGGAAGGGTGATCTTCTTATCATTTGCGATAGTGGCCAGGTCATTACCAAACTTGGTATGATCATTTACCAGCATGATCGCTAAGTTTCTTACCCGTACATTGGTAGTTTTTTCCTGTGCCATCTTACTGATATTTACTTCATTCAGGCCATCATTAGTTGCAACAGAAGCAAATTTCACGTCTTTTGCGCTAACCACTGGTTTTAGTTCAACCGGATGAACATCGTGCTCTTTGTCCCCGGGTTTTACCTCGGTGGTAGTTGTTGCAGCCGACGCTGTATCATTTACTTTTACATCATTCATAAAAGTATCTGTAGCAATCTTATCTTTTTTCCCGCCGTTTCTGCAGGACTGAAAAGCCAATACCGCCAACATGATCATCATAACTGAACCTATTTTTCTCATTCGGACAATGATTGATTTATCTTTTTCAGCCTTTAACGATATTCCTAAAATTAAGTTTTTTCTCCGGGTTGCTCTGATGCTTAATTTAGATCAGGTTATCTAAAAGTTTTATTATTTTTGAACCACTAAAAACAGATCAATATGAATTTCCCAGCTGAATTAAAATACACCAAAGACCACGAGTGGATAAGAGTTGAAGGCAGCAATGCCTATATAGGTATTACCGAGTTTGCACAGGGTGAACTGGGCGATATTGTTTATGTTGACATTTCCTCGAAAGGGAAAGAAGTAAATAAAGAAGAAGTTTTTGGAACCGTTGAAGCTGTAAAAACAGTGTCCGATCTGTTCATGCCGCTTACCGGAACTGTTACCGAAACTAATCCTGCACTGGACAGTCAGCCTGAGTTGGTAAACTCTGACCCTTATGGGCAGGGATGGATGGTAAAGATCCGCATAAAAGATGCTTCTGAAATAGATGGCCTGCTTTCGGCAGATGCTTACAAAACATTAGTGGGCGCCTGATATTAAATGAAGATTTTTCTGAAATATCAAAGGCTCACTATTTTGTGGGCCTTATTTGTTTTTGTGATGTGCACCATCAAGATCAACGAGGAGGTAAGCGATGAGCCCATGTTCTTTCCTGGTTTTGATAAACTGGTGCATAGCGGCTTTTTCTTTTTACTGGTAGTTTTGTGGTGCAATGGCATAATCAGGAAACAAAGTAACCGGCTTTTACCGTATAAAACTGCAGCAATTGTTACTATTGCTTGTATACTATTTGGCGGACTGATTGAGGTTTTACAATCGACGGTTTTTACCTGGCGCGATGGCGATTGGACCGATTTGTTTGCTGATTCGACAGGTGCATGTATGGGAATTTTTAGTGTAATGGTTATTAACAGGGCAGATAAATATGAAGAAAATTAAAATTCTACTTTTATTCGTGACGATGGCCACTTTAGCATCATGCGGAATCTTTAAGAAAGACTGCGGGTGCCCTCACTTTGGTAAAGCCAAAAGCCATACCATACCTACAGCTAATATTTCATAGCAACATCAAAATAAAATCATATTTTCATTTAGCTTCTTCTTATTTGGATTTAATTTAAATAAGGTTTACATTTGGTGAGTTATATACGATACATCATGAGGCTTTCACAACTTGAAGTAGGAGAAACAGGAATAGTTAAGGAATTTACCGATCTTGAGATGTCGGTGAAGTTGATGGAAATGGGATGCTTGCCGGGCGAGCAGGTTACTGTTTCGCGTATTGCCCCTCTTGGGGACCCAATTGCTATTCATGTATCAGGCTACCAGTTAAGTTTACGTAAAAGAGAAGCTTCAACCATTATCCTGCAGTAATTTTATAGCAAGTGAATGCTGATCTGAAAGTAGCGCTTGTAGGAAATCCAAATACGGGTAAATCAACGCTCTTTAATGTCCTTACCGGTCTCAATCAAAAAATAGGAAATTTTCCTGGTGTCACAGTCGACAAAAAAACCGGCTATTGTGATCTGACTGATGGCCGTCGTGCCCAAATAATTGATCTTCCGGGTACTTACAGTCTTTACCCTAAAAGCAGGGATGAATCTATTGTATTCTCTGTATTGGCGGATAAATCCAACCCCTTACGCCCGGACCTAGTAGTCGTTATACTGGATGCTTCCAATCTTAAACGCAACCTATTGCTTTACACCCAGGTCGCCGATCTGAAATTGCCAGTGGTCGTTGCTTTGAACATGATGGATCTCGCCAAAAAAGGTGGCATCACCATTGATGTTAATGCATTTGCGCAAAAATTAGGTGTTCCGGTGGTACCAATATCAGCCAGGAAGGTGGAAGGCATTGATCAGTTAAAATCTGCTATTAACTATGCCAATAAAATAGCGTTGCAGGAAGATACAATTGATGTAGAAGCGATAGCCCCGCAACTTATCGCTAAGATAAGCGAGGAGTTACAGGTTGATAATCCTTATTACGCTCTGCAATTAGCTCATCAGCATGAAACCATCAATTTTTTGACTCCTGCTGAAAGCGACAGGATTGAGGAGCTTGAAAAGGAATGTAACTTCCATTCACAGAAGGCCCAGGCATCAGAGACTATAGCGCGTTATAATTTTATTAACGACCTTTTATATGATACTGTAAAGAAACAGGAGACTGCACAGGAGGAAAGCATGAGTAACAAGATCGATAAGATCTTAACTCATAAAACCTTTGGTTTTATAATTTTCTTTGCGATACTTCTATTTATTTTCCAGTCCATATTTGCATGGTCAGCTTACCCTATGAAATTGATCGGTGATCTGTTTGTATGGGTACAAAGCTCCTTGCATCACATATTACCTGCCGGACCACTTACAAATTTATTAGTCGATGGTGTTATTGCCGGCTTAGCCGGTGTGATGGTATTCATCCCGCAGATCGCTATTCTTTTTGGCTTTATTTCGATACTGGAAGATACCGGCTACATGTCGCGCGTTACTTTTATGATGGACAGGGTGATGCGCAAAGTAGGACTGAACGGCAAATCAGTAGTGCCGCTTATTGGTGGCTTTGCCTGCGCTGTGCCATCCATCATGAGCACCCGTAACATTGAAAACTGGAAGGACAGGATGATCACCATTATGGTGACTCCATTGGTTACCTGTTCGGCACGTTTACCCGTATATACTTTGCTTATTGCCCTGGTGGTGCCCAATAAAAATATTTGGTGGGTATTCAATTTGCAGGGGCTTGCTTTAACGGGTATGTACCTGTTCAGTTTGATCTCGGCCGTAACTGTAGCCTTTGTGATGAAATACCTGTTGAAAGCACGCGAACGGGGTTATTTCATAATGGAATTACCTGTATACCGTATGCCGCGCTGGAAGAATGTTGGCTACTCGATGTACGACAGGTCCAAAGCATTTGTTTTGCAGGCAGGCAAGGTGATCATTGCTGTATCGGTGATACTTTGGGTCCTGGCCTCTTATGGCCCGGGCGATCGTTTTGAAAAGATAGACCAGAAATATAAGCAAGCGCAATATTCCCAGCATGTAAATCCCGATGATCTGCACCGGGTTATTGCATCCGAAAAATTGGAAAATTCTTACGCCGGAGTATTGGGACACGTAATAGAACCTGTGATAAAGCCACTTGGGTTTGACTGGAAAATTGGCATCGCACTTATTACCTCTTTTGCTGCACGCGAAGTATTTGTAGGGACCATGGCCACCATCTACAGTGTAGATGGTGATGCAGAGAAAATGGAATCGGTGCAGCAAAAAATGCACTCAGCAAAAAAGCCAGATGGCAGTCCTGTATTTACAGTAGCCGTGGCTTTTTCACTCATGATGTTTTATGCCTTTGCTATGCAATGCGCCAGTACCGTAGCTGTGGTTTACCGTGAAACCAAAAATTGGCGCTGGCCGGCCTCTCAGTTTGCTTATATGACGGTGCTGGCTTACCTGGCCAGTTTAATTACCTATCATCTTTTGAAGTAAGGGATATTTAACAATCAAATTTTATTGAGATTGCAGTAAAAGTCCCAACCTGATTAATGCTTTTTCAGTTTTCGTATCCCATAACCTGCAATAGCTTATCCGCAGGTAGTTTTGATAGTCCCCTTTTGCAGAAAATATCTCACCGGGAGCATAACTGATGCCCTGGCTAAAAGCAATATTTTGCACTTGCACTGTATTTATATGAGGCGGTAATTCAACCCAGACAACCAAACCGCCAAATGGGGCGCTGATCTTTGTCCCCTCCGGGAAATATTGTGTGATCAGGTGCGTGGTTTTTACCAGATTTTTTTGAAGCTCTATTCTGAATTTTTTTAGATGCCGTTCATAAGTACCTGTAGTTAGTAACTGAAGTAAAACCTTTTGGGTAAAATTACAAACAGGGCCGCTCTGGATCGACTTAAGGCGCGCTACTTCATACACAAATTTACCTGGCGAACACCAGCCTATTCTAAATCCCGGAACCAGGGATTTAGAAAACGAATTACAGTAAAGCACCCAACCCCCTTTATCGTAAGTTTTGATGGCATCGGGCCTGCTGCCTTTAAAAAATATGTCCCCATACAGATCATCTTCTATAATAGGTATTTCGTTTTGGTTAGCGAACTCCGCTATCTGTCGTTTTTTTCCACTGTTTAGACAGACACCATCGGGATTATTAAAATTAGATACTAAAACGCAAGCCTTAACAGACAACTTAATGCAAGCACCCTTGAGGTTTCCCATATCGATCCCGGTTTCAGAATCGCCCGGAATAGTAACTACTTTTAAATCCAGGTATTCCAAAGCTTGCATGATACCATAATAGCAGGGATCCTGTACTAAAACAGTATCTCCTTGTTTCGTTACCGCCCGAAGGCAGAGAATAACTGCCTCCATAGCCCCATTGGTCATAACCAGATCATCCGCATGTAATGAGCCTCCCCAGGTGAATGATCTTTTGGCAATCTCTTCCCGCAATTTGACATTGCCTTTGCGCTGTTCAAAGCTCAGATAACTACCGCTTATATCCCGTGAAACATTTTGAATAGCCCGCTTAATACCATTAAAAGGCAGCAAACGATGATCGGGAAGAGCATTGGCAAATGATACAAAATCTCTATCTGAGCTATCTTCCCGAAGTTTCTGCAATAACCGGTCAATATGAACGGTCCGGGCAGACAGCGTAAGCGGGATAGCCTGTGGAAGGGGTAATCTTTGCTTCGACTGGCGACTTACAAAGTAGCCGGATTTTTCCCTTGAGTTTATAAGCCCTTTATCGATCAGATGATTAAATGCCTGCAATACGGTGCCAAGACTTATGCTGTTCTCCTGCTGCAAACTGCGTAGAGAAGGCAGTTTATCCCCGATCTTATAAGTATCATTTTCAATCATCGATTCTACTTTATTAGCCAGAGTGATGTATAGAGGCTCCTTCATAGTAAATCTGTTATAGTTAAATATTCAAAAATTGTATCTGTTATGGTTCTGCTAATTTATAGAATTTTGTTGCAGAAAGTAAATATGATGTGGCTATGAAGGCAATACTAATGATATGCTTAATTATTATCTCAATACAAATAACACAGGCACAAAAGCATAATATGAACACGACACAGGAATCAGAAAAAGTAGTGAGGGATTTTTTGCAGGTTGTTCGATCTGGCAAAGCCCCCCAAAGAGCAGCAGAATTTATGGCTGATACAGTTATTGCTCATCAAATGAATGCTGAAAAACAGGAAGCCATAAAACGGACACCGCAAAATTATACCGAACATGTAAGAGATTTTTTGAGCCAATATGGCACTTACACATTTGAGATAACGGAGCTGATCGCCAATAATAATAAAGTTTACGTTCGCTGGGAGCAGACAGGGAAGCACATAGCTGATATCGATCAATATAAAGCCACCAGTTTGCCACTAACAGAAATAGGCAGTGCAGTATACCGGGTTGAAAACGGGAAAATTGTTGAATACTGGATACAGTTAGACCGGCTGGGAATGGAAATGCAATTACAGCAAAACAAACTGTCCTCAACAAATCATCAAATGAACAAACTACCTTTTAGTGCCGGCGTTGTTGCAGAAAAAACATTGTACATCTCTGGTCAGATAGGTACAGATCTAAACGGACAGTTATTAAATGCAAATTTTATAACAGAGGCTAATCAAGTGATGAAAAACCTGGGTTCTGTTCTCGAAAACAATAACCTTACCTACAGCGACTTGGTTAGTGTGACCATTTATCTCACTAATATGGATGATTACAGCGCTACTAACGACGTTTATCAGCAATATTTTACTGAAAGCTTCCCGGCACGGGTATGTATTGCAGTTAAAGAATTGCCGCTAAAAGCCCGTATTGAAATTGCCGGTATCGCCAAAAAGAAAAAGGATTAAAATTCACTAATAAAGTATTTAATAAAGACCATGGAAACAATACCGTACTATCATGTTGATGTTTTTACCGACCGCCCTTTTTCCGGCAATGGGTTAACCGTGTTTACAGAAGCAGAAGGTTTAAGCAAAACCGCCATGCTAAGACTCACGCAGGAAATGCGGCAATTTGAAAGCATTTTCCTGGAAAGAATTAGTGCCAACCAAATAAGGGCATATATTTTTACTTGTGAAGAAGAATTGGATTTTGCCGGGCACCCTATTTTAGGAGCCGCAGCCACATTACACGACCTGTACAGGCCGGAACAACAAAAAGCAGAATGGGAATTTATCCTGAATAAAAAAACGGTCACTGTAATTACTGAAGTCGGGGAGCATTCTTATAAAGCTAAGATGAACCAGGGAAAAGCCACATTTGGCAAGACGCTGAATGATGAGGAGACAAAATGGTTATTGGATAGTATAAGTTTGAACAAGGATGATCTGTATCCGGGTTATTATCCTGTAATTGTGTCAACCGGTTTACCGTACCTGGTCGTTCCATTGCAAAAGAATGGCTTGCGGGCAAAAATACGAGTATCAGATCTTGAGGAAAAGATAAGAGAATGGGGAGCTATGTTCATTGGTATATTGCAAATACCTACGCTCATCATAAGGACCTGGGATAATCTGGGACTTGTGGAAGACATTGCTACAGGTAGCCTTGCCGGTCCTTCGGGCGCTTACCTGGTGAAACATGGATTTCAAAAACCAAATTCGGTGATTAACATTAAACAGGGAGAAAACCTGGGAAGGCCGAGCCGGCTTTATGTTGAAGTCACCGGAGAACTGGGCGATATATATGTAAGCGGGAATGTTTGTAAAGTTTCGCAAAGTACATTGCTGGCAACTGAGTATCTTTAAACTTCAAGCCAAACTCGTATCTTTGATTCGAGGTAAAATTGGATAAAGTAAAAGTATTAGAAAGGTATCTTCCCCCGGCGGCTGCGCCGCTGATAGCCCGTTGGATAGATTACTTTAAGTGTGAATTTAAGATCTCCCGAAACCGGAACAGTAAATTTGGCGACTACCGTCCGCCACATGCCGGAAAAGGCCACCGTATCTCCGTAAATTATGACCTGAATGTCTACGCTTTCCTGGTAACTACCGTGCACGAGTTTGCACACCTGCATACCTGGAACGAACATAAGCACAAAGCCAAACCACATGGCACCGAGTGGAAAGCCAACTTTAAAAAAATGATGCAGCCTTTTTTTGAGCAGGAAATTTTTCCGGCTGATGTGAAGCATGCCATCGTGAAATACCTGAATAACCCGGCAGCATCAAGCTGTACGGATCTACATCTTTATAAGTCGCTAAGGTTGTATGATGCCCCTAAACCGGAGGCCCATCTTACAGTTGATAAAGTCCCAATGAAGGCTTTATTCAGATTGAAGAACGGCCGCGTATTCCGCAAGGATGAAAAGTTGAGGAAACGCTATAAGTGCACTGAAATACAAACCAAACGCATATATCTGTTCAGCCCGATTGCCGAGGTCGAATTGGTGGAGGATTAATACCTCAACAATTTCTCCATCATTTCTTCCAATCTCGCTTTAGCCAAAAACTGGTCTTCCAAAGCTTTATTCATAGGTATGGCAGTATCTAAGCTGGCGCAACGCAAAACTGGTGCATCCAGATAATTGAAGCAATGCTCAGCTAAATGAGCCGCAATTTCGCCGCCAAAGCCATTGGTAAGGGTATCTTCGTGCAAGATCAAAACACGTCCGGTTTTTTTAACACTGGACTCAACAGCCTCCTTATCCCAGGGCAGCAGAGAGCGCAGGTCTACAATTTCTATGG
>Ga0307517_10007262_pt1 | contig 16211 bp, 16 predicted proteins | sample 23_EM_MG_FD_194515 | JGI IMG/M metagenome (GOLD analysis project Ga0307517, IMG submission 194515) | Populus trichocarpa ectomycorrhiza microbial communities from riparian zone in the Pacific Northwest, United States - 23_EM | ecosystem: Host-associated > Plants > Roots > Unclassified | place... | reverse complement strand
CCTTGCTATGCAACAGTCAACTACAATGCTTCGCGGATATTGTCGTACGAATGCAGGTATCCATGCATATTAGCTCTACGATGTACAGTAGGATGTTGTTCTTATCAAACGATGAAGGACTCTCAATCAGTTGAAGGAAGCTCAAGGTGTTTTTTTATTTTTGTCACAAGAAAGTACAGAATCAGTCATCCTCATCACTTCCATAATCTGCCAGCCCAAGGCCAGCTTTCGCAGGTGGTGGAGCACGTTGTACAACCACAGCACCGCCGTTTCGTTGTCGGATCTCAGCGAAGTACTTCAGACCTTCCAGCGTGTCCGCACTTAATAGCCCAGAAGGATTTGGCGGTGGTGGCGGCGAATCGGCGGGTCCATTTTCCAGTCTCCTCCTCTTGGGGTCCGGTTGTATATCGGCCTCCTGCTCGTCTTCGTCCTCGTATTGATCTTCGTCATCCATCACAATACCCTCTTCGAGAGCTCGCACGGACCGCATAGCGTCGACGATACGAGGATCCATACGAGCTTTGATTGCTTCCTGCCCCATGTCCTCGAGCCTTCGCTTCTCCGCAACCTTTTGGACAGGATTGGGATCTTCAGTTGCCCATCGGACGTTCAGAATTTCGTCGTTATCGAGAGATTGGCATGCCATGGCTTCCTTGGCGAATTGGGCATGGAATTCGGAGACGTAAGTCACGAAAGCGACGCTGCGATATTGCAGGACACGTACTACGCAAAAAAAAAAAAAAAAAAAACAGTCAGCTCTTAACCCAAGCGGAGTAACTGTACAGAAACAAGAAAAAGGACGTACTCCGCTCAATGGTTCCCCACTCTCTAAAGTGCCGCGTCACGACTTCTTCTGTCTCTTGCCCATTGCCCGTCTCTTTGATTCGCCCCACATAAAGCGTACGGTTCTGGCGATTGAAGCTTCCAACACCGCCCATATCGTCTCTGTAGTCCGCGAACTTGTCCCGTGCAAAGCAATCCTTTGAGCTATCTGGCATGCTGTCGGTCGAGTCAGGTAGTGTATGACGGTACTCGCATTCCCAGCCATATGGACAACACCCTCGAGAGAAGAAGAGGCAGATATATTTCATGCCAGTCGTATTCGCGCGTGTTAAACCCGAGTCGCGCTTGATGTTACATCGGCTTTGTGATTTGGTTTTGCTGGAAAGGAGAAAAGTCGGTTTTGTCAAAATTACTTAGATGACTCCGCAACATACGTACTTGGAATAACTGTCCTCCCGGTCTCCTCCAGCCCATTTGTTGTACCAGATATCTATTCAAAACAATACACCTTATCACCTCCGCATAGAAGAAAATACGGGATAACTCACTGTACTCTTTTCCGGTTTGCACGGTTTCCGTCTTCACAACATCGCCTGCCTTTACCTGCTTTCGTGCAGGCTTAAGTTTTTTGGGTGGCTTGGGGTACTGTGGTATAGGTATTGGTTGGTCTATGACGACTTCTTCTACTTCAGTTGCTGAGCTCATTGTTGTAGGAATCGAGGGGTGGTAGTACAAGTTGAGAATGGCGTGACGGCAATGTCACAATCATCGCTTGGTTCGATCTGATCCCCGACTTCCAATAAACTTTGCAAGCGCGAGCAGTGTTACCGGAAACTACTTAGCCACGACTACATTCTCCATTCTCCACCACCTTTCTGCATTTCCAGGGTCATTGACTCCTGCCAAGTCATGGCTATGCAAGCCGGTGGGACTCGTGCGCCGTACGCACAAGGGGTACATAAATGAAGCTTGGTTCCGTTCCACGGTGGTCAGCAACATGTCCTCCAACGAAGACGAATACAACGATGGCGACATGCCCTCGGGCCTGTTGCAGAAGAAACACAGGATACAGCAAGCATGCGATATCTGTAGGAGAAAGAAAAGTACGTCCGCACACTTTTCAAGTAACCCCTATGGTCTAACCTACGTCCAGTCCGATGTAAGTGAATAACGTCTAGTGCAGGTAAGGGGGGGATAGTCACCGAATTTATAGGCGACGGAGTACAGATGCCAGGAAATTCCTGCTCGAATTGCATATCTGGTAGTTTCGATTGCACATTCGTGAAAGCCAAGGTGCGGTTCTTGAAAGTAGTTGAAGTTCCCATATTAATTGTTCGTCAGAAACGTGGCCCACCAAAGGGGTAAGTGAAATGCAAACAAATCCCACTGAAGGTGCTCAATGTCGATGGTAGTTACCTGGAAAGCCTGGAAAATAGAGTCGAGAAGTTGGAAAAGTTGGTGCGGCGGGTGCGTCTCCATCATTCCGACTCGCGAGGCTCGCTAATCTTCCCATGTCAGTTGTGTCCGGACGAGGCGGCCTACAATCAACTAATCACATTGCTCGACTCCAATTCGACTATGGAGCGACCGCTCGTCGACCCCAGTGCACTCGTCGGCGACATTACGAGCACAGTTCACCCAAATGCTACCCTCGAGACAGTCACCTCCGTTATTCGTGGAGCTATGGAAGATAAATCCGACACCACTAGGTCGGATCCCCACAATGATGACGATCCGAGTTTTATTCTGGCCGACAATCTCAAGCAGATGGCGCTTACTCCAAATGATTTACGGTTCTTCGGGAAGTCGCGCAGGGCGATGCTTGTACAAACCGCGATGGAGTTGAGGAACGAATACACGGGGGATGAAGGCAAATTTAATGACCCAGTGAAGCCAGCACTGAAAGCTGAAAGGACAGAGTTTTGGGACACCAAACCGGTGCGTTGATTACTTGGCATCCTCTTCCTCTGTTTACATTCTTTTAGTGGGAACACCAGTACGGAGCAACTCCATCGCCAATATATAACTTTCCAGACTTGGACCTCGCCATCCATTGCATTGACCTTTATTTCCTCCACTTTAACCTCTATCTCCCAGTTCTGCATCGGCCAACCTTCGATAAGTCCGTCAAGGAGGCTCTTCACCTCATCAACGTCAACTTCGCACAAGTGTTCTTGTTGGTATGCGCTGTTGGCGCACGATATTCTGATAATCCCCGAGTTAGGTTGGATGGTGTCGATAGCCATCATTCGGCGGGGTGGAAATGGTTTGAGCAGGTGCAATTAATGAAGCGATCACTACTTGCTCCGCCGACCCTGTACGACCTCCAACTCTACTGCGTAAGTATAGTTGTTGTCGTATCGGTGCCCTGCTGACGATCATCATGACAGCTTGCCGTGCAGTACCTCCAAGGATCCTCTGCCCCACAGTTCTGCTGGACCCTTGCAGGGATTGGCATACGTTTAGCACAGGGTGTTGGTGTCCATAGACGAAAGGTACACAATCATCCGCTTACAATCGATGATGAACTGTGGAAACGGGCATTCTGGTACGTCGAACTCGCCCTTTTGCTATGAGGTCAACTTAGCGAGATGCACAGGGTGCTTGTGTGCATGGATAGAATGCTCAGCTCCTCCCTGGGTCGACCTTCCGCCATCCAAGATGAGGAGTACGAACCATATTTGTTCTCATAACCCCTTATTAACATGGTCCATCAGCTTTGACTTAGATTTGCCTGTCGATTGCGATGATGAATACTGGGATCACCCGGATCCAGAACAACGTTTTAAACAGCCCGCCAACAAACCGTCGTCGGTCAAATCTTTTATCTTAACCATAAAGCTCCAACAAATTCTCGCCGTTTCTCTTCGGACCATTGTAAGCGATCCCTCGAGCAATGCGAGCGAATTGATACAAAGCTGATTGTGACATCAAAACATAGTATTCAGTCAACGAATCAAAGACCCTGCTTGCTTTTGTTGGAGAGCAGTGGGAGCAGCACATCGTGGCAGAGTTAGACTCATCGTTGAATAAATGGGTAGATTCAGTACCGGAATATCGTCCGTCCCATACTTCGCTTTTCCTGATGATTACTCACCTTTTCTTAGTTCGCTGGGACCCTAACCGAGAGGACGACACTTTTTTCAACCAATCCGTACATCTTTATGCAATGTACTACCACAATCAGATCATCATCCATCGCCCATTCATCCCATCGCCAAGCAAACCTTCACCTCTCTCTTTCCCGTCGCTCGCCATATGTACAAACGCTGCACGCTTGTGCAGTCATGTCGTCGATATCCACAGGAAGAGAAACCGTAAATCCTTGCTCATAATTCAGGTATAGTACCTGTCGATTTTCTTTTTCGGTTGTGTCATCCTTTGATTATTTCTAATAGATGCCTGTTTTCACCTCTGGAATCGTGCTTCTCCTCAGCATATGGGGCAGCAAACGTTCTGGCTTATTCATGGATCCTAACAAGGAGATGGTTGACGTGCACAAGTGTATGAAGGTGTTGAAAGCATTGGAAGGTTGGTTGTCTAGTGCTGGAAGGCTTTGGTACGCGGTTTCAATTGACGCTTGGCCGTGCTCTAAATCTTCTCACTAGGGATGTTTTGTACCAACTCGCTTGCGTTGGAGATTTGCCATTACCCCAACCTAGTCCGCCTTCAGGAACAAAAGGAGACCGTAAATCGGACTCTCCGTTGTCGACTAATACCAGCAAGTTGTCTTCATCTCTTGTATCGCAGAATGAAACACCAAGGGTCATTGCTGGTTCGCGAAGGGTTCGTAAAGAGCCGTTGTCTATCCATCAGATGCAGCAACTACAGACACCTCTTCCACCACATCAACAGTCGCAAGCAGCACCCCGGCCGTCAGCAATGCCCCTACCTCCCTCACAGCAATCGCCTTCCCAAAGCCGATCGCACAGCCAGATCCGACCAAACGAATCACAGCAAACTACGTCAGTAATACCGCCCTTTAATAACACCAACCCCAACATGTTTGCGTTACCTGTGTACAGCAACGATCTCGGAAGGCTTCCACTACACGGACACGTGACCTTCAGCGACCTTTCGCAGTCGCAGCTAGATCCGGAGACAAGTTATTCGTATACTGCTCCTCAGCCCGCATCCCATGCAGGTACTAGCGGGATGAGTTCGTCTTATGGCCCTCATTATCCACCAGCACCGGCCCCCAAACAGCAGCCTTATCCACATTATCATCACGCCCCACAGGGAATTCTAGGCGGCGAGTTCCCCTCGGCGTCAGAGGCGAGCTCTGTGGCCCAGAACCCGTATGGAATGGACGCGGGCTTGGCCACCGGGATGTTGTTCGATGCGATGGCAGACCAGTGGACCTCAACGTATGGGTTAGGGCCAATCCATTCGTCGATCCCGGGTATGGGATCTGGCTCGATGGCATCTACGGCACCCCAACCAAGTGTGGATTCTTCCATGGAAGATGCGTATAGAGGGATGGGGACGGAAACGACGCCTGGTCCTTCTGGTGGGCAATATCAGCATCAGCACCAGGGAGTTCCGCGGCAACAAGGAGAGCTGGCGTTGTCGTATCCTTTCGTTCTTGATGACGATGCAGAAACGATATGGTCGACTGCTCCAACTGGGGATCAGTGCGTTATTTCTATTTCTGTTGGTATGCGATGTTATTTACCCATTGTCTTCTTTTTCCTCTACAGAATGGATCAGTGGGGTACGTACCTCGCGAACATCGGTGAATTGATGCAAGATGGGCACCAACATCCTTCTATGTAAGGTTTGCGCTTAATTTGCCTTCGCTCGGATGAAACCCACCATTCTCGTTGTCAATGATGACTTTCCGTAAGGTTTTAATCGGAGGAATAAAAATATTTCCAGTGATGGCGCTGCCAAATTTGGCTTAAAAACAAGTCTATTCGAGGGGGGTCGCGATCCTCTGAATAGGATATGTTTTTAATCTTTTGACAGCGGCATCGCGGCCAAGACTCCGGGATATATTCTCTCTCCTGGATTAAAAGCTTACATGTAGCACCTCTTAATGTCGTCTCAGGACGACGCCACTTCTATCCTTGTACTGATATTCTTGGTTCATCAAATTTGCAGCATATTACTCCTCGCCTGCTTTCACCTCCCGTCCCTTTGCAGTTGTTTTCGACGCATGTACATAGTTAATTCTAGATAAATATAATCTGGACCAATCTCCCTGGCTCTCTTTAGTTCTGGACATCTTATGCGCGCCGCTATGCACGATATGATCGACTAGGCGGAGAAATTGTTGAACGAGTAACCCCATCCGCCCATGGAGTAAGATCTAGAGGAAAAGCCTCCAACAATGCCATACACATATTTCAAGCGTCGCTACCGACTCTTGAACGTTTGAACCGCAGTTCGGTCAGGTATAAATGAATGCGGTCGAATAGGAAAGGACTAGACCTGCAACCGTTCCTTATAGCCGCATTACCCTCACCCCTCGTGTGAACGGTCACCGGTCCAGGAAAGGATGACCTCGAAGAGGTTGTCGAGAGCCTCTTCGAAGTTGATCTAGAAGCACAAGCACTAATTCTTTCTATGTAATTCTCTCAATATTCTCTCTTACATAACAAACCAGACAACATCTCTACCCCACTCAATTGGGGCCCTGATGGCATACCTAGGATCGTACCTCTCCGTACCTGCCGGCTTCAACTCCATGTTCTCAAAATACTCTTACGTTGTACACCTTCAAGGTTTGTGGGCGCTGTGATATGACGAGATTCACGGGAACCTAACGCAGTACAAAGAAACCGTTGTGTTGCAAAAAGGGTAATCATTGGCGACAAAAGCCGCTCGGGGACTAACGCATTGGCTCATCCATTGCATATATTTTTGGAATTCAAACCCCCCAGCGAGCTACACAGACGTTCTTGTGAAAGGGTTGGTAATGATGGTGTTGCCAAGCAGGCTATTTTTCTGGTAGAATTGTTGAGAACGACCATCAACAAAGAGGTGGATGTACTTCCAAGACCTATCATATAATGTAGTTTACGATGGTTGAGCACTGTACATACATTTCACCCTAAAGGTGCTTAGTACCTTACTTTTGTATTGGGATATCCCAGAAACGCAGCGCGGATTGGTTGTTTACTACAACTTGAACGTGATTCATTGAGGGCGGGAACAGGGATACTCAGCTAAATATCGAGTTATGATCCACAGAGATGATGCTCGTTATTTTAAGGTAAGTATGGTAGAATAAATACCCAAATTATACGGATATCAATTAGGGGTCATGTTCAATTGGCAGCATGCATTGAGCAAGCAAGCAATTTTCACTATTTGTTTGCATATTTCAGTGCTTTTGAGCTCTATGTAGTATATATACTGGAATGTAATTGTTATTGGTGCTCAAAAAAGCTGCATCAGGCAAAAAATTGATGAAGTTCTCTTTTTTTTGTTTTGTTTTTTCCGACAAACCAACCGGCTCCTGGTCCGGTATTCTGATCCCGGACCTTTGGTCACTGATTTCTTCATCCAACAATCAAGCACTGGATCGAAAACATCGCTTGTCTGTCAATTCTCGTTCACCTTATGTAAATATTTAATCATTTACTCGCGTTGATTCACACAGATTGAAATCATGGCATCCCACCAAGGGTATATAGTCGCATTCTATTGGGGTGGCTTTGCCGGTCGCCAGCTCGCCACCTTCACCAGCTTGCGTAGGCAAACAGAGTTAATCCAGTACATGGAGGACAATAATGGCTTCCAGCATGGCCAATGGCACAAATTTGAAAACGAATCCGACTTCCATAGAGCAATCATCAAAACTAGGGAGTTGGGTGGGATTGTGTACGATCTTCCTGTCAAAACGGGCATTTGATGGTGAACTCAGTCAGTAAGCAATATTTACGCCTGATTTTGTTTGATGTGCCGTTCATCCTGACGCCTCTAAGGGCTGTATTAGTAGGTTCCAGATCGTTTGGTAATCTTGGGCTATCTTGGGTCTGAAAATTTCGAGTGAATAAGTCAATGAATACATTGCTGTTATATGATAATCGCCTTTGGCTAATGTGCGACTTTCTGATAGCACAGGCCATATGCGGGAAAGATCCCATGGCTCCAGTGTGCTACTTAACTTTCCTTTGAGAAAATTGCAATAGGTAGCAGTAGTGCCCCACCTCACATCATTCGAAGCCTCACCATTCACCATATACGTACTAGAAACTCTGTACACTCCAACGTTAGAATATTTTATATATTTCTTGACGGCCCAGCAATGATTTCAGAATCCTTTTAAATGTAGTCTCCGTACTATGTTGACTAGACACCACAGGGCGTGCTGGTGAGGAGTTAGCTAGCTATACGTAGGTAACGACAAATCACGATCTCACGTCCTCGGACCTCAGTGTCAGGAAACGGAAGAGAAGATAACTGGGGAAATAAAAGAGTGGCGAGACGATCTATATCATAAAGAGGGAACATGGAGACTCCGAAGGTACGCGTGGAGGGGTTGATATGACATTTTATTTGCGAATAGAGTGGTGCTCTTCGAGCATTTTTCCTCCGAAGAGCATTGGTCTGAGAGTGGTAAGTATGGTGCTGCTCTGTCGTGGTTCATTTTCTCGATGTTCGCGGAAAGAGCTGCAGGACGAGTGATTGTCCTAATAAATATTTGTAGAAGGCACCCCGAATGGCAGGATGATGCGTCGAACTAGGGGTTGCATCGGTCCGGGAAAAGTCAACGGAGTTAGCCGACAGATTTTTGACATCTCACCAAGGCGACGTGCGACGGCGCCCTTGCAATCAACAGTACTCCTGTCCATTATAGGTTAAGTATTTGTGCTTTCAGGGCGGTGAAGAACTATGCTACCTCATTCTAAACCATAACATGACCGACAGGACACCAATCCATTACTCCTCTCCATCTGGCTCAACAATCGAGTTCATTGGCTTGGCCACCACTCGTCCATCAAGCCGACCGTCATCGGGAGCATTGTCTACATCAAGTCTTTCGTGGCATCCAGAGTTGACACTATACCGCCTCCTTGTCATTTTTTCAACTGTCAGTTTGGCAATCGCCAAGACTGTGACATCTTTTCTCAACTCCACTTCTACTTCCATCACTCTCGAGTGGATTCTGGGAGTGGTCGTATTCTTGTTGTGAGTGTTGGAAATTATATGGCTTATCACAACTTACGTTGGGTTAGTTTCCACCTTCTCGGCACATATGAGGAGACCAGCAATTGATACTTCACGTGGTTATTTAATTCCGATTGTATGGAGTACATCTGGGCATTCCTTGAGGGTTTCATTGGCTTCGGTCGCCCACACTATATTTCTGATGAAATCGATGCTCGAGACCAGCCGGTGGGCATCCATCCTCCTTTGACAGGATACCGGATTATTGTTACACTTGTGGTGGCGATCGTAGGGATGACAAAATCCGGCCTCTTCTATGGACAGCAGCCCACGGAGGCGACGAGTGTAGAATGTGTGTTTGGAGTAGGGATAGTCACTGGGTGAGTTGATCCACAATTCTGCAAGCTGTGCCTCCGTTGACAATTGCCCAGCTTATATTGGCTTGGCCTTTACGAGGCAAGTTCCACCAAGGTGTATCCAAAGCTGTTTCACGTTGACTATTTCGGCAGGTTATTATATAGTGAGTGAATGGCCTTGTATATCTCCTCGATGCATCTGACCTTTGTGCAGTTACGAAGACCGTGGTTTTGTTTCTCTGCCTATTTGTCTCAATTGTGGCACCCCGTGTGGGTTTTATATTCACTGCAAAGCTCTTTTCAGAAAGTAGCAGATACAAAACAACCGATTTAATCTGGATGGTGCTCCTTATTAGGGGCTTATCCATTCTTCCGATGGTCGTCCTTATATATCTCTTGATTTCATAGTCTTGTCCCCATTCCGTTCTGGGTAATTGGCCGTTGTAGGAAGAGGATGAGATGAAAATAGAAAGGATGAGCAGGCTATTCGTGTGGATACGAACCGACCTGGACCAGGGATTGAACAATGCTCTACCATTCCGGAAAATGTGCAAAATGAGGCCTTGGTTCCCGCCATCAGCAAGGCCCTGCATGCCTTAACCCAGTAGCGTACTTCCCCGGGACCATAGAGACAAACTTCGATAAGATTTCTGAGTTGATGAAGTTTGGGGGGGTACTCGCAGCATCTGTACATAGAATTTTCTGTCCGTCAACTATGTACCATCTTGAGCTGGTGAGATGAAGTTTGTTCCTCCCACATGGGAATATCGGTGTCCTTTTTTTGTAGCAAAGGCCGCAAGAAATTCCACCGACGGTCAACATCGGAAGATTGAATTTGTGATAAGGTGTGTTTTGCTAGAGTGTTGGGGTTTTGAGGACGTTTCCTGAAACGTCCATGCTCTTATAAATTCAGCCTCTCTGTGAGCAATTCCAGTATTCTTGTTATTTGGAGCATTCAAGTTACAAGGTTGCCGAGCTCCAGTGTGCGCATTCTAGAGTCTCTTGAGTGGACGTGGATGAAGGGTGTCTTGTAGAGTATCTTGACAAGGAAGTTTGTACCTCTAACATCATGTTTTCAAATCCCAGTATCCACCCTTACGTTATACATCTTCAAGATTTGTGGGTGTTGTGTATGACGGAATTCATGGAAGCCTAAAGCAGTAAGAAGCTGTTGCAATGTTGAAAAATTGGACATTCATCGAGATCCATTTTCTCGTCTAGTGCTTAATTGATGGGTGCTCAAGGTACGCAAGTCCCAAGATGGTTTGTGTGTCCTTGAGATAAACAACTCGTTTCCCTTTGGCATCGTTCAATTATAATCATTTTATATTGTATGCAACCGGGTTCCGTGGTTCGACATTCACAGTCTACAAGGAAACCTCGACGGCGGAAAAGTCTTCTAGGCCAAGCATGACGCCCAAAGAAAATAAACCATCGGCTCCGAGGATAGCTTAAAAATTCCACCATTATTTTCTCCCTGTTAAGCGAGGCAAACCCAATCCGCCCGTCTGTGAGGTTCCTCTCATCTAAAACGAAATAGGCGCCAAACAACATCGAACATCTACCTTTCCCCTCTCCGAAAATAACGGCAGCATCTCCCGAAAAACACGAGCAACGCTCGCCCTAAACTCCTTCACATCAAGCTTCGCGATCGTCCCTGCACCCCATGTCGGAGGTGAAGGTTAGGGGTACACCCGTATCCCCATCCTCAACGTCGTCACGCTTGCGTAAAAAGGGTGGGACAACACCTCGTCCAACCAGCTCCATTTCTGCCTTCGGGATTCGTCGATGAGACTTGTGTAATCGCGATCGCCGGGGGCCGTGGACTCAGACGACGTCGACCCGATTCCTCGGAAGGGGTGCGAAGTCATTTTGAAATCGAACTCGAAGGAGACGAGGTTGATATTGGTGGACGTTGCACTCCGCCGTGTCAGCACGGTGGCAATGGTGGTAGAGGGAACGAGGGTTGCACCTGCGTTTTTGACGAGTTCGTCGGTTGATGTGGATGTGCGCGTGTTTCTATAATGAAGCGCTATAGAATGGAGCTTTGGGAAGCTGAGCCACCAGTTGAACGCGTCGGTGGGGAACGCGGGTGCCTGTGCTGTTTGAAATAGCGTTGAGTACATACACAGATAAATTATTTACGACCGTTGGACGTAAACCCTCAGGCCTCACAGGCCTCACCATCAAAACGAAGCATAAGCCACTCAACATCCCCAATCGGCCCCGACCCGAGCTTCCTGATATAGTCTATAATCGAAAACCCATCCGGCGTCCGGGTCGACACCGACCAATCCGCAATATTCATTTTCGGAGCCGCCACACAACCCGGGCACTATTTAATTTCAACCGTTTTACTTATACAAATTAGTTGTGAGAAACTTAAGAGACGTAGGGAGTAAATTCTCATTGCAACTCGGTGAGCTCGAGAGGCCAACAGATGATGTACAGTATCACTGATCAGTACACTACTTATATAGTCCTCGTGCCAAAAGATGTACCTAACACAAGACGAGTCCAGAACATCAACAGCGATACGTGTGTACTTATGTGTCCACTAACAAAAAATCCTTGTCCGAGTCCCAGTCCATAAATGTTTGAAATCAAACTTCAAGATCGATGGAGATTGCATTCTTGGGGCGGCCAAATTGTGCGATAATCAACTTTGGCTTCTCACCATCTTTCTTTGCCCAATTCACCGTGATCTGATACGTGCCACGACCATCCAGGTCGGATTTGTCCTCAATCTTGACATCTCCAACGGGTGTAACCAACAACTCATCCACGAGCCCGGGGCCTAGCAAATTCCCGTCCCTATCGACAGGAGTTATGGTAATGAGGGATCGGGAGCGACCTCCGTAGGTCGACAACGTTTTCACGGTTACTTTGCTCTTCGGGTCCATTTGTGCGCGAACGGTGATGATCTGTTGTGCTTCACGTTCGACGCAACGCTCGCGTCCACACTTTTCGATATTGCACAAGCGGAAGAAAGCGTGGAGATGATAATCGCCATCTACGGCTGTGCAGTCGGGAGGAAGGCTGACTTCCCAGTAGTGATCACCGGCCAGCGAGTCGCCGTGTGTGCCATCGTCGTAGAGTTTATATTGCTTCGTCTCCGTCGGGATAACAATATTCTTCTTCACCAATTCTTGGGCTGCTGTTTCCCGTCCGGTTAACGTGTCACCTTGGACAACGCTTCCACTCGTCGACCCTACCGAGGCCAGCAATTTCGACAAACTGTGTAATGGTCTAGTGACGTTAACAGTGGCGTGAACCTTGTCGAAGCCGCAGGAGGGCCAATACGGCGAGGAAATGCGGAAGGTGGGGTGGAGATCCTCAAGAGTGTATGTGTTGTTCCGATCTTTGAATGGCTTGACCTTTGCGACGGAGCGTGCGAGCACCGTGATGAAGAATTCCTCATCATTTTGCCCGGCCTCCCCCTGTGCTATGACGGCGATTGCGTTGGTAGTACTGATTACCTGAGGTGCTGTTCCGTTGGTTGAGAGAAGCTCATAGCTATACTCGGGTATGTTGGCAGGGACACGCAAATCGGCTGGACGATCCAGCAGTTGGGAAGAGTCAGCCGGCATCAAAGTGTTGAAGTTGGTGCGGTTGCCCCGTAATGCGCCAGCACAACCTAATATGGCCTTCGCTCCTTCAGTATGGCGATTATCACTGACGATGGCGAGCGTGCTGTTCCTGCAAAGAATCTGAGCAAGCAACGCATCGTACGGTTGTTCGCTCTGGGTGTACTGAGAGCTGTACACCAGCAGATCAAATGATGGATCATCTCCAAACCCCCCATGGAGCGCATCATGAAACTCTACGGCATTCGACGGGCGGGTGATGTTGCTCGTGGCAAGCTGGCCGAAGAGAGCAGAGCTGTAGATTGAATGTTGCTCTGTGAAGGCCGTCAGGTTGGATGGATCTTCGTAATAAAGTATATTTCGACACCCGGCCGAGCACAAAGTGGCAAGTTCATTCTGGACAAGTGTAGTGCCCTGAAGAGTGTTGGCGAACGACTTGGAACTGACGCCGTTCACGAAGGTACGGATTGGGCGTGTTGCGTGAGCGATCCAATCCCCATCTCCCTCGCCATTAAAGGGAAGGTTGAAACGGACGATGTGCCAGGTGGGACCAAATTTACTTTCGACCCTGGGGTCGTCAAGACTGACGATATGACCCAACGGACTCGTAATCGCTAACTGCAGGGTTCCTGGGGGGGAAGGATTCGTCCAACCGAGAACAAAGACGACCTTGTCATCAGAAGATGCGTGGTGGATTGTCGGGGCGGAGATGAACTGGCTGGCTGGTAAAGTGTCGATTGGATCCTCAGCAACTGGGGTGTCGAAGATATTTGCAAAGCAGAAGACGAAGAATTTCTTGAGATCGAGTAGCTTATCGCTAGTCAAGTATATTCCACCTTGCTGTTCGCTTAGCGGTTGCAATTTGGCAGATGAGACCCCTTTGATTCCGAAACCAATGGAGCACACATGCGTATCCTGAAGGTCGACATCTAGCATGTTCGGTGCCTGATTCTCCTCTCCATCGGTTAAAAGCAGGATCGCTTTTCGTGCTTTTCGTTCTTGAGGACCGCTGGTAATGAGGTCTTGAGCTTTCTGCAATCCATCGCCGATAGCCGTTAAACCGTTAGCGGCCATACCGCCGAGAGCAGCGGAGAGGGTGGCGCGAGCATTAGGAAAGTCCGTGAGTGGCATGTCGGGGGGATTGGATGCAGTCGTCGCGAATGAGACCATGCTGAGTTGGTGAGGACTGCCAATGTAGTTGAGCAGGTCTGCGAAGAGCATAGCTGCATCCTTTGCGCCTTGGAGACGTGTAGCGCCAGTGTTGGAAGCGAGACTCATGCTTCCTGAGCGATCCAACACGATCGCGATGTCTGTGGGCTGAGCGGTCCTCCAAGCGTCCTGGATGTCGTCGAAGATGTTGTGATATTGGTAAAAAATGGCATCCCTGGCAGCAAGTTCGGGACAATACATGTCGGGATGGGTAGTCCCCCAGTCCTCGCAGGTTTTTATGCCTCCTCCCGAGTCAGCGATTGCAACATGATTAATACCATGCCAGTTCATTCCACTGGTAAGGTGTCTCCCCAGTTGGTCGATGGTGAGAAAATTTTGGGCGAGGAGAGGTTGTTTATATTGATCGGGGAGAGGAGTGCAGGTAGTGCCACATGGCACGTTCTTCGGACGACCATTATGTCCAGGGGGGATTGGTCTGCCAGGAGCGGGTTCCCAGGTCTTCACATTGCTTGAGCCACGGGTAGCCAGAAAATGGTTGTAGCCGAAAATAAATTGTCTATGGAAACCGAAAAAGTGATTACCAAAGTTGAGGGTGAATTCTGAATTCGTGCAATGCCAATTTGCGTGGAACTGTACGATAGACTGTGGATTTGGAATGACGCCTCCGCAATTCCATGGGGTGGGGACCAAGCCATCGACGGAGTCCAGTGGCACTTTGAGCCAGGCTGCGGTGTCTTCCTCGTGGTCAGGGTCAGCGACTACAGGCGAAGGAGGAATGACGGCTAAGAAGGTGAGAGCGAGGTACAAAAGGGATAACCATTGTCGTCGGTGAAGGTCCAGCATAGCTCGCTACGGAGGTTTACTCAGCTGTTTTCTGGGCTGGTTTACAGCTAGATTGAACCTCACCTGAGAGCACAGTGACTGAGATTGCGATCTTGTTCGACGACTGAACCAAATGAAGATTTGGGGATGGCAAGGTTTTCGGACGAGCGAAAATCACTGGATGGTTGAGCATACTAGGGTGGTTATAAAGAGTTCGTATGCCAGCTACATTTCAACAAGGCTCCTTATTGAGAGAACACTCTGGCAAGTCCAAATCGTGCCATTGGGAATCTCCATTAATCGGGGTCAATACCACGGATCGCACAGCCCATAATTATTGACAGTTTGACTAGCGTGCCAAGTTGAGGTAGTTGCGACCGACTGGAATGGAATGGTGGTATTAGCTAACTACATTACATAAGGAGAGTTGTGCTGATTACGTGGTAATCCTCCCCAAGTTTTTGACCTGTTTTGACTCTTGACTATCATTTACATAGCGAATCTGCTTTCTACGTCCACTGGTTCTGAAGGTCCTGAGCTCTCATGGTGCGAGACTTGGGAATTTTACAGCGAAAGATGAAAACTTGCCCCACGTTTCTTCCCTGGACGTCAACATCACATCTTGGGGAGCTCCTGCATTTTAAATTCGAGCCATCTACATCGGGCAACATTCCCCAGAGCCGCATTGTTGACGCCTCAAAACAACGCAAGTCGTTAATTTCGGATGTCGGATGTTGAACCAGAAAACGGCTATATCCACTCACCAATGGCATTACCTTCGAATTCATCTCCCAGCGTTTGATGCCGCCTCACGTTAACCGCAGGATTGACCCGTTTCTAAGGCTAAGCCTACTTTCGAAATTTTGATCGTGATGCCTATCAAGTTCCGTTCGTGTGGTAGTTGGTCCCCGCAGCCAATCCCTTGTGTTGTATATTTCAAGCCCAAACCAACATCACCTTTCGCCGTCAGCGATTCCTATTACGATGTCCCTTGCCTTTTCGTCAAGTGACAACCCTCTACATATCATGTTGCTGCAGGATTGCAATCGTTTGCGGAAGGACGAGGCAAAGGGCCATCTTTCCCCGTCAATAATGGAAGGTGACGGTGGGTATTGTACCCCACGCATGCCACGCTCTGAGTCCATCGCGGTCAGAGACATACCGTAATATGTATGTTATGTACTAGCGGCATATCTGGATTTTTCACGCTGATAGCCTTGCTAGTACGCTTGGAAGCCAATTTGGTTCGTCTGGTGACTGCAGCTTGCTGCGTACTAAGATTGCTTCGGGAAGTTCACTGCCTGTGCCATTGCAATAAAAATCTCACCAACTCTAATCAACCCAGACCAACGATGTGCGGAGAGATGATCGATCA
>Ga0307517_10007261_pt1 | contig 16214 bp, 21 predicted proteins | sample 23_EM_MG_FD_194515 | JGI IMG/M metagenome (GOLD analysis project Ga0307517, IMG submission 194515) | Populus trichocarpa ectomycorrhiza microbial communities from riparian zone in the Pacific Northwest, United States - 23_EM | ecosystem: Host-associated > Plants > Roots > Unclassified | place... | reverse complement strand
TCTTGTGCATCCTCCCTGTTCTTACACGCCCACTCCTACGCGTACACGCCCACTTCTCAGGTCTCTCATTCACTTTGTGTCTGGTATGTTTGCTTGTCGAATCCTGACGGTTTCTCATCTCACAGGCGCAGTCATCAACGCCCTCTGTCTCACCATCTACCACAACCGCCATTGGCTGTTCCAGTGAATGCATAGGTACGACTATCCTGTGGTGCCCCTACCGCCGTTGGACCTACTTGTGAGTTGGCGCTTTGTTCACCTTTCTTGCTATGAACTCACCACATTCGGAAGCCATTGTCAAAAACGCGGTTATAGGAAATCGAGGAGGGATTTTGAGTGACTGGAGGCTGGGACAAGTAGACAACGCAGTGAGGCTTTACGAAGGCTTTGCTTCCCCTCGACAGTAACTGAAATGGTTGACGATAAGGTGTGTTTTTGTTGGTCCTCATTCGTTCGATTCCTCCTCACGGTACATATCTGTCTAGGGAAACAAGGGGGTTCAAAAGTACCCCCTGGTTTCTACATGCCTCGCTGTCCACCTTAAGACGATACACAATGTGAAGCTCTCGCAATCGCAACCGCCGTCGTTTGTAGTTTACATTTTAATTCTCATTAATTCTTACTGATATTCGTTACTGGTAGCTTGAAGTGGCCTCAAGTTGATCAAAGCCGGCTACGTTAGGCTTGATGGTAGCGATGCTGACCTCTTCGATGATGACGCCGCTACCGGAAAGAAACGCAAAACGAATCGCTATGCAGGGTTCACGGATGCAGTGTGGGGCAGGCAAACCCGTGGGTGGGCAGCGTCTGCTTGCCGTCTCGACGGTGGCAAGTGGACAGTCATTCTCCAGGCCGCCATCGAGAAGATGGATTGGTCTGGTGATGATGGAGATATGGACCGTGAAGAAGACCGCAGTGGTGGCGCATTTGGCCCTCGTTCTTGGATTGAAATCTGGTGAGTCTATTACTACCATGGGCATATGGCGCATTTTTGGCTAATAAGACAATTAGATATTGTTCAGTTCGGATATATCAAATCTTACGGTGTCGTACACTTAGATACCCAAGAATAATAGTGTACAGCTAAATAATTATGACTATTTGTGTGCAATATGTATGAAAACGAGTGAAAGGAAAAGGACCACAACAACTGGTACCAGGGCTGTGTACTAGGTCTAGTGCGAGCAACTGGTACCAGTGATTTTCTGTGCCAGCACATGCACTGGATTCGGGCATGTCAAGATAGGTCCAGCTCATGTGCTGGCGAGCTGGAACGACTGGACTTACTGGCTCCAGCCAGTCCAGTGACATGTTATTTTCCTGATGTGGACTCAAAGAAAGCGGCAAGATGCATGAAAGGGTAATTAATTCATTTATAACCCCTTTACCATGTATGTGCTACTACATATTGATATCGGATGAGGAGTAGAAGTATTTTCAGAGGATGAATCAATTATTTTTACAAAATGGAACTGTTCAAAGATAACAAAGACATTCAACAGAAGACTAGAAAGATGCATACAAAGACAGTCTTTGGAAAGATGCTAAAGACGCCCAAAGATGAACCAGACATTTTCCTGATAAGTTGTACTATACTCTGTGGATTGAGGTGAGGTTGGACTTGTACATGCCATGTGAAGCAATGGCCCACAAGCCAAGCCATATGTTCACTACTGGGCATTGGAGAGCGACTGCAGGACATTGGCGAGCGACTCGTGTGTTTGAACCATGTCTTTAAGGATGATTTTGTTTGACCTGCACTCAGCCACTTTGAAGGCATGGCCTAATTGAGCTGCTTTGGCACTCCCTTGAGGCAGGATGCCACAATTATTTAAAAAAACTAGAACCTCATTTTTTGAATTGAGAGCCTTCAAGTTTCTGTCAGCTTTGCTTTAAGTAGAAGATAAGCAACATACAGTCATGAGAGTGGTCAAAGAGAGTAACCATAAAAGTTTCATCGTCCGAACCTCCTTGGTATTGGCTTGCCCCTGGAGGTTGAAACCTCCAGTAGCCTGCTTTCTAATACTGCGAAAGGCGTATTCCAAACGCGCTACCATTACATTGGACTGAAAGACATTTAAGTCATTTAGTGGGTCTTGGAACTTCTCAACAGCCTCATCCAGCATTGTCTAGGTAGTATAGTGTCAGTCAACTGAAAGTTGCAAGACGAGACTTGGAAGCCACAAACCTGGATGCTGAGGTTTCCTTGGGCCAGTTCTTGAATATCCTGGGCCGTCATGCCTTGGACACTGGGCGGCGGCGGCAGAGCCTGCTGCACCCCAGCAGGCGGGATGTGAGGCGGTGGGACATGAGGTAGAGGTGGAGCCTGCTCTGCCCCAGCGGCGGGGACATGAGGTGGTAGAGGCAGAGGAGCCTGCTCTGCCCCAGCAGGCGGGAAAAGAGGAGCGGGTTTGATTGACAACTGTTGGTGAGTGGAAAATTGGCCGATTCTGTTACAACACATTATCATATCATGAATGTCCTTCCCGTCACCCGATTTCAGCAGGATTTGGTGACCGAATTTGTTGAACTCGCACTCTGGGAATCTATGGTCCTTGGGTGCCAGGCCAATGGAGACATATATACCACCATTAATGATCTTGATGACATTGGAGGGCTGAACATCCACCAGGGTCTTAATAGATGGTTAGTGATGATTACAGAACGAGGGCGGAACGCACAATTATGACCTCGGCTTTGGCCACCTCCTGTATGAAAGGAAGTGCACACAACCCTCCCTTAAGGTAAAGGGTGAAGCATGCATACTCAAACGCTACGAAGAAGTCGGCCCCCCCCTCTAGGCTCGTCAGGGTAGCAGTAAGTTCGGCTTCCGTTTGGGCCTGAACTTCTCCTAGGGATGTGTTAGCATTTCTCTGAGACCTGGACAATTGAACACTGTACATACCCCCAAGGTGTGGGCGTACTTTGTAATCTTGGGACATAAAAAAGGAGGAAACGCGAATGAAAGTATTTTTGATGAGGACGAGCTGCCACATTTCCTTCTTCTTAAAACAAAAAAGTGAGCTAAGAGGGCTGTAGGAATAACAATACAACCAGCATGTTTGGTGCAAATGAGGATATACAAGACACGCAGATAAGGAGCATGACATGGACATGTGTCGCAGCACTGGAATGAACACATTCCTTTTTGGTCATCTTTCCTTATCTCTTTCATTTATCATTCTGACTCTCGGAGTCTTCACGTTATCTTTCGGACCTAGTTGTTATCTTATTGTATCCGGTATCTATGCATCTTGGTGTATAGACTGTAACATTGAGGCTCAACAAGCAGCCCTAGACTCATTCCGTTCCAGGAACAAACCGTTTGAGCATGATGAGCCACCTCATTCGTCTGTTGTACCTTTGGAGCCGGAAAAGCGTGGAGAAAGTACCGCTCGTTCGCAGCTTGCTTCGAAAACTCCTGTCGTACGAGCGCCTAAGAATACTAGGCCAATCGAATCTCGCTCCGAAGGTCAGATAGCCCCCAAAAGTTTTCCCGGAGTCACACTCGGGAAACTTGGGAAGAAATCTCGTAGACGCGGATCTAGTTCTCCGAGCGATTCGTCGAGCTCGGAGTCCAGTTCTGACTCGAGTTCATCTGAATCCGAGTCTTTGGACTCGTCGGGATCTAATGAATGTGCTCGGAAGAAGAACCGTAAGAAGCATTCCAAGAAACATAAACGCCGTCGGCGTTCTAGTTCTCGGAAGTCCTGTGGTGCCCTGAAGGTCACCACCACCACCACCACCACCACCCGCCATGTCGGAAAAATCGAAATTAGCATATCAATGGTTGCGACAGCTGATGAATATATAAGAACTGATCAACTTCTTGCGGGCAGCCATTTCAGCCTGTTGTCAGATCATGTCACCACTGGTAAACTGCTGGTACGAACAATCAGTCCGTGATAAGCTTCTTCCCGGTGTACATATCAGAAGGTTATCACCTCACATCATCTCTGGTACCTCTCACAAGTCCTGACCGGCCTCCAAGAGGAGGAATATCATATCTGAGGTGCTGATGGTCATGGCATTTTCAGTGCTGAGTCTACTGACCAGTATCTGACAACCAGTCGTGACAATGTTATCGCATTATGACAAATTATTTACACGTAGGAACATATCTCCGTCAACAGTGTCTATGAGATAATGAAGCCTTGCATCGGAATCAAAAACGGGACACATGAGGCCTGTTAGGTCGGTTCTTTGACAGGCGGAAACCCACCTAAGAGGGGGGTATCTGCGGGTATCCCGTACGCATAAATCCAAATGGAGATACCTGCATCCCTCTTAAAGTTCTTAGAATCATCCAGAGAGGATGCCTCGCATGTGGTTTCGAGGTCGTTTCTCCGAGGGTCTAAAAATACACGCATCTTACTTCCGAGGTATCCCATCTCCGACCAAGCATGAGTGCTTGAGCATCCAGTAGATATGTTTTTTATGGCATTTATTTTCACCCTCACATGTATCTCGTCAGGATGCCATAGGGTACATTGCATAGTAAGTAGATTCGGGGGTTCATTGGTCAAATGGCATACTAATAACGATAGCAATAAACATAATGGATAGTTATCAACGCATGTACACCACACTCTTGCGATACTGACCCCATCCATCCTTGTTGTCACCATCGGGCATCAAGTTCACACGAGGAAGCCGGCAGATGGGGGGACAGGAGGTGTAGGTAGCAGCCGCATGACAAGCGTCGCCGCGTCGGTGACCCCTTGTCCAAAACGGAGGTTGCGACGAAAGCAGAGGTGGAGTCTGAGAAATCGTGGGTCTGCATGGCGGGAAAGTGTATGTCGCCCCCTCCCCGTGTTCAGTCAAAACAGAGACAGAGACAGAGGTAGGACAGAATGGGTATTGTTTCCTGGTCTTGGTGCCGGTAGTGGAGGTGCGGGTGGGGTGCCGGTGAGGCCTAGGAGGGACGCTGGTCTTCTTCGTCGATTGCCCATTTACATCAGATTCTGTATGAAATTTTGGCTAGTCGATGATTCATGGCGAGGAATTGCCGACACTCACTTCTGGCACTGTTGGCTCATTATTGGGTATTATGCCTAAAATGAGAGGTTAATGAAATATTGGGGCTTACTGGGCAAGACTGACGTACCTGGGTACAAACGGGGTTGAAAAAACACGATTTGATCCTGAGCCGCCCACCATAGGTCCATAGTCTCCTTCTCAAACGCCTGAAAATGAAAGTGGCGACATTGGCGGTGCTGCATAGCAGAAAAAAGGTGAAGAGGGCGAGCCTGGCAGGAGAGAGCGCGATTAGTGCAGCAAGGGGGTTTGAAAAAAAGGATGAGGCAAGTCGTACGATGTGTTGGAACGGAAGAAGCTGGGCTGCTTAGTGATAATCGGGAACCAGGATATGACTAAGCGCACTAGCCTTCCAATGCCTCCTGCCTGGATGATAGTATCATCTCCGGTTCGGAGCTGGATATTGGTGGTTAACATCACTTGGACTGTTGACGGTATGCTTGGAGGTACACGACCGAGGACTGGAGATGGATGAATAATTAAACAATGTGACAAAGAAGGAGAAAGTATAGAACGTACAAGAGTGGAGAGAAGCCCAACGTTCTTCAGGGTGAGGGTTCTTCAATGACAACATACGGCGGTGGGCAGTCAGATGGTACCACGCAAGAATGGGAGAGTGTGCCAAACATGAGACGAGCGAGGACGGCGAGGCGTTGACGAGATAGATCTGTAAGTTTTGTTGGTGCTGGCACTGGGAGTTGAGAAGACGGCGTAGAGAGCTTCGCTCAGACGGGCGCCACTCTGACAGAGAGTAATGTGACCACATAGAGGCTGGAATGGCACGGTCGACGCTGGTCGCTGCGATTCCGGGTTGTTCATATCCCTGCAGAAAGACAGAATTGCGGTGAAGATGAGGGAGAGAAGCTGTTTCTGAGGATGGAGAAGAGAAGTGGGATGGATGGAGTTGCATAGGTTGAAGAGAGGTGGGTGCTGCATGTACGCCAATTTGAAGAGAATGGTCAAGATCGAGGGTGGTGGTGGAGTGACAGTCGACGAAGGATCAAAGGATAGTCACGACTCGACTGTGGTTTGAGGAGGTTGAGAGGTGCACTTTGGGTGCATTGCTATTTGAGGGGAATGGTGAAGATCGAGGGTGGTGGTGGAGCGACAGTCGATGGCGGTTTGTACGTGGTGAAGTGTTGAGTTTGTTGCCGGCGTCGTATTGGTTGTGTCGACCGCAACATCGTTCAAAAGCGGAAGAGGAAAGAAGGAAAGCTGAACATTACGTATATAAACAGAGGGCGGCAGGGTTGATGTACAGGGCTGGAGACGCACGATCGAAATGCCGTGACAAGAGAGAGATTTGCTACTGACCGGTCAATTGTGAAATGCGGCCGAGATTCGACATAAAGTCTTCCTGAACCTCGCCTGATCCAGTTGCCCGACCAACATCTTCATCGTACTTAAGTTCAATTTGTTCAGAATCGTCAGAAAGGCGATATAGGTGCAAGTGCTCACATCGATGGCTTCATCCGCCGTCTTCTTCGAGAATTGTCGGAATGACAACGGATCATCAACCTGGATGATAACTTCCTTTGTCGCCTCGGCTTCCTTCCTCTCTGCCGCACGTTTCTAAATCCATGAAACATCCATGTCAATGCCAAAAACGACCGAAATTAGGGCTAAATTCTTACCTCCTGAGCACCCAACATCTTCGAGTACGCCATTTTTGTGTCCTCTAAAAAGACTTGACCGCTGGCTGTGCCTCCAGCTCGCTGAGCGTCTGGATACAATTCATGATGCTCTCATTGGAGTCTTCGTCAATTTGCACGGTGACAAACTTGGACTGGCCGACTCGCACGATCGACGTCATCATCAGCATCGCCTGGTTCAAAGTCATTGAGAAGGCATCTAAAATGGGATGGAAAAAACAACAAACCTCGATTCGCAAAGTGTTAGAGGAGACTTTGTCCTGGGAGCTATCATCGAAATGAAGAATAAGTTTCGTTAATGCAGCTGCGATAACTGCCCCTGTGAAGAAATCTCCACCAAGAATCAAAGCTGCCCAATGCGAATCAGAAATTTGAAAATGTTTAATCTTTCAAGACCGGGCACATACTCCGCAAAGGAGGCTTCGCAGTGCTCTTTACCGCCTCCAGTCTTGCTGTACTTGTGCTGGCATACGCCGACTCGGTCGCATACGTGCCATCGGCCAAAGCCTTAGGCTTGGTTCCACCTTCCTTGGGCTTCTCCTTCTCTTCCTCTTCATCGCCACCAGCCGCGTCCAAGAGCCGTTGCTCAGACGCAAGGATCCGAATTTCGCCGATGACCTTTCTGATCTCCTGCATTGTACTTTGAATATCCACAACCGCCCAGAATCCAGAGAACTCCACGGAAGACTTTGCCAGATTTGATTTCGGAGAGGGTAGAGATGAGCTTCTGGCAGTTTGTGGCTCGAAGATGGGGGAACTTCTCGATGACCTCGCTGTAGCACAGAGCGCGATTTTTAGAGATTCTAGATGGCTTGCGGAGAAGACAGAGATATATACCGAACGAAAGCCACGACGTCAAGAGCAGAAGGATTATCGGAGTCGCCCAGGAACTCCATCAGAGCGTGGACGACGCTGGCGGCGACTTCTGAGAATTTAACAGCTGTGACGTGGATTGACTGGATCAGGAGTTGTCTGTATTCTGCCGCCTGAGAGGAAAGTTATTGAGAAATTATTCAGATTTACTGGGTTGAAGGTTGCCTTCGTGACATTTCGCGGGATCTGCTTACTGTAAACGCCAATTGCCTTTACCAAGGTAAGATGTTGAAATAAGACCCATGAATTTACCGTGCCTTCTCAAACTCTGCTTCGTGTCTTCTGGAGCTGCTTCTTCAAGCACAAAACGACTTCCTCTACATTTCTGCTCGAAGTCATGCTCAACACAACGCTAATCGCTTTCCGTCGAACCTCCATATCGGCACTGGAATAATTGATTTTTAGGAATCATAAAATATATATGGGGGATAGAGATACCTTGATAAAACTTGGAGGACATCCGTAATCAGTCCATCGAGAACATGACCATGTTTGGCACGAAGATTATCCAGACGATCCAGCACGATAAGTTTGACGTTGTTGTCGGACTCCTTAAGAGCAAGGTTGATGAAGCAAGAGGCAGCGGCTGATACCGGATATCAGAACATATAAAGTGGAATATTGGAGACCAACTGCTCACCTTTAACAGCAGCGGGATTCTGGGTGAGAGTGGTAAGAGTAGTAGCGGCTTCATATTTTACAGCATGAGACGAGGCGTTGAGGAGTTCGAAGATGCAGCGAATATAGTGTGGCTGCGAAAAAAAATCAGTACATAAAGCAAGAATTCGAGCAAGGAACACGTACACGATGAGCTGAATCGCTCTTGCAGTCTAATCTAATTATGTCGGTCCTCCTCGTGGTAGTCGGTGCTGGCGTTGTAGGTCGTGTAGAGATAGTTCGTAAATGCGAGAAATTCGGCCGCGACGGTGTCGATTTGTTTGACAAAGGGCGAGATACCAGCTTCAAGTCGAAGTCTGCGGACGGCAAGCTCGGTCGAGCCAATGCCGTTGGCGAGTTGTCGGCCATCGACACTATATCCTCGATGGAAAGCTGAAGAAATAGCGAAGATGCGCTTGTCAGTCGGATTGACGAGGTCTTCTTCAATGTTTTCTACGAAGTCATTCTGGAAAATGCCGCGTCAAAACAAAAGATGAAAATAAAAATTGTAAAACACACCTTAGCAAACCCACTAAACTGATCATCAATTGCCCTAATCGTCTCCTCAAATGTCCTCCCAATGCTCATAAGCTCGCCCACACTCTTCATGCTGCTGCTCAGCAGCCGACTGACACGGTTGAAAATTTTCAAATCCCAGCGCGGGATCTTGACGACCACATAATCAAGGCTGGGCTCGAAGAACGCGCTGGTGACTTTAGTTACGGAGTTTTTGATCTCGTTGAAAGGGATTCCAAGTCCGAGTTTCGCGGCGATGAACGAGAGGGGGTAGCCTCTTCGGTAGTGATGATTGTCTGAATAGGTGTGCCAAGGACCTCGACCCCGAGCTCCTCGAATTCGTCCTTCAAGCCGATACCAACGCTTAAGGCAGTCTGCCCACCGAAGGTAATGTAAATACCATCTGTCTCGTATTTGATAATCTTGCGAACAAATTCGGGGGGGAGAAAATAGACCTTGTCGGCGTTGGGCGAGACCCTTGGAGGTGGCGATGGTGGCAATGTTTGGGTTGACCATTATGGTATAAATACCCTCCTCCTTCAGTGCTTTAATAACCTGTGAGCCGGAGTAGTCGAATTCACCGGCTTGACCGATCGTGAGACCACCAGGGCCGAGAATGATAACCTTGGACACATTGGAGCGTGGTACGCGTTTCTCGTTGTCCTCCTTCTTGCCACCCGGCATTGGGATGGCGTCCATGGAGCCAGTCACTGCACAGTCCTCAACGCGCTGGAGGAAGACATCGAAAAGGAATTCGGTGTCGCGAGGACCCGCGGTCGATTCGGGGTGGAACTGCACCGAAAAGAATGGCTTGTCTTCACAGTAGATACCCTCGTTGCTGCCATCGTTCGCATTCTCGAAGAGCTCCTTCCAGCCGGAAGGAAGGGTATCAGTGTCCACCTGATAACCATGGTTTTGTAGCAACGTCCGGACAGCGCGTCCGTGCAAGGAATATTGTGGCCACGATTACCATACTTCATCTTCGAAGTGGTGGCACCCGCAGCGAGGGCCAATAGTTGGTGCCCGAGGCAGGTACCGAAAATAGGCCGATCACTCTTCTCCATTGCCTTCGTTAGACGTGAAATTGTAGTTTTGAGAATGGCAGGATCTCCAGGACCGTTAGAAACGAATAAGCCGTCATATGGCTCTGAGTCGGCCAAATAGTCGTGGTCCCAGGGGACAACCTTGACCAAACCTTGACCTCGACAGGCTAAGAAGCACCTGATTTGGTTGTACTTCATGCCAACATCGATAGCGACCACGCGTAACGGACGTCCGGAGGGGTGGAGACGCGAAATTCCAGTGGGCTTGTATACAGCGAGGGCGGTAATGGAAACACGAGCGACCAGGTTCTTTTGGTTGGGGTCATTAAAGGGGACATCGATATATTCCTCGCGCCAAGGCTACGGTGTCCATTGGAGAGGGGGCGGCTCAATCTTGGGCCTCCAGAGGATGCGAGAACCTTGCCAAGCATGGAACCCTTTTTCTCTAATCTTTTTGGTGAGGGCGCGAGTGTCGACGCCGAAGAGGGCAGGAACGCCGATAGAAGATTTTGCGAGGAAGTGACTAAAGTCTTCCAAGTAGTAACCAATAATTAAGGCGGAAACGTGAATGCGAGATGATTCAAACTCTGCTGGGAGAGTCAAAAGGTCGGCTTTGGTTGGTTGTGCTGGAACGCCGTAATTGCCGACGGGAGGATAAGTTAAGATCTGGTCCTCATAGGAAGGATCCGTCAAGGATTCGGTGTATCCGACCATACCTAAAGAACCGCTAATTGAAGGGTATTTTTATGGGAAATCAGCGACCGCAACGTACCGCGGTCTGAAAGACACATTCTCCGGCAACACTTTTGCCTTCGGCACCTAAGCTAATACCTCGGTAACCTGAACCATCAATTAGTTCAAGCACACCGTCCGCCAATTCTGAGCACTTACAGAGTCATGATCGTCGTCGTCGGGCTCCGGTATGACATGGACTTGACTCCAGCGCGTTTACGTTGGGAGCCGACTGGAGGTTCGTAGTCGTTCACTTTGGCCTTGCCTTTCTTTGGCTTACGACCGCGGCCATCAACCACAACATCAGACAAAGGCGTATTGCGTGCGGACTCTTCTTTCAATTATTTATTCTGGACACGACGTTCCTTCTTGTCTCTCGCACGTTCCGAGAGTTCTTGAATGTCTTCTCCCTCTTCCAGTGCCTATACATAACTAAGGGGTCGACCTCGGAGCATGATGAATTAAAAGACTTGCCAGAGCCCAAGTATCATCATCAAGGCCGTCAAGACCATCGTTATAGCTGACGACATTCCTACGACATCGTCCACGACCTCCAAACTATCGTCGAGCTCCTTGACCTTAAACGGCTGGTCAGTTTGATAACATTCTGGCAGCTCATCGAGCTGCATGAGTGGCTGAGGCGGTTTGCCGCGATGTCCCGAATTTCGCCATTGCTCCGTGGTAGCTCGTTCTCGCTTCAGATCCATCTCGCGGAAGATCGCATTCTCAGACTCATGGCGCGCAATGAGCTCCTCGTCATTTATGTCGCCAGCCTCTTCGTTCTCTTCCTCTTGATCGGCTTCCAGAATAAAGCGCTACAAGAATCGACGGCTGTTAATATCACGGAGTCTCGATGGTTAGAAGGCAGACAGACCAAGAACTCCTCCTGTTCTTCCTGCATCGACTTGTTATCGAAACGACCAGCCTGGATGACCTTGTCGTCGATATCGAGCTTGTAACGTGCTCTCTGGTATATGGCTTCTTCCACACTCTTTTTAAGATAAACCGCAGGATGAGCACAGCGCGCGTTTGGCCGATTCGACGGGCACCATCTTGTGCTTGAAGATCGGCATGAGGATTCCAGTCACTATCGAAACTATTTCCAAAATTAATTAACTCTGACGTAGACATTATTATTGAAACTTACATGATGACGGCGTCAGCCGTTTGGAAATTGAGGCCCAAACCACCAGCTCTCAAAGCCTCTCATTGATAGAATGAAAACCGTGTACTCAGAATCCTTGGCGTTGAAGAGCTGCGCGAACGAAGCACGTCTTCAGTTTTGGTACCACCATCCAGACGGAGGTACTTACAGCCCATCATTTTGAGGAAGTCCTGCATGATGTCCGTTACCTTGGTCATCTGGAAGAAAATAAGAACCTATAGGCGGAGCATTAATTAAAGGATACAGGGTGTTCATGGAGAACTTACTCTGCGACCCGTTGCGAAGAATTTGGGAAGGATGGGGTTCAGCAATTCGATCTTTCCGGATGTTCTGATGAGCTTGTCGTCGATTTGAAATCCACCGGGGCTGATCTTATCCTCCACACTCTCGAACAAGAAGGGATGTTGACAGATTTTGCGCAATTGCATAAGCTCATTGCTCAAACCCTTCGCGCTTCCCGATTTCCTGCCAGGAGAGTATTAAAATTTGATTAAGAGAAGGTGACTGTATCATTACACACCCTTTGTTGTCCTTGCCATCGGCAATCATCTTGTGTTTCTTCATCTGCTTATACAACTGGCTTTGCAGCACGCTCATCCTAACCTTGATAACCTTCTCCATCTTATCAGGCAACTCACTCTCCACATCCTTCTTCAAGCGACGCAGGAGGAATGGACGAAGCACCTTATGTAGACGTCTAATGATAAGCAGCGCCTCTTCTTCGTTCAGCTCGATCTTGTCACCCGTGCCTGAGTTGGCAAAGGGCGTGTTGAACCATTCGTCGAATGATTTCACGAAGTTGAAGACCTTGGGGAGGACGAAATTGAGCAGAGCCAGCCGTTGTCGGTTGAAGCAACCATAGTGCCGGTGCTTTGCGTGTGGAGGGAAGTTGGTTGGCAGATGTCGCGTAGAGCTCGTCGTTGACAGATAACTGATGGCCGTGGTCACGGTTTGCAACTTATTACGATCGGTGTCGCCTGAATGAATATCCATAGGGGAGCCGCGGAAAGGTCCGTAGCTCACAGCGGCCTTGCCAGACCCAGAAGTCTTCGGGTTGCTAGACCTAGATGACGTGTGGGATGAGACGAGTCCGAGTTCCTTGCCCAGGCTTGCAGCACCAGGCATTCATTTGGCCGCCTTCCAGGTCTTCAGGCAAAATATAAGCATCTTGGAAGGAAAAAACAAGGAAATGGACGTACCATCCAGATCATTGAAAATAGAGGTCCGGTACATTGAATCCTGGTTCTCGACCTGCAATATCATGAAGAGGGTAGTCCAAACATCGAGGTGCTGAAGGCGAGTACGGTAGGCGGGAGCGCCGGTTCAATTTCGATTTTCGATTTCAAGATCCGTGGTTACCCAGACCTAACCCTAGGTTAGTGGCCCTCGGTTGGTCGTGCCCGCCAGAGGTACTTAATTTTGGTTTACCGACCATTGGGGTGGGTTAGACTCGCTAGCCATACGTTCTGAGGGTTCTTCCCGCAGTGATTTGTTTGTGATTTGTTGTGGCTTTGTTGTTGGACTGACACCAGTTTGAAAAGAAACGGTTGGTCACGAGCCTACCCGAGATGGCCCACGGAGTCCGGACGCCCCCGTTAGATCATGTGCTCTTGTGACTGGCAAGCGTGACCTGGATGAAAGCGTTGAAAACTGGAGGGTTGTCTGAATCATCACTTGGTCGTCGAGAAGCACTTGCAAACTTCTGCGCTTCCGAGAAGGGAGGGTAGAGAGTTATGACAGTTTCGTTCCCCAACCTCACAGAACACAGGATCTGTCCAAAGATTTTGTTTGTCATAAGGCTGAGCTTTCTTCCATCTCGACGTATATATCAGTGTCTTGATCCTCGAAAGCAAAAGCCTAGGAAGCTTTCAAATCAGGACACGGAAAAGGGATGTCGTTATGGAATTCACCTCTTGCTGACATCGTAACCATAGCAAGACGTACATCACCGCAGACCACATGTCCCTTGTGACTCTGAGGTACTCCAATGATCTTCGTGACAATAATTAAATCCGTTCAGGTCTTCAATGAGATCCATCACAGGGTCGCCAGAGGAAAGATTGTCCAAAGGACCGATGTCGGAGTTGTGAAGATGGTTACAGAGAAAGAGGGAAAAATAATGTCTTACGTCGTCCCCAGAACTGCAAAAAGGGCATCAAGATGAGGATTATCGTTCACAGGGAGGAAAAAAAAATTTGCGTACTTATCCAAGATAGAGCAAGGTTCTGCGAACACGAGCGAAAAACCACGCCGAGCAATCGAGATATGATGCGGCTTCGGGTCATGGTAGTAGTAGCCCGATCGATTTTGGTCACAAAGGTAATCCTTCACATGTGCGTTGAGGACGATAGAGTTGCTGAAAGGGTGGAACCAAAAAAGGGGCTGCTTTTTTAGACCAGATTACGAACAATTTCGACATCTACCCCAACGATAGCCGCGACGCTGTCGACAGTATTGTCGCCCAGAAGAACCAAAATTCCCGGGACGGATTCGATCAATTCGTTCATGCAAGAAGCAGAAAATTCCCGAGTGTAGCAGGCATCTAACACCTTTCGGCATTTATAGACAAGAGTAGCCACTTTTTCATCGAGGTTCTTCTCTGGATCATCAGGACGTTCGCGGACAAGTTCTTCCAGGGTGCGATCCCTGTAACCATCGCATGTAGGCCTCAAATCGGCCAATTTCTTTGTCGTATACATCATATGCTGAGACAGGTGACATATTAACAACTGGCAGTATTCCAACAAAAAGAAAACTCACCACTAACGCGGTCAGCGCACTATGCAAAGCATCGAAATGGACCTCTACAATTTGTCATCAAGTGCGTTAACCCAGAAGCATTGCATCGCAGCTTCCAGATCGTGGATGATCGCACTCCGAACTGGCTCACTCCGAACTGGCTCGGAACAACTCCAGAAGTGCGGCGATAGATGCCACTTGAGGTTCACGGGAAGTTGATGTGGTTGAGAGTCGAGACTACCAGAAATATGGGTGAATTGTGAGTCAACTATGAATAAGAAAATAAACAACTGGTTGTCACCTTACGGTATGAATCGCAAAATTGTTCGAAAAGCAGACGTAGTGAATTTGGGAAAGAACTCTTGAAGATTGATTTAAAAAGGACCTGAACGATCTTGATCGAGGAGAATATCATTGAACGAGGCATGATAAAATCGCAATCCCTTCTCTTGTATTTCAGCCTTTTGTTCATCATGCTGAGGATCACGGCACTCGATCCTAGGAATTCTGATCAACGATCGAAGGCCGCGTAGCACGAGATTGACTTCGTTTCGTTTCATCTGGAAAATGTCTTCGACGACCTCGGGAGGCTGCGGACAATGAAAGGCGAGAACGATTCCAAGGATGAGCAAGAGGGAGGATCGATGTCGACAAGTCGACAAAATCTGAGTGTACAGGGCGTCAAGGACCAAAAAAACAGCTGAGCGTTGTGAAGTTGGCTGTGAGATGATATCGAATTGTTCATTGACTCGATAATATTCTTCGCCGACGAATTTGAAGACTGTTGCCGCATAAATAAATTGGCCAGTTGCTTTCTGCACCAGGAGGTCGATAATGCCAGACGAGGGCCAGGGTTTCTCGATCTCTGACATGAATTGCCTGTGTTGTTCGTATATTCTGTCAAATCCATCGCGGAGATAAATCTCTATCGTTGTTGGGCTTGAAAGATTCATCTAGGACCAGCCGACGGGTGATGGTGTAGAGACGGTCGAAGTCGAAGGTTTCGCGTCCGTCGAGATGTTCTGGAGGCGGTCCTCGATGCGCGTGAAAAGATCCTGCATGTTGTGAGCGACGCAAGCGAATCGATAACGGTAATGCTGGCGACCGACACAGGTTGTGTAGCGAATGGAATGGAAGAGAGATGCCGGAGCATTGAGACAGAAGTCCAAGTAGTACTGGATGACGCCATCGTGAGTCTTGGCGCTGACAACGATTCACGAAATTGAGGCTTACCACGGCCGAAATCAATTAAAACTGCATAGATGCCTTCCGATCCATGTTCTTTAATAACGGACTTCACGACGTTCGTCATGTCGGCTGACTCGACCAGGTACTTGGGTAGTGAATCGGTCTGATCCTCGAATGAGGAATGACAGGTATTACATCAGGATCATAGACGAAGACCTCGTCGTCTTCAAGAGGACTTTCCGCTGTCTTCGCCTCGGTTTCGATAGTTGTAGGAGCCGTGGTGGTTTGATTTCAAGAATATTGCGGCGATCGCCTTAGAAACGGGTAAATGAACCGGAATCGTCTACGCTTCGCCGGGTGCGGTGAATATACCGCCATGAGTCTTAGAGAAATGTGCGTCGATCTGATTAAATCGTGTGCGGGCTCAGGAAGAAAGAGACGTACCTGTATTCTGGCAATTCGGAATCAAAGTCGACGCATTCGATGCCCGCGAGCTCGAGATTCTCATTGACTATCGATGCACATAAGTGATCGGCCCTCGCTTTCAAATCCACGCGCATCACTCCCGACCAACTGAGTGAGCTTGTCGAAAGTCATAATGTCCCCTGGGGA
>Ga0307517_10007260_pt1 | contig 16215 bp, 23 predicted proteins | sample 23_EM_MG_FD_194515 | JGI IMG/M metagenome (GOLD analysis project Ga0307517, IMG submission 194515) | Populus trichocarpa ectomycorrhiza microbial communities from riparian zone in the Pacific Northwest, United States - 23_EM | ecosystem: Host-associated > Plants > Roots > Unclassified | place... | reverse complement strand
GTTGCGTGTGACCATTGAATTGGTCGTTGACCAGAAGAACGATTATCCTCCGTCATCCAGCTGACTTTGCACCCGGATATGGGCTGGAATGACCAGGTCAGGTCGACGGCTGTGGCCTTGCGCGCGAGTACAACACTTGTGGCTGGCTGGAGCCGCTGGGACCATGAAACTCTCCATCAATCTTCTCAGTGGATGGCCTCCATCGTGCCATTTACGCCCCGAAGCAATGGCAACAACTAGGTTATTCCCACCCATCCCAACACTCCCCCTGAGCAGCAACCACGTCACTCTCTGTGGTCAAGTCGCCGCGCTGTAGTGGACCCGACCGTTTGAGCGTACCAGACGCGTTCTGCTCGCTCAAGACCCGGAGTGCACCATCGTCAGAAGATTGATAAATGGTGATTCAGTTCTAGGAGAGTACATACATGTCTACACACATAAAATACACATTACGACAAGTCATGAGGTCGTCCAAAGAGAAAGCCCAGGATAAAGCCCAGGATAAATTACGACATGAGTATAGAGAACCAGCTGCCCTTTGAGAGAATCCTGTCCCACTGATACGAGACGGCTGCTGGTCCCTCACCTAGACAGGCAACGCGGTCTTGTTCTATCATCTGGTCGATAACCTCACAACACTCCTGGGGTACGTGGTCAGAAGCGCCCTGAATAAAACCCGGTCAATGTCACTCACAATCACCCACAGCTGGGCCATCCTATCGTACGCCATTGGGGATCCGCGAGTACACCGAATAAGTTGCCTACGGACGTCACCCAGAGCATCCAGCTCGATCGAGGACCCGATGTGGGCTTTTGCATGGAGAAGGAACAGATGAAGTGCTCGGCAGTGAACCGTTGACACTTGATTGGCATAAGCAAGATTGGCAATGATGCTTTCATGCACCTTCCGTAAGGGGAGTAAGCCCAGTGCAAACAGGTCCCCGGCAAAGGCTGCCACGTTAATCATCTCCCCCTCGACACTAGTCAGTCCATCAAGTCCGCCGAGGCACCACAGACCAGTCTGACCGATGGTTAGCTAGAAGAAACATAGCCCGAGAAGCGTACGTGATTACCTTGAAGTAGTACCCGTCAAATACTTTCATCACTGCATCAATTAAATAGCCCCCGAACAAAATGCTTGTGTCGTGCGAGGTTGACTGGAGTTGCCAGAAGATCTCGTGGGCTATAAGCGCACACGACCTAGAATATTCGACCTTTCGGTAACCAGCTTTGGCAAGAGTCTCGGCCACAGTTCGTATTGAGGATGCAAAATTCGCGGGTTCCGCCACAATGTTTCGTGTGAGATTCAAAGCTTCTGTGTGTAGCGCGGCGGGGTGGCATGTACGCAGGGTCTTCTCCATTCGGAAGAAGTAAGCTTGAAGCTTCGAATCCTTCACTTGTAAGGGTAGATGATTCTCATAGGCGTTTCGGTCTACCCAGGTGCCTGGGCTGGAGCCTGTGTCACTGGTACCGGAGGAGAATTGAGAACTAGCAGGGGAATTGGGAAATGCGGGGATGGGGAGAGACCGGGAAGAGACTTCAATGCAGCTCATCGTTTTCCCCTGGGACATTGTATAGTAGATGAGCCCCGACGAGTAGTCTCGCGCGATTTGTGCGGAAACAGTGTTGGTATCTTTTTCCATGGTTGGGCGTTCGGCGTTCGGGTTGGGATCGTTTTGGAAAGGGGGCTGGAGGTAAAAGGCAAGAGAGGGCGGGACGTCCGGTCTCATTTTAAGTACAGGACGTGGGCCCAAATGCGTCGGGTGGCAAATGAATTGTGGCTTTGTCCTCAAAGTCGGCACGGATACCGCTTGGATTTAGAACGGCTGGGCCGTGGTTTCCCATGCCGGTGAATGCGTGTCGACACGAACGTCGGCCTGTGTTTTGTTGCGCCATGGCGACTTCCCATGGCGAAGCGATGAAGGTCAATGGCCGGGTGACACAATGCATAAAGGCGGTGTGATGGAACGGGATTAGGGGAGCGCATTGGGCCGGAGTGAATTCCCACGCCCCCAACCCAACACCAATCGACAAGCCCACCGACGGCGACGACACCTTCAAAACTTAATGGTGAGTCCAAGCAACACACTTTTCGCCGTATCCATGCGTGTACGAACCGTTTGGTGGTTCAAAACCGCATTGAAATATATGGATTCTGGATGGATTCCCCTGATTTGCTTCGGATGACACGGGACAATCGACTGATTGACCTTGGGCCTTTCTTCCAGTCTGATTCAACCTTCAAGCGATTTGTCGAGGTCGGACGAGGTACGTCGTCTTACACTGGAACTCGGAGATATTGGAAAGCGTGATTTACCGTGGTGCTCGATTTTTTTCAGTCGTCCTGCTCCGATCTGGACCCCATGCTGGCAAGACTGCGGTCATCGCTGAGATTATTGACCACAACAGGGTGGGTAGTAAATCCAGCTTGGGATGTGGTCCTTTTCTAAAATTTCTGTAGGCCATTGTCGACGGACCCGCGACCGGCGTCCCACGCCATGCTTTCCCCTACCGACACCTGACCCTCACACCATTCCGTCTGCCAAAACTCCCCCGCGGTGCTGGTTCTGGAACGGTTCTCAAACAGCTGACAAGCGAGGGGATCGTTGAGAAGTGGAACAAGTCAACATGGGCGACCAAGAGGGCCGCCATTGAGAAGCGAAAGTCACTGAGCGACTTTGAGAGGTTCAAGACTTTTGTGGCCAAGAAGACTAGGCGGGATGTCGTGAGGAAGAGCGTCAGGGCGGCGAAGAAGGCATAGGCTCTTTGCCGCGGCTTGGGGCCAGAAAACTTTTCGGAAGCCGATGGACAGGATTTTCTGCTCACGAGGCTTTCTGTATCTCATCATGCATTTTGTCGGCCGCCACATATGTTATACACAAAGATAACATTCATTTCGGCCTGTGCTGAGCTGATGCAAACCGCCCCGGCGAATAAACCACTCAGGAGCGTGATCGGCGTCGGTTGATGCAGTCCGGTCATGGTGCCGCTCAGGCAAAACAACCCGTCCCGAAATGGGCTCCGGTGGTCCTCGTATGTCTTTTGCGTCCAACCCCTCCGCTTACCTCTCAGCCTGTCTGTTGTAGCTGGGAATCTCCACGGTAGCTTTGAGCGTCCCCATTGTTTTGCTGAGACGTCAACGGGCGACGCAGGCTTTGACCAAGGCCCCACCGCCGAGGAGAGTCGGGCCCTCACCAATCCCACGTGCAAGCCCCACAACTGCCGTGCCCGCTGCTGCCCGCGCTGAACCAACTCAAACCCCAAAAACCTCCAAGGCAGAAACATGCTTGGACCCCGGTTTCAATGGCGCGTTGCACTCTGCCAAAGCGTTTGGGATCGCCACCACATTAGTCACTATAGGCGCCTTTGTCGGTGTTTGGGCTGTTCAGGCTTCATTCGGGGTGCGAAACGTTCGTGGCATGCTTCCGTTCCATCGTACCCATCGTGTTTGATGCTGAATCTTTCGAATTAGACTGAGGAATTTGCGACGAGGATGAGGAGGATCTTGATGGAGAAGATGCCGATGCTTTCCTCCCGGATACACCAACCGCCAGAGAGTGAAGAGGCTGGGCAACAGGTTCGGACGCTTTTGAGTGACGTTGGTCCAGCTTGGAAGTGGGAAGACGCCGAGAAGAGGTTGGGGGCTGCCTATGACCAGGCTGGGTTCTCTGGATGGGTTGAGGCGGCCTTGAAAGAGCTGGAAGCCGAAGGAGAACTGGAACGCCTGAGGAGAGAACACCTCTTGAAAGAGAATAAAACCGCCTAGACCGATAGACTCGTGTATCGTACTCACTCTCTATATCGCTCCCCGCTATCTCGATCCGAGCTTGATTGTGTTTGATTTGTCGCGCCTGTATTGTGCTCAACACCGATCGCGTCACACTCCGTCATCGAGGGGGACACTCTCCTCCTGGGCCAGAATAGTTTTTTGGTGTTTTCCGTCGACATCCATTCACATCACGATGCCTACGGTCGCCGAACGCGAGCCGTTGCTCTCCACTCGACCCAGGGGCGACTCCACGAGCCAAAATGGGCAACTGAAACCAGGTACCGTCCCAGAGACAATGGCCGTGCGGATTCTCCTGTTGAGCTGTTCGTATCAGCGGTGCCTAATCATCTCACCGGCGAGACTTTTGATAACGTTCCTACACGCAAGAGGAAACTCGGTGAGAAGTGAATCCTGTGTTGATTTCACCAGTCGACTCATTACCATGCTTGCGGTTCAGGCCTAACCAGTGCCGTTTTCCTCATCTTTAACCGGATGATTGGTACTGGGTCAGTTTCTGCGTCTTTCGGCTCGTGTTTTCCAGGGGTACTGATCCGAAGATGGATAGGATCTTCGCCACTCCGAGTGTTATCTTGAGGTCTGCTGGAAGCGTCGGTATGGCGTTGACTATGTGGTTAATCGGTGCTGCTGTCGCCGCCACTGGTTCCGCTGTGTACATGGAGTACGGGACTGTGAGTGCGCTACCACGTCAGAGAGTAGTAATATGCTGAAGTGGAGTGACAGACACTGCCTCGGAACGGAGGAGAAAAGAACTATCTTGAATATGTCTACAAACATCCCAGGTTTATGGCGACGTGTGTTTACGCCATGTATGGGTTGTTTATTGTGAGGCGTCTGTCGCATTATCGCCTCAGTTTTCTCACCAGTCATTAGGGATGGGCATCCGCCAATGCGGTCGTCTTTGGCGAATGTGGGTACTCCAGCTCCTCCGCAGCATCCTGCACTGATTCCTCCTAGATCTGTTACATGCATTTGGTGTAGAGGCAAATACGTACAATGTTCGCGGGATCGCTTTCGGATGTATAACCGTGTCATTTATCATGCACAGTTGTTTCATGACTGCGGGTCTCCGACTCCAGAACACGCTTGGCTTTTTCAAGCTCTTGATCCTGGTATCAATCGTTATCATCGGAATGGGACACTTGGCTGGAGTTCCGGGTCTTGAACTGAAAGGGGATGTCGAAGTGCCTGACAACCTCCGGTGGTCAAAACTATGGGAGGGTAGCGGGAACGGCGCGACTGCGTTCGTGACGGGCCTCTACAACGTGATCTGGTGAGTAATTTGTCTCTCTCACGGTCTGTGTTTCTGCGATGCTGACGTGGGAGAAACCCCAGGTCTTTTATAGGTTACAGTAACGCGAACTATGTTCTCTCCGAAATCCGCGATCCCGTACGTACGATCAAACGCGCCGATCCGATTGCCCTGGTCTTTGTCACCGTCACGTATCTATTGGCCAACATCGCTTACTTTGGTGTGGTGTCGAAGAATGACATCCTGGGTAGCGGCCGAATTATTGGGTGGGTTCTGGTGCTGTTTTGAATTATGCCAGAATTCTGAGGTGATCTGTGACCCCAGCGCGCTCTTCTTCCGAAATATCTTCGGTCAAGGCACAGAAATGGTATGCGTGTTTCTCTGTTGAAACGTTATCGTCCGCGTTACGGACGGCCACCATCCGCAGATACTCAGCCTCATAATCGCGTTATCCACCTGGGGGAATAACTTGGCTGCCTTGTTCACCCATGGAAGACTCATTCAAGAACTTGGTCGTGAGGGGATTCTTCCGTGGTCGTCATTCTTCGCGAGCGATTGGCCATTCCACACTCCAATGGCCGGATTGTTCGTTCAGTGGTTCGTGAGCTCGGTGTATGTCTTGTTTCCCCCGCCGGGGGATGCTTATCTTTTCGTCTTGAGTTGTACGTGAACCTCTTTGATTCGCGTACAATGGCCTAAGGCTTGATTCACATCAATCTATCAACGATCTTCCGCCCAGTGTCATCCTATCCCCTCTCGCTGATCAATATGTTTATCTCTGCGGGGCTTTTGTACATCCATTCGCGCCCAAAGGCGGTTTCCGTGTTGGGTTGGAACCCACCGTTTCGTGCGTACACGGCGGCGATCTGGTTTTTCTTCGCATCAAACGTGTTCTTGGTGGTCGTTCCGTTTATCCCACCTGCCCCTGGCTACCGAGTCTTCGAACGCATACCATATTACGTGAGTAAGCTCCATAACTCTAGGATTGGAGTTTGAGTGCCTCGAGAGCCTGATAGCTGATCATCTCGCCTCCTATACTGCAGTTACACTGCATCGTGGGGTTGGCGATTGGGTTTTTGGGCGCTGTGTATTGGTATGTGAAAGTGGTCTATCTACCCAGCCGGGGAGGATACAAGCTCGAGACAGAGGAGGTGGAGGAGGATGGGATTAGTCGTACCGTCTTTAGGCAAGTGCCGTTGTAACCGACCGTCGTCATTATCACGACCTTGCACCTCGTTTGAGTGTGTGAACGGAGATTGCCGCCAGGATACATAAGCCAGGATTATCTCCCAAAAATCTTTTTAGATCTCTCCATCTCCCCACTTCTTTACCACACATCTAACACCAAATGGCTAACGTCTTTGTACGTATTAACACCTCGTTGGATGAGCGATGCCGGATTTCTCATATCCTGACCTTGGGCCTGATAAACATCAGTTTGATATCACCGTCGACAGCAAGCCCGCCGGTCGCATCGTCTTCAAGCTCTACGACGATGATGTTCCCAAGACTGCCAAGAACTTCCGGGAGCTTGCTACCGGCCAGCACGGGTTCGGGTACCAAGGAAGTTCTTTCCACCGTATCATCCCCAAGTTCATGTTGCAGGGTGGTGACTTCACCAAGGGTAAGCCGAGAACCCGTCTCTTATCTGTGTGGCGGCGGGAGGCGGAAGGCTCATTTCATTGTTTGATAGGCAACGGAACTGGTGGAAAGTCCATCTACGGCGAGAAGTTCGCTGGTGCGTCAAGCGGATATCTCCCAACGATGATGCACAGGTGTAATCGGTCCTGATTGTCTCCTGAACGTCTTCTCTTATCCAGACGAGAACTTCCGGCTGAAGCACAGCAAGCCTGGTCTCCTCTCCATGGCCAACGCTGGAAAGAACACCAATGGATCCCAGTTCTTCATCACCACTGGTACGCTCTCTACTCCACTCAGACTGTATCCTGGGGGACACGTTTGACCTTTGATAAACGTTTCCAGTCGTTACATCGTGGCTCGATGGTGCTCACGTCGTCTTCGGTAAGTCGCCTTTCCTCCGAGCCGGCGATTGGAACGGCCGCTAATGCTAATCCTCTTTTGTTTTTTTGGGACGTGTAGGCGAGGTTATTCAGGGTATGGAGCTCGTCAAAAGCATCGAGGACAGGGGAACTGCTTCCGGTACTCCTCAGGGCAAGATCACCATTTCCCGCTCTGGCACCATCTAAGCGCAACCACCGTTTTGGGTGCACGGGGTTAAACGTAGCTCGCCCGCAATCGTTTGGAAGGAAAGGAAAATCTACGGAAAAGAATGTGTACTATTACCAATCGTTTGTTGTAAAAGAGCAGCTCAGCGCTCAATAACCGTTCTCCCCTGGCCTGTGGTGACTTTGTTCCCGCAAAGGCGTCGGACCGCTGAACGTTCAGGGAAACTCGGCCAGCATGAGTGGACCAGTAATCCGCTTTCGTTTAGCAACGCGGGATTGCGACACATAGTGTTCAGGGTCGAAGGCACCGTTCTCCAGCTCAGAAACCCCACCTCCAAACATGCCGGTAACGGCTTGGCCGGTCTCATCGGACGGAACGAGCGGGAAATTTCGCAGAAAACGAAAGTCCCTCACGTTGAGCGACGGGCACGGACTCGCAGGGGCGGCGGATCGGGTTTTGGAGGGAACCCAAGTAGCCACGCATGACCGGACCCTATGCCGTCACACACCAGTTTGGTTAAGCGTCATTCGCGCGATACTTTCGTCTCGCGGATCTTTCGCACGTCAATGAGCCCGAGGGGTAGTGTAAAGGACAGTGTATTGAAAAAGATTGGACGTGGAAGATCAGAAATGCTGTCTTGGTGATAGAAAAGAGTTCGGTGGAAGAAAGACGAGAAATTTAAGGTGGTATTGTCCGTCTGGGTAAAAGGCGCGCCCAGCTCCAAGAGAAATGCTTGGCCCTTGGGCGAACGCCGGTTTCGCTCGACGAGATCATGCGGTCATGACTCCAACGACGATGGCTGCGAACGCGCCAAGAGCACTCAACACACTCTTGGACCCTCCACTGTTATTGCTGGTGTTGTTAGTGGTGGTATTTGAAGGGCTCGAGCCACTGGCAGTGCTGCTGGGGGTGAGGGAAGAGCTTCCAAAACCAGGGGTGGCGGTAGGGTAGGGTGATCCAACGGCTTTGATTTCGAAAGGCTCGGAACTAGAATAAATCTAGAATACAGATGTCGTGGATCCGTGAAACCCGCAATCAGTTTAGCGTAATGAGTGATGCGAAGAAAATGCACGAACGTCGGAGCTGTTGAAGATATTCGTCAAATGAACGGTATATCCGGTGGCGGGAGTGACGCTCAGTTGGTTGGTCGTGACGGTTTTGCTGCATATATAGTTCTGGAGAGTCGGGATGATTGTGAGGGGAGCGGTCAGCACGCTCGGGTTGGTGTTCTGGATACTAACGAAGAAACGTGTCGTCAGTGCACTTGTTGACCGACGGAACTGGAGAACCGGCAGATGGGAGGTTAGTAAACTCACACCACGTTGAATTGGTCATGGGTCTTGTCACTACAATCCCAGATTAGGTTATTGTCCGTGCCGGCAACTGAAGAACAGAGTTTTCGTTGGGGGCCAGGAGGTGGGGAAGCGGCACGAAATTTACTCACCCCACCAGGAAGCCGAGCCTCCTGGAAAGGAGATCTTCGGTACAGCGGCGACGGTGCCGATGAGAGTGCTAACAAAGGCGACAAGAGACAAATGAGCGAACAACATGTTTTTGCTGAGGCAACGGGCTGGGTCGAAGGTGTCGGACAGGTGGCGAACGAGAGAAACGGGAGAGAAGGAGAGGGGGGATAGGAGGCTTTGACACGTGGTCCCGCCGGACTTAACCGCGCCTTCTGCAAAAACTTCGGTGCAACCCGCTCCGTCGTCTAGACATCCCCGCTCCGTCGTCTAGACATCCCCGCCCCGCCGCCCCAGGATTGGGTACATCCGCATGGGATTGAACTGGTGCAAATACGTCACTCAATCCGGGGCACATTGATTGTTGCCCATTGAAGGCCACCCGTTCGGTCAGCAGTCAGGCCGACCGGTCGAACGGACGAAAGTTTCGCTCCAAGGCTCGGAGCACCGGATAAACTGGGACGATATGTGATCAGCAGTCGCGCGGTTAAAGCGATACTGCTCATGATTTAATTGGCCAAAGACGACGGAACCGCGTTGATACCTGGCTCTCCAATGCCGCAGGACGTATATAAGTATCAATCGCTGCCACCTCCTCGATAACCGTCCTCCCGCGCCCTCCGCCCACTCCTCCTCCCCAAATGCCTCGAGGATGGAACGCCCTTCCACCGGAGATGAATCTCTCCGTCCTCGGCCTTCTCTCTCTTGACGACCTCAAGACTTTCTCCGTCATCAGCCGGCTGTGCAGACAGCTAGCTATGTCCACATTGTTCGAGGTGCGTGCTTCCGTCCGAAATCTAAAGTTTGTCTGCATATCAACTCTACGTCCCCTTCCCAGTCTGTCAAGTTGGACGGCTTCGAAGCTGTAGAATCATTCCTCTCCCGATTTCCGTCCAGGTGCCGCATCTACATTCGATCACTCTATGTTTCGATGCGGCCGAACGAAGTGACGCAGCAATGCGACCGCGCTTCGTCCCAGACAGACCTCCTCGTCGTCCTCCTATCCACTTGCACAATGATTCGATCCCTCACGCTCTATGTGTTTGGGTCCCCGCAAAGAAACATCATCCCACCGTTCGCAAGATTGATCCATCTCACCTCACTGCTCATCGGGAACGTCGCACCTGAGCAGCTGATGCCATTGTAAGTGATACTCAGCCCAGCGTCAGTTGCAACTGTACATCGAACACATTTTGCCCTGTAGGAGCGAGCGATCAGTCGTTTCGATCGCCGCCAGCGTTCCACACCTCGAGCGACTGACGCTTGATGGCATTACCCGATCGCTCGTACACGCACCAGAACTCTTAGCCGTCTATCCGTTTGTTCCGCTAGTCGTGGGCGACGAGGACGTCGAGTCTCATCCCGTCCTTGGATCAGATTTGTCTCTCCCATCTTTGCTTCGGATACCAACCCTCCGGCAGCTTCAACTGTCAGAAACGCATCTCGGTGATCCGTTGTGGAGCACAACACCTTCATCGTCCGACCTTGAAGTGCTTGATCTCGGGGCTTGTGGTCACGAGACCCCTGGGTTCAACATGATGTGCACGGAACGCATTATCAACAGCCTCGCGAAATCTTCTTCCATTCGCGAACTTTTCATTAGCACGCCCCTGCAAGATGAAAGATTCAAGGACCCCTTCTCCACACCTCTCCGATCACTCGTTCACATCCACCTTATGCCCCTCCTGCCCGTCGACCGAGTGGTCGAGACCCTCTTCACGCTTTGCGGATCACCCGTCCACACGATCTCGGTGGAGTGTTACGAAGAAGACGCGCTGGAGATGTGTTATGCGCTCGAAGACTTCCTGACCGTGCGGTTACAGCAACCGGGCGCCACCTTTTACCAGCGACTCAGGATAATGAACCTTCACTTTGTCGTCTTGGACCCGTCGTTTCCAATGTTCGAACACAGCGAGAGCCTTGGGCGGGTAAGGGAGTTATGCGATGCAATGGGGCTCTCCGGAAGAATACCGCCCTTGATGAGTGAGGCTGGGCGGCTGGCAGAAAACCGTTTCGTGAGGAAGGCGTGGTGGAATACCGGTCAGGATACTATGGCGGCTCAACACGATCAAGTAACACTTGGATATTAGGGAGGCAGAATCTATTTCTGGGGGATCTTCGCTCTGCGTTAGGGGGAGGGCAAGGAAAGGGATACCATGTTTCGTCGTTTCTTTTGTGAATCACCGGACACTTACGACCGTTCTTATGGCTTGTTTTCTTTCGCTCTGCTTTCGTTTCGCTTCTGTTACTGCATGCGCAATTTGTTGGATCTGATCCCTAATCCTGTACCATAACACCCTAGAGAACTTTGATGTAGGATATAGTTGGGACCTTTGTCAAACACAGGGTCCTTTTGTCTGTTTTTGTGGTTATGCAGAAATCATCGAAGTGTGAAAATGATCGGGGAATGAAGGGCGCGCGTCCCGCCCATGCTCAGACACAGCTTCAAGTTGGTCCATGACTCGATGGTGGCGAGTTAGTCGGGAGACGGGGCGGAAGAGATGCCGAGCCTTGGATGCCTTTCATTTAGCGTGAGCTGTACACTGGTGTACAGGAAACCAAGTAAAGCCACGACGCGGTCGCTTTCATTCCTGGGAGAGAGGTCCTGGTTTCCCATGATGGAACGTCCGTCTGTTCGGAGGCGCAATAGTTGGCAGAGAACAGGTGATCCGTCTCGTTCAGTCCTGGCACTGTTCACAATTAATGGCTAGGGGGTTGAGGGGGGTTCCCTGATACTGATATTAGAGGTTTTCGGTGGACGGACTTTACTCACATGCATAAACAATTTCCTCGGCTCTTTGCCTTGTCTTTTTTTTGGTATCCTACTTTTCCGTGATGCCATGATTCCCGCCCAACACCGCTCAGCCCCGGATTTTGAAACGCAGAACAAAACCTCAAACCGATCCGTCGACCCCTCCGTCCGTCGTTAGGATGCACCCGGTACCACCCAGCAACGTAGTTTACGGTCTACACCACGCACATTTCAGATCTGGGATCTCTACTGCGGCCCCTGGATTGGCCAGGTGATCGGGAGAGAGAGCAAGATGCTCTTGGGTGCAATCCATCATGCATCATGCATCATGCATCGCGCATCATCTACGCACTAACCGTCAATGTTTTGATTCCGCACTGTACGATCACCTCACTCCCCCCCCCCCGTCCTCCGCTCCTTGCCGTTCAGGTTAACGGTGCGCCCGCTTCTTTCTCGCTTGTGTCTTGACTCTTGTTGACCGGGATTTAACGCCCAGATCATTCTCTCCCCGTGCTTACCGCATCCAACATTGCTGTGCCGTTAACTCATCGCTCCTGTTCGCCCGTTCTCTCCTGCGTTCCATCCGCTTGGTCCGTTTTCGTTTCTTCCAGGTCTGTGTTATTCCGGCGCTGGCCGCCCTCCAAATCTTGATATCATCCGTTGTTTGTCAGGATATTCGCGGTTTCCATATTCCCACACCCGGGGGCTATACACAATCGTTGGTTTCTGCCCATATGCAGAGCCTGCTTGACTCGGTGGTGAGGTTACCAGTATCCAGACTCTTGATATATAAGGCCTTGGTCAAGATGGCACTCCGGTATATTCGCCTCCTCATCTCCCGACAATCCTCATCCCCCCTCCTCAGCCTTAACGGTTCTGCATGTCTGCCTCCACCTTCCAGTCCCACCTCTCTGTTCTCGAGTCCAGTGCTAGGTCGTACCCCACACGACCCGCGTTCCGGATACCGATCGTGAACAAGGAGACCTCACAAATCTCAGAGTGGGCCACCATCACTTACGCCCAGTTCCACCAAGACGTTGAGCTTTACGCCCGGTATTGGACATCTGTTCTTTCTGTGGGCGGTGTTGCTCCCGGATCCATAATTGGGTTGTGGTATGTTTCACATCTCGTTCTAATCGATAATCCTCGCACCCTGACGCCGTATTTGATCAAAGGCTTGGTGGCGCAGCATACACTGATGTGCTTCACATATACGGAATGAGCAGAGCTGGTTACATCCCTCAGATGTTTAGTCTGCGCCTCCCCAACCCAACCGTCATCTTCGAGCTGCTACAAAAGGCCGGCGCCCGCGCTCTAGTTTGCGAACCGTCATTCGGTGTTGACCTCTCGGGGTGTCCGGTCCTTACCCATTCAGCCATCCAAGTCCGTGAACAAGATGCGGCGGATGTCACTCTACCTCCACTACGGGCCAACTGCTCCGCATCCGATCTTGCATTCATCTTCCATACAAGCGGATCGACAAGCGGCAGCCCTAAACTCATCCCATGCAATCGGCAATGGCTCGACAACATCGTTATGAAATCCAAGCAAATGGGTCAAGTCCGTTCAATCCAAGGTCAAGATGTTACAGTGGCCATGTGAGGAAATCTCCAGAACTGTCTCGAGTTGACCTCTGATCTGACATTTGCATTCCATCGATTCACAGGGGAAGTATGTGCCACATTGCCCAGACATTCAGTAAGTAACCAACTCTTGCCATGTTTTCGCCACGTATGCTAAACAATGCCTGTTTTTCCAGCGCTGATCGGCTCGCTGTGCCATGGGTCGTGTACCATTCAACCGACATCCGTCGCATTCTCCTCCGAAGAATTGCTTGACATGATCACCCGGTGCGGTTTGAACCGCCTCAAACAATTCGCTACCTTCCTCGGTTACCACCTCCGCAACTCCAAAACCAACCCAAAGCTCCTTCAGGCCCTCGTTCAGCTCGACGAGGTCATCTACAGCGGACTTGCTTTGGGGAATGAGGAAGAGGCTTGGGCTCTCCAAAATGGCATCAACCTTCAGGTGGGTAGGGTTTCGGATACCGCATCGTAACTCTTGCTGACGAGTTATTGTCCTTTGATCCTGGAACTCTATAGAACCTCTTCGGAAGTACTGAAGCCGGCGCCATGTTGGTCTCGATTGGTGGAAAGGGTCAAGACGCGCTTTTCTTGGTCCCTCTCGAGGGAACGTCGTACGGTTTCTTCCCCATCCAGTCCGACGATGAACCATCAGCATCTCCCTCCAACTACCAGAGCTCAACTGGCCGACTCTTGGAGCTCGTCATCTTGTCTGAGTCTGGCGATTGTCCTGATGTCTCACTGAGGAATGCGGACGGTCACTTCCACACTGGAGACCTCTTCCACGAAGTCGAAGCTGGAAAATACCTTTCTCGGGGTAGGAAAGACGATTGGATCAAGAGCGAGAACAGTCTCAGGTGTGACACCAAGTAAGTCCACACGACCCCAAGTCAAACACTCAAAGACGCTTATCATCATCCAACTTAGGTCGATCGAGGACAACGTCCGCGCCACCTGTGGCGACCTTGTATTCGAGTGTATTGTCGTTGGCAACGGGCGATCTTCCCCCGCCCTGTTCGTCGAGGCTTCGGAGGCGTGCGGCATGGACACCGAGAAGCTCAAGAAAGATATCATCAGGCGAACGAGGCAGTTCCACTCTCGCCGCTATATCCACGAGCGCATCACCTCCACCAAACACGTTGTCGTCGTCGAGCGCGGGGCTCTCCCTCGCACCGCTACCAAGGGCAATGTCCGAAGACAGGCAGTTGAGGACCGGTACAAGGAGTTGCTTGATGGCATCTACGGTACTGTTCCAAAATACTAGACACCTTCTGTTCGGGTTCGGGTTTTGGTTGTGTCGCATTGCATTGTTCTGTTCGCTTCGGATTCATCTCAGAGACTTGCATCTTACCCTGACTTAATACTTAATACCTAATGGTTACGCACTTCTGTACATTCTTTTTACGCTCATCGCTGTGCTGCTACCATTCTATTCCTGTGCATAATGGAAATTACAAATAGACTGTACTATATTCGTTCTCCTTCCTCGGTGTGCCCCAGCTATAAGCCTATTAGGGGTGCATAACATAACACCAAGAGCACAGCCCGCAGCAAATCATGAAATATGGGAATGGTACGTTTCCACCTAAGCCTACCGCCGGCCGCACCGGGACCGATAACCCAACAGTGCCTGTGATACGACCACACGGAAACTGCGGCCCAATCCCCACTCGGCAGGGAGTGCGGTATGTGGTGGCCTGTCAGCCGCCCCAGGACGAGCGTGAAGCCCGCGGTGTGGTTCGGGCCTTGGACACCTTAGACCCAGTAGTTACCCCGCCTTCGTCGTACCTTTGTTACGGTAACACAGGAGCGAGCGAAAGCCACGGCGATGCAGGCCTGGTGTCCTAAGGGGGAGGCTTGAATGGGAAAAGGAGAGACCCGATCGTGAACGCCAATGACAGAGTGGATTTGGTAATTTGGTCAATTGGGAGGGGGGGCATGAGGGCGGACATGAACGCCGATTCACCAAAGGGGGTTTTCAAAAATCAGTTAGTTAGTGACGCAGGACAAAGGTCCAGCGTTTCGGAAAGGTTGTCACGATTTACCGGTTGCCGGTTACCCCCCGGTACAATGGGTCCGGGGGGGGGCAAATACGAGCGTCCGAAGGGATAGGGGTTTCTTTACCGTTCGGGAGGACATCAACGGAGATCGAGGTCAGGCGGCACTGTCACTTGTGATCAGCGCTTTCTTTTTTTCTTTCGTCCGATCAGATTTTGCCGAAAGCTTCTGCTCATCATCGCAAAGGGAAAACAAAAGAATACAAATACGTGAGGATTTTCCGAGAAGGGTGTGTGACGAGGAGTTCGCGGTGGACTTAAGCCAGGCCGCCCGTGACGCCATATGCATCATAACTGCTCAGTCAGACAAGTCGAAAGGCTTAACCTTTCCCTCAACTCGTTTCGGGGGGTAGTGTTTCATTCAACCACGCAAGTTTGGGTCAGGCCTGGTATCCGGGCATCTATTCGATCGGTGACGAAGAGTGGGTAACAGTGATTCAGACGCCAAATGGTATACACTACGCCAAGCAGAGTGTTTCGTCATTTATATTCCCATACTTTCTCTGGAAGTTTGTACGCGAGGGGCAAACCGCATAAGGATATCGCGATGAAGGCGACATAAACTCCGAGTCCGCGTAACCAGTCGTTCTGTAGCGTGTATGCGGAGAGTGAGGTTGCCATCGCTGGGCCAACAGCTCGAACGAGGCAGTCATTTGTTCGGTGACGTTCACACTCCCAAGTGCTCGCGGACTCTCCACGGAGGAGGTTATGTATAGGAACGCGCAACCTATGTAGACCCGGCGGGGGCAACGTGAATGACACCGACAAAAATTCAGTAGGGGGCACCCACCGAAAGCCATATCAGTGACGCAATGGATCATGAGCTGTAGCACAACCAAAGCCCAGACGGCCGGAGAGAGGCCCCACTCCCGCGCAAAATGGTTTATGACAGGGAACGTAGCGAACAAAGGGATGAAACAGAACAGACCAGTTAAAAAGAATCTCTTCAACCCGATGCGTCGAACGACCCTCGCGAAGATCAACCCCTGCACTGTGCCGTCTAGCAGTCCGAAAAGCCCAAGGCACAACCCAATCGTCGCAGGCGACATACTCAGCCCACCGAGACGGATGGGCGTAGCAAAGAAGAGGTTGAAGGGCGCAAAAAGCGATGTCGATGAAGGCGAGTCAGGGGTAATT
>Ga0307517_10007259_pt1 | contig 16217 bp, 18 predicted proteins | sample 23_EM_MG_FD_194515 | JGI IMG/M metagenome (GOLD analysis project Ga0307517, IMG submission 194515) | Populus trichocarpa ectomycorrhiza microbial communities from riparian zone in the Pacific Northwest, United States - 23_EM | ecosystem: Host-associated > Plants > Roots > Unclassified | place... | reverse complement strand
TGTCTGCCCAATGACTTCATTGGCAAAATCTTCGAACGCTGTTATGGGCGTTATGTGCTTGATGATCTCGTGCTGCGGGTGTTTGCTGGCTAGAACGGAGTCTTCGGAAGTTGCCGGTACTTGCGACACGTCCACTTCGTTCCGTCCAGACCGGGCACCTACTTGGTGTTCCTGCTCATTAACATTAGCCACCACCCCTCGGCCATTCCAGGAGTCAAAATAACCGTTCCTTTGTATTGCATCGCGGTCATCCCCTTTCCAATGCTAGCATTGGCCTGAGCATTGGCAGTGTCGATAGTTTGTTTGATTGTCCAATGTACGTGTCTTAGCTTCTACTTCGTGTATTGTACCAACTCTCTACAGATCATTTACCTATCTCACAGGTTGTATAGCTGGCTTGATCTTGAATGTCTATGCCCCTTCCTCCACTCCACATCCACTACCTCGCCCTGCTGATACCACTCACCAGACGCACCGATTACCCCTTGACCCGGTGCCATGTTTTTAGCCCGGTGATGCGCGCTCACCCCGGCGTCGTTAACAAACTCCTCCTCGACCCCAGCTCTTCGCCTGGCTGCTTGAAATTGTCGGATCCATCCCGTTCTCAAATAACCAATACTCCAACAAAATGACGAACCTCACGACCAAGAAAGAAACACTGATTCAAATGGTATCTGACGCACCCTGCCGAGCTGTCTCTGGTGATCCACACTTCCTTCGTCCACGCCATCATCTCCCACGAACAATGAAATTATCTCTTGATCAATTCCCAACCAATTGCACACATTCAAAACATCAAAGCGTGATAGTAAAGTGGTGGGATCGGAGTGCTGTGGATCGCAACCACAGAAGCCTGCTACGAACCCCCAGTGTTGTTAATGCGTTGATCAGTTGAGGACCTCGTCCCGGTTTGCGGAGAGCGTCCTGCGGAACAAGATCACGTTCAAAGGTGGAGGTCAATGGGAGAGACTAGGGCCCATAGTCGGGATGTTCAGTAGTAGGATTCCGATACACACAGGGCGGTATCGATCCAATACCCTGCTGTATCGCCGGCATACAGCGTATGACAGCAAAAGTGACTTTACAGTGATGTGTAGTGAAACACTGGAGGCTACGGCCGTGGAAGACCACACCGGTATCCTCACGGTCAACGACCGCAAATCGCGTTTTCCGAAAAGCACGTTTGACACATTAGCCAGAACTACCGTTAGTGCCAGCCATCACATTGAGGAATCAAACATTTGGAACAATGGAAGATCTACGGCGCACACAAAAAACGAAGCGAGGACAAGATGGAGACGGAGGGAGCTAGACGACGAGTGATACATATCAGCAGTGAAGAGCGGGAAAACAAAGTACGCGGTTTAGGAGGACATTCAGCAAGATAGATGATGTCTTCGGGAAAGGGGGGGAGATGGAGAGTGGCAGAAAGAATGAGGAGCATGACGGTCAGGAATCGGATCTCTGTCCGAACGTGGCGGATCCGTTATTCGTGGAAGGATAAACTTGTGAGATGGCGTCCGGTGCCCCCAAGCTGAGAATGGAGAGTTAAAACGCATAGGAAGTAGCACTGTTTCCAGGAGCTCACCTGAGGCAAGTGGCTTCCTCATTTCTCTTCAATACCGCGGAGGAGAGCCATACAGTCCTCCACTCCCTTCGTTACACCGACGCTCTCATAAACTCCGGCAGCGCGCAAAGCCTCAGACTTCGCCGCTTCAAACCTGCATTGTTTGTGCCAAAGCCTGGCCTGTAGCTCCATCGCACGGCCCATACTGTATGGATCATTGATCGCGTGCAACTTGGCGCGTTCGACGCTCGCGTGTCCTTCGTCAAACCTGCCCTCTTTGAAAAACAGGTCCGCCAGTTCGTAATTACCCCGGGTCAGTTGGTCATGCCAGTTGGAGGAGGACGCAATCCCGATGGCTGTCTGCAGGTGGTCGATGGCCTTTTCTATCTCTCCCCTGGAATAGCATATCTTGCCAAGGTCACGGTGACATTGACAAACTGTAAATTGTCCGCCCTTGCCCGGGAGAAGATCGATCGCTCGTGACGCGGCATCTTCTGCAGCGTCAAGCTGGTTGTCGCCATGCAACAACCGAGCGAGCAGTTCCAAGGACAGTGCTTGTCCCTGTATGTCATTGAACCTTTTGTAAATTCCTAACGCTTCTCTCGCCTGTTGTATTCCTTCCTTGTAGAGGTCGAGTATCCGGTTTACATCGCACGCCAACCGCAATGTTTGAGCAACCTGAAGGTTATCCCCTCGCTCTCTCCTGACCCTCAGGGTATGAATGAGAAGTCGTTTGCTCTCTACATAATTTCCAAGTGAGTAAAACAACCACGAGAGTTGGAACAAACAATCTGGTTTGAATGGGTGTTTATCCGGGAGCCCCTCAATCTTTGGCCCCAGTATGACAAGCCGCTTTTTGTGCCAACGAAGGTGTTGCACGAAATGAGCGCAGGTGGTCCAGACTTCGCGTGAGTTTGCGTCAATCGTCGTGAAGACATCGAGTAGGTGCTCGACATTCATATCCTCTGACGTGATCCATCGGGCTTCCTCGAAGCCAGGACTGCCAGGACTGACGAAAACCGACAACCGGTGGAAATAACGCTTCTTGATCGTGCAGAGGAGGGAATGCGAGCTTGGATCTTTTGGGTGAAGATAGTCACGGAGGGGTGCCAGCATTATGATAGACCCATTGCTTCGGTACGTCAGGGACAAGGTGCAAAGCTTGTCGAGGATGTTCTTTCTGTGAATGGCGACCGGAGACAACTGCGTGGAGGTGGTCCTTTTTGGGAACAACCAATCCAGGTTGTCCTCATCAATGCCTTGAGGGAAGAAGGCGATGACACCGAGGAGGTCGCGAGCATCGGGGCCGAGATCACGAAACATCGGCGAGGCGAGCGAAAGCTCGATCGTTGCTGCAAGGCTCTCGTTGTGGTCCGTCCGAAGTACCCGTGTTCGGTGCGTCTCCCACTCCCTCGCCAGTCGATCGTTGTCCCACTTGTTATGACGCGCGATGGTCCCAAGCAGGGTGACCGAGAGCGGATGGAAATCGAGTTGCGCCAGGATCTTGTCAATCAGATCAGACTGTTTGCCGTTCTTGTATATGCGATAGAAGGCATTGCGGGCGGCCTCCACCGACAATGTTGGGATCTCGAGAGACTCGCAGTCGGGAGGAATGATGCAGATACGAGATGTGATGGCAAGGCAAATGTTGCCGAACCGACCCAACTCCTCCACCACCCCATATATCTCCCGAGCTCCTGTTCCCTGCGGGTCGAGAATGGATTCGGCGTTATCAAGACAGAGGATTATGTTAGTTGAGGACAGGAAAGGTCGTAGGGGAGTCAGATCCTCAGGGTTTTTGACCCTCGCTCCGACGACCTTGGAGAGTCTGGCGAGGAAGTGGGCGCGCGACGCGGGGAACTGATCACAGCGGATGAATCTGCGGTTATCCCCAAACCGTTGCTTGATGCGATCATGATGGAGCACCGTCAGAGCGATTGACGTTTTTCCGATTCCCCCGGCACCGATGAGAGCGATTGGAGTGAGGTCTTCGGCGAGACCGACGATCTTCTCGATCAGCTCGTCTCGGCCAAAACAGGCCCTCGGGGGAGGCGGAGGTGACTCCCCAAGGGGAGTGCCGTGTAAGTGTGAGGCCATGAGACCCATGAAATTCGAGGTCGTTAACTTGGCTTGAGTCTAGGACGTAGTCAGCATCCGTTGCCGATGGATGGTCAGCCGCATTCACCAAGTGATGTTGGGCGCTGGCACCTTCCTGGCCTGTAGACGAGTTACGACGGATCTTCCCAACCGACACATGGGTATTGGTTGCAAGCTCAGTCTGAAGGTGGTGGTTGTTAGCGACTGTCGAACAGATCCGACTGGACGTACATTGAAGACTCGGAGAATCCTATCAAGCTCAGACCTCCAAGCTGCTATCACCTCCTTGTCGTTCTTCGCGTGGACAAGTCCGGAAGATAGATACCGCCCGCCCTTCTCGATGATGTTTTCCTGGATCTCCGTTACTGTCCTGTGACGCACGGTAAGCAAGTCGTGAATAACACCCGTCCCTGGTTTAGTTCACATGGTCAAGTGCTCAATCGCCTCACCCACAGGCTGGCTGAGTTCATCCGATCGTCTTCCGTGCATCCCCCGGTCAAGAGCCTTACACGCATCAGCGCAGGCCAGCCCGATCTTGGCAAGCTCGCCTTTGTTGGCCATGGAATCCAGATTGGATGTGCTGGAGTGAATCGCCGGAGAAGAGGGGAAACGCGCTCTAATCATTGTCAAAAGGGCGCCGACGGTGCCAAAGACAGCTGGAACTGGTGTGATGCTTGTGGCCCCCTTCATGAGATTCAAGGCCTCGATGGCCGCATTCAGGGATAAGAGAGTGGCGTTTCGACGTTTCTGTCGTTGGGATTTCGTAGTCATGGTCGAAGCCGGAGGTAGCTGCGAGAGAAAGGTGTGGCACGCAGGGTGTGAGGAAGTGTCCTAAACCTAATAGAGATGGGCGGCTGTCTTGTCACGAGACGCGTTGACGAACTGATAATGAGAGGATCCTTGGTCTCGCCGAAGACCTCACTCCAATGTTCGAATCATTTGTGGATGCTGACGCTGGGGATCCCGTGGTCATCCAAGCCCGCAGCGATCTCTTCTGTCACTTATTATACGCCGCACACCAGTCGTATAGTAGGCTTATGATATGCGTGTGTAACACTGCGTCTCGGCCGACAATGACAATACACGGCTCGTCGCCCATATCAATTCAATCGAGCGACCCGACTAAGCCAACTAAAAGCTGCCGGGGTCTCGCATTTGCCTTTTCGAAGTCCTCGCATATTTCTTTACGCGCATACGGGTTGTTTTGGCCTTACATATAGTCACCAATTTCTAATCTCCATTCGTACTCTATTACACTCTACTACGAATTAGACTTAGAGCAGGAAAACAAGACAAAAAAGCTCAAGACACGACACGACAGTCGGAGGTGGAATACAAAAGCGCGACGTAAGGCGTGAAAGTTTTGGTGATAGGTCGTACGTGTGGGTGTGTATGCTATATGTGAGAACAAGAAATGAGGTGGTAGATGGGTCCGTGATAATGTGTGGTCGTCGAATGAGGTTTCCTACATCAGGAAACACATTTTTGGTCTGTAGCTAGTCAATATTTACGTAGGCTTTGTAGGAGCATGTAGTGAGCCATAGAGAGAGGGATCATTCTGTCGTCGACCAGACTGAGGCCAAAATGGAACCCACAATGGGGTTCGAACCGGCTGATGTCCGGAAGAATCACGGCGGGGTTACCAGTTGGGCCACCAAGTTCACAATATTTTCCATTAACAATGTAGATAACCATTAAAGCTGTAACGGGAAAACGCAGGATTGGCCAGCTAGTAACCATTTAAGCAAAACAGGAAAATGGCCAAGGAAATGTACGATGGAGACAATCATAATGTACAGTAGCGGCGGGTGGGGGTGATTGCATAAGGAGATGAGTGAGGCATTGTGTCGATTATTGTGCGGGCTTGAGTACACCAAGTAAACAACATAGAACAGGACAAAAAAGGAAGAAGGTGCGACAAGTGAGTTGGATCACCGCCCCGCGCCAGCGCAGTTCCCGCGTTTTCGTTGGGGAGGAGGGGAGCCAAAGATATCACCGACTGAGAGTTTTGAGAGTCAAGTCGACCTGCTCGGTCTGGGTGTCCTTGCCTTTGTTCTTCCGTGCACCGCGCTTGCGTCTCTTCACGTTCGTCGACGCACGAGAATCCGGTTGGATCTCTTCCTCGTGAGGCTCCTCGTGAATTTCACCTTCGTTGTCGTTGTCCATGACGGTTGGTGACTCGGTCTCCACGTATCCATGGGCAAACGATGGGGGCCGTGAGGCAGACCTGGAGCCGCGCCTTGGGGTGGTGTTGTTGACGGAAGCTTGCCGGGATGCAGGCCTGGATTGAGGGAGGCCGGGGGCGAGGGGATGACCTTGAGTGGAAGAAATCGAAACCGCACGGACATGACCTGGAGCAGAAAAATGGGCCAGAAGGTCTTTGGCCCAAGCGCCAAACTCCTCAGCGGTCACACGAGGACTGTTATCGGAGGAATCTCCGAGGATACAGAAGACACGGGTGGCAAGGAAGCGTGCGACCAGCATTGTCATCCTGGTGAACCGTTGGATGAAAACGTTGATTGGGTTCTGACGATAAATTTCAAAAGATGAACAGGCTCCTTCAGCAGTATCAGTCCATGGGTTATAATGATACAGCCTATACCAAAGGCAGTTCAACGTGGATTCATGTGAAAAGAAAAGAGCTGAAACACACATTGATAAGCACGATACTCAATGACCATACATCGGCGGCACGAGGAGAGTACGTGGGCGCAACCTTGTTCCTGCACTCTATATCAAAGGACCGTGTATGTTTAGTGAACGATAAGGCGGAGGTATTCGGGGACACGTACTGTAGCTCATATAGGGTGCGGATCCGCAGTCAGCCGTTGGGACTTTGTCGCCATAGTCAAAACGGCACTCGTGTAACCCCATTAACAACTAACCCCTCACTCGGCCTTCATTCCTATCAAACATTTCTTAAGAAATGGGAATGGGAGAACCTTTGAACGCGTTCCGCGTGAACGAGGCCGCGGCGGAAGTCGGCCGATCTGAAGCCAACAATATGTCGCCAAAATCCAACACTGTAGTCCTCCCAACCCCGCAGCATGCATCTGTCACCACGAAAACAAGTTGTCTGAGAGTAGACCATGAAGGCGAGCTTGAGGGGAGGAGTCTGGAGTGGTACGTGAGCGTGGCACTTGATGCTGGGGAAGACGTCCGTTTTTGAGTGGCTGAGGATGCAGGAGAACGAACCGCTTGCCAGGGGAATGTGCAAAGGTTCTCCGGTAGAGCCGCTCCGAGTTGCCCGGAAAAAACGGTGTCGTTCGTTGGCACATCTTCGTCCACACTCTTCGAATTAAAACTCCTGCCGATGGCGCGGTCCAAAGCGGTTTGGAGACCAATCGTTGAGATGACTGCGTCTGTTACGATGCGTCCTAGTAGCGTCACCTGCAAACTGGAGGCGGACAAATGGGAAGGTGTAACGGCTCATGTAGAGATGGGGGTTGCGTGCTGCCGAGGAGATTGGGGAGAAAAGAGGGACGGGAGGTTGATGTGTGAACGACCGAGGCAATAAACTCCGAGAGGGAGGATGACGAGGGTTTCTTGGGACGAGGGCGAGGGAAATGACCGCGCCGAGGAGGAGCAAAATAACGAGGGGAGTGGATGCTACAAACGTGTGCAATGAGAGCAGCTTTGAACGTGTTCCGCGTAAACGAGGCTGTGGCGGAAGTTGGCCGTTTTCGTTCATCTTCGTTCATCTCACTCACCCCAACGAACCCTCCTCCAGTCCTGCCCTCCGCAACTGCCGCCGCTCGCTATACGGCCCCTCCAAACAACCACCCCCTCACCATCCAGGGAGCAGAGCGTTGATGGCCGGTGAGGCCGGAGTCATGAGAAGGTTGATGAGAGAGGGGAGATTTGCGGCAGGGCACTGGGAGCGGAAAAACGCGCACCCCCCAGTATACGAGTTAAATTCCATGGTTTCCAGGTTGGGAATGATGAGATTCTTCCTCGTGTTGAACCACTCGTAACCTGCATTAAACGGTCCCCACTGGTTGGACTGAGAAACGGCTCCCAAGTCATTCTCAGTCGTGGCTTCGAGGACGTAGGGAGACATCCGGTATCCCATCCCTGGTCTGATTGATAATGATACCGGCATCGCATGAGTCATATGTGTACGGCCACTGCAAGAAATTTCAGATCAGGAACAGGCGGGACTTCCAGTCCGAATGGATCGAAATGCGCACCATTCCCTCCAAACTGGCATCATATCCCGCCCTTCCTAGGTTTATCGTCGCCCAGGCAGCAGGCCACAAACCGGCAACGCCGTTCAGACCAGGTAATGTCACCGCGACCTCGAGATACCCTCCAGTGAAACAGAACTGATTCCAACTGTCCACCACCCCACCCCTGTAGTCCAAATGGTGAGTCTGCTTCCTGCTCAAAGTGATCTGGAAGGCCCCGTTCTTGGTGGTGATAGTCGAGGGGTCATACCACTCAAGGTTGCCCATTCGCCAGTAGTGGAGGTTGACAACTTCCCAATAAAGATCGTCGCCGGGGTAGAAGGTTCGACCGTCGTTGTTGAATTTATCAGAGGCTTGAGCTCTGACCCGTCGTGGAGGGAGGTCTTGGTCAGTGCCCATTCTGGAGTGTTTGGGTCGATGGGACCTCGGTGGCCTGGAAGTTCGGGAACCTGAATGGTGGTTAGAAATGCTTCAGAGAACAGCTGGGCAAACGTACGACACCGGGCGTGGGGAGTTCGAGAGAGGATGTGAGTTTGCCATGTCAAGTAATGGACATAGCAGACTGGTTCTGAGCGGCTGTAAGCCGCTTGGAATGCAACGGAGGGCGGGTGGGAGCAAAATGGGAGATGGAAGGATAGTCCCAGTGTGCTCGTCCGGGGGGTGTTTCAACCCAGGCTCCGGCAAACACGGAGCCATGGGTTCCCCACAGAGTTGCACCCAGCCCAGGCTCCGGCAGACACAGAGCCATGGGTGGGAGAGAGAGACGACCTTGGGAGAGCAGGCACGTGATCGTGCACCGGGGTTTTGTCTTGAACGGATCACCGTCCTCCATCCCATCTCCCACCACCATAGCGTGCATCCCTACCCTTGAGGCGGTGACATGCGGCGGGTTTCGCCGAACCTTAGGACACCTGCCGCCGCACCCAGGAGATGACCGCGCCGAGGAGGAGCAAGATAACGAGGGGAGTGGATGCTGCAAACGTGTGCAATGGGAGCAGCTTTGAACGTGTTCCGCGTAAACGAGACTGTGGCGGAAGTTGGCCGTTTTCGTTCATCTTCATTCATCTCATTCGCCCCAACGAACCCTCCAGTCCTGCCCTCCGCAACTGCCGCCGCTCGCTATACAGAGCCTGGACGCACAAACACGGCACCACTGATACCGGTTCCAGAGACTCGTCTCCCCACCATACCCTCTCCAGCCCCCGCAATTCGCCGGAGCCGTCCAAGAGTAGAGACAGATTCTGGCGAGATTAGACGAGGCCCGAACATTACCGGGTCCCTTCACATCCTCGAAGCAGATCTCTCAGCTTTTCGCCTTGACAACCTGTCGAGCGGAGTCTCCTGCTGCTGCTCTCCTCGCCTTGTGCTCTCCTCCAATATTCGGCCACCCACTCTAAAGTTCCTGGATTCTTATTTCAAAAAAAACCAAATACGCGACCGTATTCCGGTTTTTTTTTTCAAATTTGTGGTTCCATGCCATGTCCGAAACGATGTCCCGTCGGGTATTTCGTTTTTGACAGGTTCCCATGCGTACAGCCACCTGTCCCACCCCGGTGAAGCAGTCTGTTCCGTTGTCAACGCGACTGCTTGCTCCGGCAGGTACCGCTGCTGGAAATGGTCCGATTTTCCGCCGACTGATGTCCTACCCAGCCCGAAGTGCGAACGTGTTCACCACGCGCCACTCATTTCCCCTCCCTCATCATCCCTCCACCCACGCATCCCCACCACACATCCCTACAACCTGAATCCCCTCAAGATCAACGAGTGCCCTGGCCTCGTTGACGCGGCGGCCTCGTCTTCTGTGTTGGGAGGTACCGAAGGAGGAAAAAGTCGAGGTGGCGCAGGTACGGATTCAAAAAAAAATCCGAACACTTCTTGTATATGTTATCCTGGTTCCATGAGGGGTCAATCTCGTCGCCAAACACGGGGATGAGATGGCAACTCCGAGCGATGCGATCGATTGGGATGATCGCGGCATTGACCTGGCCGCCGTTTCGTGTCGACCAAGTAATTTTATACATGCTGACTGTTGGATCCTCTACAGTGAATCCTCGGAACCACTCAACGTATGCGAGTGGTGTTGGGTATGACCCAAGCCCCTCCGGAAGCTTGAATACGACCCGTACCCGTGCGGCTTGAAGTCCTGTGAAGGGTTTGAGTCTCTTCATTGTAAGTCTTGTTCTGATTCGCTCACGGTCGATGTCCCACCACCTAAACCTATCTTTGTCGGTCCTCTCCAGCTCACGGTTTACGAGGACGGTTGTTCTGGGTTGTCCCCTCGTATGGATGACGTCGGAGATGAATGGTTCGGATGTGGCCTGTGGCGGTGAAGGTATGACCACCGTGAACTGCTTGAATGCCGGATACTTAGCACATCTGATTTCAGCTCCGAGCGAAGGACGGGACACCCCAGCGCCATGAAGGAATCTTTCAAGAGCTTCAGCGAAGTGTCTGGCACCAATTTCCGATTCGATCGCCATCAGTGAAAGGCTGAGGGGTGGCTTCTTGGCAACTCGGTACTGGAGTGAGGTTGGGACCGTTGGGTGGTCAACATCTTCGTCATCTAGATCCGAGACTTCCTCCTCATTGTGGTCACTTCTGTCCCCCTCATTGTCTCGTCCACCTGCTGACTGCTTTACTCCGCTAGGGACATAACCTTTGACTGCCCACTGTAGGTAATCAGTAAACTTGCGGATGGCCTCTAACCTCTGGAGCCGCAGGCGCATCTGGGAGATATACTCCTTCTTGTTGGTGTGACCAAATGTATCCTTCGCGATGTCAATATGGAGCCGTTCAGGGAGTTCGGTGTTGTAACCATCGGTTGTGCCGTGGGACTTGATCATATGTACGTAGTGCTGCATCGAGTGAAGTTTTGGGATCCTGAAATGCTCACGAATCTCCCGATCGACAAACACAGCCTTCCGCTCGTGAAAGCTCTCCCATGCCTCGTGGAGTTTCTGAAGGGAGGAGTCGGTGTGGTGCTCGAAGTGTGCGTAGTAGATGAAATCAAGGGTTGACTTGACGGCAGAAACAACTCGTGCTTCAGCCGCTCCAACGAGAACACCTAGGAAGACTTTCTCAAGCTCCTTGTACTCCCTCCCTGTCCATTGGCTGACAAGGCTGATCCCCTTCTTGAAGTATCGTAGAGATGGGTGTGTGGTCATCGCCTTGAAGCGGAGGTCGGCTTCATCCTTGGGGGTGGACATCAGCTTCTGAGACCACTCGGATACATGATCACCGAACACTCCCTTGTGAAGTTGATGGAGAAGATCAGGGGTGAATGAGGAGAAGATGTTGCAGTGGGGGAGACGCTTCCAGAAGGGGTCGATGGGTCGCAAGCCGTGAGTCGTGAACTGTTTCTTATCATCCAGTTTGAGCGTGGTGAGCTGAAGTATTTCGATCGTTTCCTTTGGGTCCCGCAGCTGTGACAAGTCCGGTTTCCCAAGGTCCAGTCTTGATACGAGGCATTTGGGGCAGCGGTTTTCCTTGCAGGGTGCAATGAGGCACTGCTCGGGATGATCGGCGAGATAGGCAGCGAGGATTGGGAAGATGAGGCGGACTTCTCCATCGGGGCAAAGCATCTCAACACCTTCACTTCCTGCCTTGATCAGGGGCTCAAGTAGAGCATTCATACATGTGTGGAAGAGTTCGTGCTGTCGGTTGGATCGTTCAGACGGCGGAACACCATCGAGCTTTGTAACTGGCAGGTACCCAAGCAAGATAACCGCATTTTCGGAAGGTTTCCGGCGGGTGGATTTATTGATATTGCCGATGGTGATGTACACAGGCCATGCCTGTTTGTCACCGGAGAAACGAGTCAGGCATGTTTTGTCGGAAGCAATGGTGACCGCTGCGATCGTTGCACCCTCGGGTAAGAGTTTCTATTCATTCGTTCATCAATGCACACTCACGCAGCATGATTTCGAGAAGGGATGATCTTACCTGCAACTCCCACCACCAATCTCCAGTCCACATCTCGTTGTAGGCCCGGTTCGTCTTTGACTTGTCGGTGAAGACCCTCTTCGGTTTGTAATGACATTTGTTCTTGAAGGCCGGGTTCGCGAGCAGCTCCTTTACACATTCCACTGGGTCTCGACGCCACAAGTCCACTTCCTCAACAGTTGGGTCTCCGTTCGCATCCGTACCATCAACTTCAAATGTCACGCACTCCCATTCTGGACCAGTTGGGAGTGTATCGATCTTCTTGAGCAACGCTCGTTGATTGTGGAACGATGTGGTCGAGGATGTAATCTGAAGTGTAACGGTAAGCGCTGTCAAATGAGCTCAATGCGCGTGAGTGTACTAACAAGATTTAATGAAAGAATGTCGTTTGTTTGCTTTTGACTGAGGCCTGCTGTCACGATCCATCGAGCTAGCTCCCAGTCATCGGTAGAGGAAAACGGTTCCCATGGTTGACAACCAGCTGTCCTCTGTGAGGCGCTGAGGTCATCAAACTGATGGTGAATGGACGATCCACACGGCTGTCCTGCTGGGGGGTGAAACTCATCGGAGTACACTCCCGTCTCGAAGGGTGACTCATCTTCTGGTTCGTCATCTTCAACACGGGCTTGTTTTGATGGCCTCTGACCCATAGATGCAGGAGTTGGTTCGAGCGTGATTGGTTCGGGATTGTTGTTGGGATCAGCACCATTCTCCGGCAGCTCTGGTGAATAGGCTCGTTTGGTGCCTGGACGGTTATTTGGCTGATTGTCGGCAACAATTTGATTTCTACACTTTGCGGATTGTGACACGTGGGAGCTCAGCCTTCGGGGAACAGCAGTTTTGAACTTGCAGTAGGGGCAGTGATATGTCTCGTTAGCATCTGACATGTTCGCAGAGTTGGAGGGACTTGGAGGGAATTTGGAGGTGCACGTGCGATCCTTGCATCCAGTGGCTGACGTGACCGTCATTCCCCCTAACCCCCCTGTTCTTCACCTTCATCTACCATGAGCTCAGAGGATCCGGAAGTTACTCCCCCCCCTGCACAATCAAGCCGAAAACGCAAAACGACAGAGAAGCAACGAGCAATCGGTAAGCCAGCTTCACCCTTGAGCACATGGGTCATAGGACTGATATCCTTTACCCCTATCTAGATGAGGAGAGTCTCGAAGATGCAAAGAAAAAGATCAAGTCCTTGGAGACCCAGGTAAAGGACCTTGTAGGTATGAACGATAACCTACGCGGCTATGTCAGGGAAAAGTTTGGTGAACACAAGAGTACTGGTGGCGGTGAGGGGGCCGCCCCACCCGAACCGTCCGCGAATACATCTCCAACAATTTTTACAGCCAAAAAGGTGAAGAACTGTCGTTTGTCCTCTGTCGTTGTATGTCTGTTGACATAAACCTTGGTAGGTCACGCAAAAGGGAAAGGCGAATGCCACTCCCTCTGGCCAAGCTCAACAATCTACAAAAGGTATCTTTGGGGATCCGATACCAGTCTGTGACTCACTGTCCCACTGTCCTAGGCTCTCCGGTTACCGCACGTCGTCGCCCTCAGCCGAGTCGCAAGAATGTCCCACAGCCGCCACCCCACACCCATGCAGAGTCTCCCATAGTGGGTGTCGGCCACGACACTGGTTCCCACTCCACGCCTGAGCCCGGGGAACCTCGCCCCTTGGTCGGCGAGCCTCCTCGCCCATGGCCCCCTGCCCCTTTTGCGCCCGGCGTCAATGACAAGAAGACGAAGACGGCAAACAAGGAGTACGATGATGTTGTTGCTCGGATGCTCTCCACTACCGAACACGACTTCGAAAACCGAATCTTCACTGAGGATGGCTATCCAGACCTCAACACTCAAGTCCGTTGGTCGATTGAATGTTGGGAGGATGTTTGCAGGGAAGAGAATCATTACTATGGGCTATCCAACGATATGCGAAACCTAGTGCGTTTCCTCCTTAATCCTTGGTTTGCTACGGCACACTAACATACTATCAGATCAAGAGTAGGTGTTCGCACGCTCGTGGTGCGGCACTTGCCCAGGTCCGACCAATCGTTGAATCGCTCTTCAACTCAAGTGGAAGGTCTCGAGCAGTTAAGAAGGCAAACGAAGGTACACACAACCGCCTGCTGGAGGCAAATGCCTTCTACTATAAGGTCCGTGTTCTTTCCCACTGCCCTCCCCCATGCTGGCACTGATGTAATGGAGTAACCGCAGGATGTCTCACGGAGGACAGATCAGTTCAAGAATGAGGACCTCCGCAGTTGTATTCAGAAGGTGTTCTTCAGCGGAGATAAGGGTGAGCTTGTTCGATACAAAAACAAGTTCAACCCCATCCCACTGCCTTCCATTGCGTTAATCTGTACCCTGGTACGCTCCTCCCCTTGATGTATGCTGTGCTCCACTGATTTACTACACCTAACCCCTATTATAGTTCGAGCATTGCATTCGAGAGTGGTCGACTGGTGTGCAGACGAAAACACCCCTTGATGAAGCACGCGATCGGGCTCGATACAAGACGCATGTGGAAAATGTTAGGAAGTGGGCCGCACTGAAATCTGAGACGACCACAAACATCCGCAAGCAGATGTTTAAGAAGTTCATGTGAGTCCGCTTCCCATGTCTCTCATGTTTGTTGACCAAATTGGTACCCCCAGCTCCGTTCGTGGGATTGATTCAGAGGACCCTGAAGCAAGCAAGGGTGCTGTTTCAGATGAGGCTCTCGCAGTGGAGAGGGAGGCGCTGGAGGGGCAGACCGGGTTGACAGACTCCGAGCCCGAGGACGAACATTGAATGGTATTGAATGGGCCTCACTGTGTGTGTACTTTCTGCGTATCTGTACATTATGTGAATCAATCCGGGTGACCCAAATCTGGCTGTGGACTGGAGATGATGGAGCTAACGGGTAGCCCCGCAAAGATTCACCTGTCTACAACATTCTATTAGTGAGCTACATAGTCCTACATTGTTCGCCACTATGAACAAATGGGCATTCTACCCCACCTCTGTCGTGTTACAGATACCCCCCCTTTCCAATGAGCCTACCCGTGCAACATAACCTCCATAGCCCTATATAGGACCCTCGTTTTTTTCCTGATGTAAATGGTATAAATGTTAACGCGTAGTGGCGTCTGCTTGCGTGAGGGGGGGTAAATCGGTACCACTTTGTGAAGAGCGTCGATGTTACCACAGTCGTGGAACGCAAAGGATGTCTATCATCCCTTGAATTCCAAAATTAACATTTTCCGCGCAGGCTGCCGATCATCAGGTATTTCGTGAGGTACAACAATACAACAGCGATAAGGATGCACGATCCTGAGGGAAAGGGAATCAGAGAGGGCGGTTTAGTACGACGGCAAAAAACGGAGGGAGGTCCGAGGACGATACCTGCGTAGTAACCAACAGCCTTGAATCCACCTGTGGCGTCAGCAATAGCACCAGAAATCGGGGGCCCAGCAATGGCTCCAAGCGCCATGCACGTCAAAGCCATCCCTGTCCTCCTCCCGGCATCATGCATGTCACCCATCATCACAATGGGTACAACAAGCAACGAAACGTACGCCCCAGAACAGAACCCGTAGATGATTCCGATAGCAATGAGGGATTCCTTTGTCGTGGCGAATGGCCAGACGTACGTCATGATTGCGCACAGGAAGGTCAATGGGGCGATCACAGTCAATGCCCCAATTCTGTCGGCGAGGATTCCGGACGAAATCCGACCCAAACCTGACCCAGCGTTCGCGATGGCAAGCAGGTAGAAAGAGAATTCGGGGGAGATCCCAACGCTGATCGCGCTCAGATCGATATAAGTTAGGACTTTCAGAGGGTTTGGGTTAGTCGCACAACGGTGGAAGAGAAAGGGTGATAGAACCTACGGGTAAATAGACCAAGGAAGTTAAGGAAACCACTGAGAACGAACACGTTGAACGCAGGTGTTTTGAAATCGTGCCAAGAGAAGAAGGGGCCAGTGTGCTCAGGAGGATCGATCCTCCGTCTGAGAGTCTGAACGGAATGGTGATAAGCGAATGTAAATCGAGCCTGCCACCAAAAAGCTTACCAAGTTGGCAATCGCGAGCATGAAGAGTTCAATCAAGGCGACGACTCTCATTGTCCATTTGAACCTGAGCAGGTCCATCAGTCGCGTTTATTACAGATATGGCACCCCGACATACCCAACGAGATCAATCAATTTGCTGGTTGTGATCGGAATGATTATTCCACCCAACGACGATCCGGTGGCAACAACGCCGAACGCCAGTGATCTCCGTTTTTTAAACCACTGAGCAAGAATGGCAGGGAGCGAGCCGAAGATCATTCCACAGCAAACCCCAGTAAGGAGACCCTGACAAAGGAGCAGTTGCCAGAACTTCTTGCACTCTGCCGTGAGTACTGCTGCTACAACTAGAAGCACACTGCCAATTTCGGGTTTG
>Ga0307517_10007258_pt1 | contig 16217 bp, 24 predicted proteins | sample 23_EM_MG_FD_194515 | JGI IMG/M metagenome (GOLD analysis project Ga0307517, IMG submission 194515) | Populus trichocarpa ectomycorrhiza microbial communities from riparian zone in the Pacific Northwest, United States - 23_EM | ecosystem: Host-associated > Plants > Roots > Unclassified | place... | reverse complement strand
TCCGTCACGCCTCGCACGATCGTCGCTGACATCATTTCTTTCCCCAGACCCTTACGGAGATCCTGCCATACGGGAATGCTCGAGACGGTATCATCATTTTCCACGTCGTGAGCGGCGATCGACCATCTCGCCCGGCAGACTCCCGATGGTTACAGGACCAGGTATGGAACATGATCACAGTATGTTGGAGCGAGAGACGGGACGCGCGATGGGACATACGCACCGTATACAACCAGCTGTCGGTGTCGAGCATCCAACAGATCGCGGAGGATGAACGAGGTAACCAACATATATTCTTGATCGGCGACATAGGTTGAAGGGGATATTCATAGATGCCCAAATAACACGGACCCCGAACGTCATCGAGGATACTCCTAGGGATCCGCCCACGGTGCCGTCAACTGGGGGAGTGGGAGGTAAGTACTCTCTCTATCAATGGGTCGGGCAACGCTTACCATTGCAACGCGTTTCCGATCCTCGTAGGCCGTAGCCATCGAACATCTCCAGCCCTTCCTACCCCACTCAGAACTGCTTCAAAGTTGACGAAGCCCGGGAAGAACCGTTCACAAACGTTGCCCAGTCCAATTACACCGAGGTCGACAGCTTCCAGAAAGAGGTTTTCGGTACCAATGCCATTCCCCTCCATCGGTCGTCGCAATCGCGAACAACCTATTGATACCCCTGTTCGCATTCAAAGTCCAAGAACGCGAAAGAACGGGATGTCATCGCTGTGGGGATGGAAGCCACTTTGGGCGGTTGCCAGAGCCCTGGGGAAGTTTCTGCGGGTCAAGAAACCTCCTACAGGGCCTGCCGAGCCCACTTCACGCGAACCTCATCCATCACCATGATTCGAATGCAGTCCTATGGCCATGTTCCGGAACCATGCTAGACTTCATATTCATATTTGTAGGGTATTTAGATGAGGCGGAATTGATGTGTTTTCCAGGATTAGCATCAGGGCCCGGTATCACATAAGTACCACTCTCATCGGTCCTGCGAGCGTGATATGCAGCGAGAGTACCATCGACCACGGGACCGAACCCGGTCATCTGCATTATCCCCGGCTTCCCGGCCAACGGTCCGTCACACGACAAGCCGTTGATGACCTGAGCCCAGACCCAGAAGACCTTCCCAACCCACCCACCTGGAATCGCGAAGCCGCAGCTGGACAGTCACCCGAGTAGTGATATGTCGGAGGCCCCACAAAGTTGAGTTACTCCTGCTCTCATAAACCACCCTCTTATTCTAGCTATTTTACATTTCATTAATCGATCATCCGTACTGTGCGTAATAGGTCGTCATACATGTATCCAGAAGTACAGACATAGGGTATTCTGAGGGTAGGAGTGTTGTAGTGGGTCCTCCGGACGCCAGGCCCGAGAAAGTTATGTATAAGTGGCAGACTTCCGTGTTTGTCGCATGCGTTCGCCCGGTTAGACCGGTCGCGCCACGAACACGGTGAACGCTCGTAAGAAGGCGCCGCCGCCGACGCTCGCATGGCGGCTGGGCCAGATGATAAGGAAAGAGTGGAAAAGCGAGAGAAACGAAGGGTATTAAAAACGCTGTGAGCGAAAGTCGGCTCACAGTGTGCCCCGGTAGGGAAGACTATATGCGCGCGGGATCTAATCCCTAGATCGGCCCAATCCAGGGAGCAACTTCCTCCATAACGGTTTTGTGCTTCGGGTATCTGCACATCGTCACGCATCACGTCGGTGGGTTCGTGATGTATATAAAAGATAAGAGGTGCTTACTCGTGAGACTCTCCCACTTCTTCACAACCTTGTCTATCGTCGGTCGCTTCGTAGGATCCTCGTCCCAACACTTCTGGAGGAACTCCCACACCTGGGGGGTGAGACCGACCTCCTCGGCGTTCTCCGGCAACGTGGGCCGACTTCCTTCAACTATCCCTCTCGCAGCTCCCGGGTTACCCTGCCTTTCGAAAGGGCGCTCGCCAGTGAAGACCTCGATGGCCAACATCGGAAAAGCGAAAACGTCCGCAGATTCAGACTCCATGATCATGACGGTCGCGTCATGAGCTGGCTTAATGATCTCTGGAGCGAGCCACCTCACGTTCCCACCAGCAGGTTCAGCTGCGGTGAGGTGGACGCTAAAATTGATGGGGGCAAACCCGTAATCCGTCAGCCGAACGCACCCGAACGCATCGACCAGAACGTTTGCCTACGGGATCAAAATCGGTAAGCTTGTTCGGAAGGGATCGACAACCGGGATGATTGGTCCAATCGGGTGCGGTGTGACGTACCCCTTTGAGATTCCCGTGGGGCACGCCAAAAGAGTGGAGGTATTGTAGACCCTTCGCAACCTGCAACAGCTGCCAAAAGAGAGTTAGATGGTTGACGTCACCTGGGAAAAGGATCGATACCAAGGCCGACCGGGACACGTCGGGGTGGGACGCCGTATACCGGAGGATGTTTCCATCCTCAGCCCAATCGTAGACTAGTGCCAGTCGAAATGGTTCCGTTATAGTATTCACCCCCCGAAACCTGGCAATGTTCGGATGACTGAGCCTCTTCCATATTACCACTCGTTTCCACAGTATCTGCAAAATTGTCTTAGTAAACTCCTCTGGCACGTACTAGATATTAAATGCGTACCTTCTTTACCTCTTTAGTGTCTGGATCGGAACACAGGCGAAACGCTTTGATGGCCACCTGCCCGTTGTCATGCTCTCCTAGCCGGATGTCCGTCAATCCCCCGGAGGCGACTGGGACGGTTTGAACCTCTGCGAGTCCTTCGGAGATCACGGTTGAAGTAGGTATTCGGTTGACCACGCTGCAGATTTCTCCAAGCACGGTCAACAACTTGACGCATCGCGCATCCAGGGTTGGGTACAGCTTTGGAAACGAGGGAGGTGGGACATTGAGAACAATCCGTGGACAAGCAAAACAACGGACCTCATCGACTTTCTCCACGAATCTTTCCTGATCCTCTGGCGTCGAGGCTTGAACGAGTCGCAGGATGTCTTCTTCTGCTAACAAAGATCCGGCCTTTTTTCGGAGACGCGCAACCGGCCAGGAGCTGTTTAGGAACTTCTGGATCCTAGGTTCTGGTCGGGTTCGACTGTAAAGCGTTGAATTGTCGGTCGGCTCAGTCATGACTCCAGGATGCACGGACGGCGAGTGGCGTTAGGTGGTTACGATGATGCTCAGAAAACACTTCCCACGTGCTCGGGTCAACGCCTAACTGAGGGCTCCGCCGGTGGCGGTGTGATCGGGACATAGCCATCACCGAAACCGTTGGCGTTGCGGCCGACCTCAAGAGTCTGGAGGTCAGCAAATCTAAATCCTCGAGCTCCAGATGATGAGAGAAAGAGAAGAAAGACGATATCGGCAATACAGAGGGATTCGGCGTGAGAACGTCGGAAGCTGGGAATCCTGTCATTCAGTACGGCTCTTCATCGGTGTCACCTGGCAGTCGGGCCCAGAGCGGGCCGCCGGTGAGAGCACGATTGAGGAGGCCTTCCCAACGACCTCGCTGGCTCGTCTGACACAGCAGCACGTTATGGCCATCCTGAAATCCAATATTAAAGTACTGCTAGCCACGCGGTAAATCAGGAGCGTGTCAGGGGCGTGGCGCATACCGGCTTACTGGTGGACGAGGTCATTAATAAGGGGCGGAATCCAGCTTGGTCTACTCCCTACCTTCATACCTCCGTCCACTTCAGGGTTGCACCCCAAAGTCCGCCCACTTCAGAGCACGCCCAAATTCACTCCTCGGGCATTTAGGGCTGGAGACACTGAAACCATCATCACGAGACAACTTATCTCACCTCGCGGAGATACTCACCCAAACCCACCCCCAACACCGGCCGCACGACGCGATGTTGTGCCTCTATTCCCATTTCACTGGAGGCGACAGTATCGACACGGAGATCCAGGAAGATATCGAGCTCTGAGGGCAGCGGGTGGAACACTACAGTGAGGCCCCAACGTGTTCTACGGATGGTGTTGGTGAGGTCGATTGGAAGGTTCAATTTCTGTCCCCAACCTACTGAACAACAACCACCTCGAACAGTATGGAGCCCGACCTCTGTGCCCCCCATTGAAAAGGCCCGATAATTTCCCTGATGAATCTCCATGACTCCAGTCGCTACCACGTCGCCGCCCATCATTCCCATAGATACACGTTACACCAGCGGCGCCGCCTCCAAGCCCCCGCAATCCCGACTCTTCATGGGAGCGCACACCTTCGAATCGCCCAAGATATCTCTTCGGACAGCACTAGCCTTCATTCTCAGCTTCGATCGTTCAGGTGTCGTTTTCTGGTCAATGGAAGCTTTCAACTTTGTATTCAGTTTTTGACTGCTATGCCCCGTCATTCCAACATTTGCGCAGGCACACTAGCTCTATTTCGTGAAGATTTCGAGACCTCTATAGCTACAAAAACAAGCTAGAATCAGCCCGTAATGGATAAGCCGAACCGCTTGCTCTTTGATAACCGTTCCTCGTGTATCGTCGCCTGTAAGGTGGATATCACCTGCGCTCTGCAGAGCTGGGCATGCATGAGGAGAAATGTGGTACTGAGAAAAGTTTTAGTAGTTGAAGAATACAGCCCATAGCAATGCCTGTACACTGCGTAAGCACCCGTTTGAAGGGCGCAGAGTGGTTTTTAGCCTGACTTGAGGTGGAAGGCACACCATCACCTGTTTGGACCGCTTCCGCAGCCGGTGCAGCAATTAAGACCAGAAATCCCATCCCGCACATCCACCACGCTCATACCTTGTTTCTCCGGTGGACCGTCGGGACGATCGTAACGATTGAGCGTGGGATTGGCTTTGTGTTTTTGGAACCAGCCGCCTTTCCTTCGTGGTGAACTCGGCGTGCTGGAAGACTTGTGTCCCACGTCTACTGTTTTTTCACCCCCCCCTGACCCGACGTCGTGGGCCGGATCTCTTCCGGAAGTAGATCGGGATGACCTGCCGAGCTTCCAAGACCGCTGAGGTTGGTAAGACTCGGCCATCGGCCGGGGCGATTGGTAACACGAATCTTCCAATCTTGCTAAGCATCGTCTTGTCAGGGATAATTAAAGAGAGCTTACCAGATGACTGTCGGACGCTCCCCAAAGTCGTACCATCCAGTGGAGCACCACGATCAGGTTGAGGGGCGGGAGTAGTTCGCAAACGAACAACAATTTCCGAAATTCCTGGGCGCTGGCCCGGGTCATGAGCCCAGCAGCTTTTGGTGAGATCCCAAAGATCATCTGTGAAACTGGGGTGGGTGGGTCTTTCGGGTCGGTTCCCTGACAATACATCGACAGCAACCGTAATAGGGGGAGTGTTGGGGAATGGAGCCTTTCCGGTGAATGCCTGTTGCCGGTGAGCTGTGAATACCATTAGAGGCAAGATTATGGAGCCGCACCTCAACGATGACCATCGATAGCGAATAGACGTCCGATTCAGTGCCAACCGGCCGTTCCGTATCCAAAATCTCAGGTGCAGCCCACCTCACAGCGTGGTCGTCGGTGACGGACGCAGCAGACCCCGGGTCTGAAACGACACCAGAGAGACCGAAATCGGTTAGACGCGCACAACCTGTATCGTCCACGAGAATGCTCGGCTAATACACGCGTCAGCAGATTCGGAGGACCTTTTGTAACCTACGCACTCCCTTGAGATCACCATGCACCACACTATGAGAGTGAAGGTAACTCAGACCGCTCGCAACATCTAGTATCTGTCGAGTGGATCAGTAAATATGCGATCCTGCGCGGTATATTGGGCAACCTACAAGACCGAGTCGATCGATGGATGGGTGCAGACCAATGTACTCTGAGAGCTCTCCGCCGGATATCCAAACCGAAACGGTTTGAAATGGAGTGACAGTAACACCTAGGAGAGGGACGATGTTTGGGTGCTCCAAACGTTTCCACACTATCGCTTCCTGGAAAAATGCCTGTTGTACGTGTCATCAGTGGCGAGCACAGTGGAAGGACGGTGGAGTCGGTTACACACACGCTTGACATCCCTTGGTCCCTCTATGGAATAAATCCGGAGTCGTTTTACGCAGACTTTCGAACCGTTAAGGGCCCCTTGGTATGCATCGCATGTACCTCTCGATGCAATTGGCCGTTCGATGACGCTCAATTGAGAAGTGGGAAGCATGTAAGGTCGTGGCAACATTTTCAGGTTACCACACATCGCCCTGAGTTCGCGCAGACACTCCCGATACGCAGGGCTGGTGGGGTGGAGGAGGTGAGGATTGACAAGGACCTATGCTAGCTTTGGCAACGGGTTGGTGGAGGCGATCTGGAGACGTACGTTATCGAGATATTCAATCAGCCCCAATGAGTCCTCATCTCGAAGGTCCTTCAGACGGTCTTTGTACCCTTGGTCGTGGAGGAGGTTCGTTAGCTCATTGGGGAACCGTGGTGAGGACTGGTCGAGGGACCGGAGTCGTTGCAAGGGGTCGGGTGAAGGCATTAGCGGTATCCTCCGTTGGGGTGGAGTTCAACTTCCATAGGTAGTATGTATTGCACGCCCTTCGAGCATTGTATACAGTAATGGCGTAGGGCTGTGCATCATCGATTCATCACTCGAACATTCAAACCGACACGTGGCTCCTCCGGGAGATTCCGATGGATGCCTAGAGTTAGTAGTCTCCTCGACAGACACGAGGTCTTTGGAGGATCCCATGAGCCATTGGGGCCGTCCTACATGTTTTAGGCTACAAGCAAACTCGCGGGGGTTTGCCCACGAAAGCGGTCCTCGCCCGCTCCGTTGATGTTCGGTGATCCGAGCCCACTTGCGTCCGCACATGCCAGGACTAGTCTCGGAATCATACCAAGCATTGGCACAGTACATATTGAGTAAAAATCTACGTCAAGATTCGGGTAGTTTTCATAAGAAGATCCGGAGCGTGGTTGATGGTTACGGCGTACTGTTGGTCACTTGCGGCCAGTTCCGGGGGGACAGTCGTGAACGTTGAACGTAACGTTGAAACGTGAATCTTCATATGTGTTTCCAAGGACTCGTGTTCATGAAGATCTTGATCCATATGTATTTTTGGTTTAGTTTATTGTCTATCTGTAGCGCGACGGATCACCCCGAAGGCCCCTAGCATAACTCGCTCTCACAGACCCCCCACCCGCAAAGACTCGCGACGGATCCTAGACATACACGAATCCCTAACGAGTCGCGGCCACACAGACCGAAAAGCGAGGCGATTAATCAGATAGCCTACCCGCGCTCAATGCACGAACCAGCAAATACCGTGACGCCGAGACGCCCAACCCTTCGCCGTTATCGTGGCGCCGGGTGACCGATAGAAGCCGACGTTTCCAACAACGTGGCATCACCGTGGGGGATACCATGACCGCGAACGCCGGCTTATCAGCCCCAAGTCAATGAGTGCCGATGAACCTCAACTGGGTGCATTCCTAGATCCTCCCACAGCCTCCGAACACCCTCCCGATACAACTCTAACCTGTTCCTGGTCCCATCAGCACGTCCTCCCGCATTCTCCCGCTCATTCAACCCACCCAACACCTGGCAAGTACCAACTCACATTCGATCATTCCGAACATTCTGACTCACGATCACATAGTAATCTCGCCCCGCAGTATACAGATACCGACTCCCGTGCGGGGGTTGGGATTTCCAATCGTCGCCCTCAACCCCTCATTTATTACGGAAACCCCTCCGCCCGCGAGTCGTGGATTGGGTCCGTGACCGGACATTCTCTCATCCTCGATGACAACAACAAGATGATAAGTAAGTTGGGACATTATATTCGCCTGCCATTAGGTATTTCAGTTGTTGTAACCACCACAAATAGATGGAACCCTGACCAACGAGTGTGTAATAGATAACTACTATGGGCACAGGGCAGTTAACTTAGGGATAAAACGAGCCGTTTCCAGGAGGGACGACAGGCACGTAATGGATGATTGTTGAATCATCCGTCCTCAAACTGGAAACTGCCTACCCACCAGTACGTTATGTAAAGGACTGTGTACTCTCAATGAATTGCGTTCCATTTGTATTGGAGGTAGTATGGTCATATACTCCAAAAACATCATCATTTTCCGTGTATCTCGCCCAAACCACATTTCTGTAAGGACCCTACTATACACGAGGAACAGGGACCATATTGTTCTGCCTGGACGCTGGTACACAGCAGTAAATTAGAATAGAACCTCCCAACCGTTACCCCCTTTCCCAGGCCGAGGCCGCGTAGGTCAAATGAGAGAGCACAGTCTTCACATCTGGCCGTAACCCACAATCCGTCATCCAGCAGCACTCGACCATCCACCACAAGTCGTCCGTGAATCCAAGGGTCGCTGCTGCGGGTGGTTTACCCGGTCTCACGCCTTTAACTATCGCCAATATCGCATTACCCTCGTGGCCAGAATATGGCGTTTTGCCGCACAGAACCTGATGGTACTTCGTCACCTCAAAAGCCCAACCGCGACCGAGCGACCACAAACCTCATATATAACCATCCCAAGGGCATAGCAGTCGGATTGCTTCGTTGGCCTGCGATCTTTCATCCCGAACTTCTCTGGATCTAGTAATTCTGGGCTCATCCACTCGAAAGTTCCTCCGGACTCATGGCCCATGAGGGACACCTTAGAGCCGATAGAGGCCTCGGAGGCCACGGAGGACACAGAGATCCTATCGGCAGAGAGACGAGGTGCCACGTAAACGATGGTTGAATATCCAAAATCCGCGAGGCAGGCACGATGGTCCTTTTTGATCAGGATATTCGCCTATTCATTCAGGTTAGTGGGCGGTCGGAGAAAACGCGAACCGGAGTGACTGACCCCCTTCAAGTCCCCGTGGACGAAATTGAGGCTGTGGAGATACTCAAGTCCATGTGCGACGTCTACCAACTGCGGAGGCCGAGTTGGTTACTAACTGATCTACGAGGGGACTACGTGGCAACGCACGAGTTGGACACGATTTACATCTTTGCGCCCCCGAATGAAGCCGTTGATGTTGCCATTATCCATCCATTCCGACACAAACGCAAACCTGTTTTGTTCCAGCATCACGCCGAGTAATGGCAGAACATTCGTGTGTCGCAGGTGCCTCCAGGCGATGGCCTCTCTGCAGAACCTCTGTGGGTGGTGTGGTCAAAGCCGGTTTCCCATGAAGCACGTTAAATGAAACACCTACACTTCGGTCGAGGCCGCGATCGCCGGAAACATAGACTCGCATGACCTTGATGGCGACTTGGCGACCCCTATATTTACCCTGGAACACTTCCGCAGAACCCCCACCACACGCGGGGGCGACGGATATATTATCGATTGATGGAATAACCATCGAATTGGGGAGGCTGCGTTGGAAGTCACACATCTTGCACAGCTGGTTAAGGAATTTAGGTCGCTCTCTGCGGGATATCATATTCGTTTCCAACATCTGTAACCGCCGGTTGGTCCGGAGAGTATGGTAGAGGATGGTTGGCAACTTTCCTTGTGTAGCTCGTCAATCTGTTGCTGGCCAGCCTGGGCTTGTCCTACCGCGGTGACTTTTTCTAGATTGTACGAGGCGCCGGAGATTGGCTGTGGGCTTGGGTTGTGCAGCAGATTAATAGAAAGAAATCACGTAAGCGAAAACACGACCCACAGATATAGTAAAAAGCTGAGCACTTCCGAGGCCGAAATACGGCTCCCTGGCTCTGCTTCCCAACACTTGGCAAACATCCTCCACAACCCTATGGTCAGGGGGCGCTTCTTTTCGCACTCTGGTCGTCCTGGACGTTCGCCTCGAGCGATCTTGGACTTCACTACCATCGTATCAATCCCTTTCCATGCAACCTCCCCAACGAATATCTAGGAACCGTTAGTTACGATGAATGTAAGGTGATGATCGGGACAACACACCTCGGCCGCGACAAATCCATAAGAAAACACATCGGATTGTTTGGAAAACTTGCTGCACTGGAAAATCTCCGGTGCTACCCACCGGTAACCATCGGCACCGACGTCCGCCCAATTGGACTGTGATCCATCATTGGGCGTGTGGAGGGTAGCAGGCCCAATGTCCGTGAGGCACGCCCGACCCGCGGAATCCACGAGGATGTTTTGCTAGACGGATGCCGGGATTAGGTCATCCCAAGGTATATGGTCGAGAGAGTGACCAACCTGTTTCAAGTTCCCGTGCACTACCTCGCGCGAATGGAGATAATCCAGTCCCCGAGCAACATCAATCAACTGCGTGATAAGGGGGTATTAAAATTCACCTTCCCGAGTAGCGAAAGCTAGGAAACGCACCAGACGAACGCGATCAGCGCTCTTATGAACCTGCACATATTCTATGGCTTGGCCGTTTGACATCCATTCGGTCATAATTTGGACAGGGTGGACCGTCAAACCAAGACAACGGAGGATGTTTGGGTGATCCAACTTTGCCCATGCCGCTACCTCCCCACGGAATCCCTGAAGGACGTTAGCCAACGTGTCACCATAGTCGAGGGTAAATTTTCGAACGCTCATGCTCACCTTGTGAACTTTCCTAGTTTTGATCACTTTGAGACATGCCTCGAGTGGGTGATCGCCCGCTCCCCCAATGTTCAACCGCCCCTTCCATACTTTAGCGCGGTTACTCACAACGTATGGGTCGGTGGTTAACCTGGTAAATCCATGACGAACTATGCCGAACTCGGGATGTACGGCCAAATCATCGAACACATCCTGTAGATTGAGTAGCGTTTGCTGTACCAGCTCCCTGGCTAGTCCCTTGATGCACAATACCTGGACGACAAGTCATGACCAGGATTCGGACAGAAGGAGGAGTTAAAGGGTCGTCTTACGTCATCCAGGAGGTTGATGAACTCCTTGAGCTCGGAGCCACACAGGTGGCTCACATAACTCTTCCATTCTGTGCTATCGTAGAACTGACTGAGGGCAACTTGAAATTCAGCCGAGGGCCCGGCGAATTGGCGAAGACTCCGGAATAGGCCTGAAACCAAGTCTTGAAGCACCTCCCCAGTCGTTGGGCGCGATCGGGGATCCTGATCCCAACACATTTCCATCAACGCCCACATGTTGTTGCTGAGAGTTGAATTGATCGGCCGTAGCGGACGCTCCCCGTGCATTATTTTGACCATTGATGTGAACGAAGGAAACTGGTTGAATGGAATCACCCCAGCAAAGACCTTTGTTGAAATAATCGTCAAGTTGATAGGGGATCACTGTGCGGTACATGCATGTGACACACCTCATACATCACCATACCGAAGGAGAAGATGTCTGCTTCCTTGGTAGGTGGCCCCTTCTCGTCAAGGACCTCTGGTGCTGTCCACCGTGTACTGTAGTCACGGGTCTTCATGACACGGCGAAGGGAGCTCTGGATGTGACTGAATTCAGCGAGGACAAAATTGGTTATCCGCGCCCGACCAAGATGATCCACCAGTATATTCCCCTACGTCTCACGTTAGCTATGTCGCTAGCGAGTCTCCAAATACGCACCCCTGTTATATTCCCATGAACCACGCTGCGGGAGTGAAGGTGGTTTAGACCCTCAGCGACGTCGCATAGCTGGTGAACAACGAACAAGTGTGAACTTCGGGATTTCACCAGCGCAGCCACAGGGACACTCACAAGACCAAGTCGGTTTACCCCGGGACGCCCGTTGATATATTCTATCAGATTTCCACCCTCCATCCGGTCCGAAACGAGCTGATGAGGTTCGAGAGTAACCCCGCGGAAGGGGACGATGTTGGGGTGATTCATGCGCTTCCACACAATAGCTTCCTGATAGAACAGCTGTAGGGTGCGTTGGAGGTCGGTAACTCGGGAGAAAATGGCAAAAACACAATACCTCAACTTTATCCGGCTCTTCTGTGGAATACACCCGCAGCCTTTTGGCGCAAACTTGCAGGTCCTTGAGGGTCCCCGTGTGCGTATTAGCCAAAGTCTCAGAGGCGATCGGCCGGTCACCAATGTCCAAGAAAGCATCCGAGAGTACATGGGATATTGGCAGGATCTTGTGGGTACCACAAATTCTCCTAAGTTCAAACAGACAGCGACAAAAAGCATAGCTGGTGGGATCGAGGCTGTTGAGGACCTGTAATGGTGTTTAGGGGAGAGTAGGTAGGCGCGATCCGCGGACGAACGGTATCCAAATATTTGACAAACGGCCTGAAACCTTCGCGTGGTAGGCCCTGAAGACAACGGACCCAGACCTCCCCAAGAAGGATGTCGGTAAGTTGATTGGGGAACTCGGGCGACGACCTATCGAGGTCATGAAGTTGTTGTAACAGGTTGGGCGAGGGCATCGGCATAGCGTATGTTCGATAGTCGACTGGGGTACCCCGCGGGGAATATGTAGCAATTGCCTCGATGTATCCATGAGGAGCGCATGCGGATGGGGGAGGTGCAGTTGAATGGGATCGGTGGTTCGATGGGAAAGGAAATACCGGTCCATGGAGCAAATGGTGTCCAGACGCGACCACGTATACCCTGCATCGGCTTGCCGGGATTGGCTCGTCAATGTGTACATGACAAACCTCCAAACCGCAAGTCACCCGTGCCGCAGTTAATTACAGCGCATTTCAATTACATTCCATCTGCCTATGGAGGATCGTGGGATCTGCACGCTCTCAAGATATGTAGGGGCACAGGGTTCGGGTTGTCACTTGTCTCGTTGAGAAGCACATACGGACGGAATTGTCTTCAGGACGGGAGCCGAGGGTGAGGATGATGTACGGTGTCCGCGTCATGAGTGATGTCAACTTTCTGGCGCGTGCGTTGAGAAGGCAATGGCCTGAGAGGAAGGAAAACACTGAAAGTGGACGAGTGGTTCGGAGTGACCTGCGAGTATCATTTCCAGGGATAGTCGTACTTGTTCCGGGGGAATCGAGCGGATGTAAGAATGCAAAGTAATGAAACCTTGAAGGGCTCTGCCAGCAACTTTTCAAACCCCGATCCTGCCCCGATCACACTCTGTTGACCTCCATATCATACACCGGCGAGACGTCGTGTGAACTCTCTCAGACAGCGGTTCCAGGTCTCGAAGGGCTCGGACGAACCAATTGGTCGATAGGGTGGGCTGTGGTTTGTCCCGAGTTAGGTGGGACCCCTGGATTGACCGTAGAGCATCATCTGAAATGGTCACATCTTCGAAGCACTCGCTCGACCTCGCCGCGAGCCGAATTGGGTGGTTGATGGAATACATCCCCCCAGAAAAACGAGGCATCTACATCAACGCTGCATCGTGCATCACGCATCATGGATCGTTAATGTTTAATGGTCGTTAATGAAAGTCTTTTAAGATTGTCCTCGTGTTGCTTTCTGATACCAACACGGCTTCTCCGCTGCTTCAACTTTTTCTCTTTCGAACATCGCACATCCGGTCTCTACCACTTTGAGTGCACTGATCATCGCGTCACTCAGAACGCCGTTTACAGGAATTACTTCCCAGTTGTTCGGTAGTTTCCGACCAGGTCCTTACCAAACCCATGATTTTCAATCACTTTCCCATCGTTGGGGTAATTCTGCGGGGCCGGATCCAAGTCTTGTGGCGAGACTATAGGTTCCCGAGCCGTTATGTAAGGTGGAATGATGGCAGGGGTGGACTATCCTGTGAATATGACGCTCATTCGTGGGAACTATGAGGTGAGTGTCGTCATCACATCATCTCTTACGGCCTGGGGTACTAGGGATCTGTCAGAACTTCGTACGCTGCGGGTCTTGTGTGCACCTCATTTCAAACCACACCGTCATCCTCGACGTAACCACTGGGAGACTCCCTGCGCGTCAGTATGGAATAGGACTCGCAAACCCAGCGAGCTATCGGGGGTATCTAAGCCTCCTCTCACCAGGATCTCGTGGGTAGACCCCTACCATATCATCTTGAGAAACTGGTGACCCCAGTCTCGGTTCACTGGCGGGAACCCGCATCGGCAGTACCACGGCACATTTCACGTGTACGTACTCCAACATCAAACAGTGTCGACAAGCCTTGTCCCCGGCGCACTGAGAGAGCGGCCTCCCCTCATCCCGAGAGCGCGTCCAAAGCTGCGCTATACAGCACTGGAAGCCTCCTGCCACGCCGCCAAGCCCGGTTATGAACGAATCTCCGAGAAGTGCTTACGTTTCTCCGAGAAGGAGAGTGGGTTTAGGCTCAGCGGTTGCATTCGAAAGGAACCCAGTCATTACATACGGACCTCCCATCTCGCTTGGGAACATGCGGTAAAGTTGCGCCCAGCGACCCTTCTGGATCCCCCTCCGTAATTCACCTGTCATCCCCGACCCTGAGGGTTTATTATAGCTCGAATATAGCTATCATTTCAGTCCGGGTGGTTCTCCCGATAATAACTCGAACGAAGATTACCAGCTCACAGCAGTTTGGGAGAGAACGTAATTCACGCCCGATGATTGATCTGGTTCCGACGCAACTTTGCCTCCTAGTTGAAGCATACCCATCGTACTGTGCTAGAGACTTGATGACCGTGTCCAGATCACCCAGATCACCCCGTTCGACGAACAGTTGAGACCGAAAACGTTCCACGCTCAAGAGGATGGAACCAACCCCGGACCACCAATTACATTCCTATGGTGCGTTGCAAAGCCGGGCCCAATCCCGCGTCCCATGTTTAGATCTCATAAACCATGTTGTTTCCCTTGCTACTACTGTACATGCCTTTGTGATATACTTATCGATAATGGGTAGTGCGCATATAAATCATAAGACGCTTAGAGAATTGAGACGGAGAGGATTGTGGGGGTGGGTTACGATGGGTCCTTAAAATGCTGGGCTTGAAACTTGCTCAGGATGTAAACGACGGGATTTCGTGTTAGTTCACTTTAGTCCGTCACGCCGCGAATGTAGTGAATGCTCGGAGGGAGCATCCACCCACGCTATCACATTCATAATGGTCAGCCACACGAAAAGCAGAAAGGCGGGAGGGGTCGAGGGTTTCTCGGAAGTTTATGGGTGAGAACCGACCCGCAACGCGACCCAGGGGGAGGGATATAAGCGCGTGGGATCTAACCCATAAACCATGTCTATCCGCAGAGCAACTTCCTCCACCATGCTCTATGGACCCCTACACACCGCCACACATCGCGTCAATGAATCGGCGATGTCTGGGGAGGACAAGAGATACTTACTCGGAAGCTTCGGTTGTCCTCCGGTCCCCTCTGATGGTACCACGGGTTCAGATTCACTGGATAGATTAGTTGCGTTAGGAACGAACTCGCCATAATTATGGTTATCGAAGTTATTCGCACGTACTTATTTTTGAGGATACCCTCCAACGTCTCTACGACCTCATCTATTACAGGTCGTTCCACAGGGTCCTGGTCCCAACACCTTTGGAGGAGCTCCCGCACCTGGACGGTAACCTCAGCGTTCTGCGGAAGCTCCGGTCTGTCCCCTTTTGATATCAGGTGCGCGGCTCCTAAGTTACTGCATCCTTCGAATGGGAGTTGCCCTGTGAAGACCTCGGCACCCAGCATCCCAAAAGCAAAGACGTCGGCGGGTTTGGATTCCACGGCGAAGTCGATTAGATCGGGAGGGTAGATGATCTCGGGAGCGAGCCACCTCGAGTTCCCAGCGGTCGACGAAGCCAGCGTAGGGTTGGAACTGGTGTTAATGAGGGCCAAGCCATAATCGGTCAATCGAGCGCGGCCGGATTTGTCAACGAGAACGTTCGCCTGTGGAGCATGTAACCAGAAGTGGTCGGTGCGCGGGATGGTTACTCACCCCTTTCAGATCCCCGTGCGTAATGCCGAAGGAGTGGAGGTATTGCAGACCCTTTGCGACATCCAGCAGCTGTGACCAGGAGGTGAGGTTGGTTGGGTGGTGTCATGTGACAGAAAGCCATACCAAAGCCAGCCGAGACGTGTTGGGATACGACCTCATGTACTGCATAATATTGCCGTTCTCCTCCCAGTTATAAATGAGCGCGAGTTGAAAACGCTCTGTGTTCACTCCCTGGAATACGGCAACGTTTGGGTGGTTAAGCTTCCTCCAGATTGGTACGAATTTCCACAGAATCTGCAAAGCAAGTGTAAAGAGTCGTCTCCGTCTTAAACACATTCAACGCGTACCTCTTCTGTCTCCTCCAAAGTCCGAGCTGAATAGATACGAAAGGCCTTGATAGCCACCTCGGTACCCTGATACGCCCCTGGCCATACATCCGTCAGTCCTCCGGAAGCGGTGGGAACACCACCATGCACGACGAGCCCAGCAGAAAGCACGGCCGAAGTTGGTAGTCGCTTGATGACACTGCAGAGATTTCCGAACGAGA
>Ga0307517_10007257_pt1 | contig 16219 bp, 12 predicted proteins | sample 23_EM_MG_FD_194515 | JGI IMG/M metagenome (GOLD analysis project Ga0307517, IMG submission 194515) | Populus trichocarpa ectomycorrhiza microbial communities from riparian zone in the Pacific Northwest, United States - 23_EM | ecosystem: Host-associated > Plants > Roots > Unclassified | place... | reverse complement strand
TATGCTCCTTTTCCCCTTCTTTACACTAAAATGTTAAAACTTAAAAGACTCGGGCATTTCAGAATGAAAGTGACATGATAGTAGAAGCAAATCAGTTGCTTCATGCAGGTTAGTCATGATCTGGTACTGGTTGAGCTCAAAAACTTGATTTCAACAATTGGTACCTGTAGTGCCTTGACGAGTCTAGTTGGCGCAGGTAGATGTACTTGTTGTGTTCAAAGTCTCTCTATCACTTGCAAAAGACAAAATATCAGTTGGGTTACTTGCTTTAGTTATAAAACCCGAATTGACTTGGTAAATGGATTCCAAGTAAAGTGACTTGAATAAGTTAAATCAATTTTCTTTTTTTTGAAAAAAAATCAACGCGTAATTGACTGGGTTTAACCTAGATTTCAGGTCAATTTATATTTTTAATCAAATCATATCGAGTTAAATTTTCTCTTAATTTTTTGTGAAACCCAAATCAATCCAAGCCTTAAATTGATGATTTCTAGGTAATCCGTCAGGCTGATGCCAGTTTAATAACCAGGGACCAAACTATCTGACAACTTTGAGGAATCTTTTTGTTTCTTTCTATAATGCTCGAGCTTCCAGGTCAACATTATCAGCAGAAAAGAAAGCAGCCTAATAAATCCAAATTAATATAAAACACACCAATCTTTATAACTTCAATGACTTTGAGAAAATGCCTTTCGTAGAAAGAGCAGCTTGTTGATCTAGTAGACACTACTGCTAAAACATGGAACCAGCCCCGACAATCCACACCACCACCTCGTGTGGCCATCAAAACAAATGTTGCCAGCAAACAGTCATTCAGGTCCTTGCATTGCAAGTTGCAGACACCTCACAGTATGCAACAAGTGGCTGGGATAAATATGTTTTATGCTGAATGATTTCTTGAAGCTAACTAGGTTGACAGGAGATACCTTTAAAGAGCAGGTATGTGTTTTTGTTCATCACAGTATTTTGTAATTTCAAAGAACTATAAGAAAGTTAATGCACAGAGATCCATTAGCAAGCGGCAAAGAAGAGAACTATTAGAAATAACTTATTTTTTTTTTCTTTACCATTTAATCATGAACCGCAAGTAAAAGTCTCTGTCCAGAACTAAAGTTCACAAGCAACATAACTTACTTTCATTCCTACATTTTTATTCAACACTCTGCGTTTGATACATTCCCATTTTCACTACAAACAAAGCATAGATTGCAGGGCTCTTGGTTGTAAATCTGGCATTCAGTACTGTAGCAGCCAGCGTGAATCCACTTCTATAAAATATCATCGAGAATTGTAGACAACAACAGCCCTTGTACAAACTCACTCCTTTTGGCCTTCTCTTCCTTGTCCTTAATTGACATGGGAGGTGACTTCTTGTTTCTGCTACCAATACAAAAATACAGTACACGGATGAGAAAAGCAAACATGATTCTGCATACATACACATAAATGTTCCAACACTCAATGCAGGACTATATTTCAATGACTGCAGACAGGAATGGGTTCCAATTAGAGTTTAGGAAGGGGTTAGAAACTAAGAGTGGCCTTATTATTCAAGCACTGGTTGCAAGTAGAAGGAGGACCACATTATTGAGTCGCATAATTCCTAGAAGTCAGACACTCAGAAGAAAAAACTCAATCCTTGAAACTAGAATGAAGGGTGAAAGCCCTATAATTCAGATGATCAAGCTGCATCCTCCCACAGTGCTCATGATCTGGAGCACTCAGGCTCAACTTAGATTTGGCAAAAATGGCTAATTAATTAACGTTTTCTCAAGTTCTGTAAAGTTAAAACGCTTTTGGTGGCTATTGGTAAGTGTGATGTAGAAGTACGCTAGGCAAGAAATTCAGTTCTAGGAAGAGCAAAGATTTTGGTTTATCAGCATAAATCAATGATGATTCCAGAAAGTATTCAAACTATGACATCCCATCCCTTTGATCCTATCTTCTCTGAGAATTTCATTAAAACATCAAGGTGATTGACCAAATGATCATCTGCGATTCAAACCGTATGTTCTCTCTTTCAGCAAATGTCCAAACAATCATACTTTATGATCAAACATGGATGCTCTTGGTGCAAAAAAGGAAGAAAAATTACAATTTTATAGCATGGATCACAGAAAAGAACCAAAATGCATGTGTGCCCCAGGATAGATAGTTTATTGTGTCTGGGCTAGGTGAGTGTAGGGCAATATTAATATGAGCAATTTCTGAGGTTCTGATCTTTAATGTCAACAACAATGTCAGGTATTTGTGACATTGTCCAGCAGGGAATCACAAAGTAAAATATTGGCACACCTCGCAGTAATTTATTATCAACTGGTTAGAAATCTGCAAGTTGAATGTCACAAAGATACTGCCATACAAAATTCCTTGGTCATTATCTAGTAAAAAGGCAAGTGCGTCTAAGATGCCCTTTAAGTTATATTAGGAAATTACCACAGGACTTATTATTTTCTGTGATAGTACAAGGAATAAATAGCTATTATGTGATAGATTTACAGTACATAAAAAAGAATCTACTGCATGAATTAAGTAAAACCCAACATAGAGAGAACAACAGAAAAACATACCGTTCTGAAACATTCCCAGCCGAACTTTTCTTGGCCACGCTTGTTTCAGACAAAAAAGAAGGCTGAGAACTTGTGAGATCATCAGCCATGGGTAAAATGAATGAAGACAATAACGGATCAGGTGCGGAATTGGACGAGGAAACTATACAGGAAGAACCGCCTAAAAGGGACTGTAGATTCCCTTCTCTCAACTCTTTCCTCAATAAAGAAAGGGTTGAATGAGGTCCACCTCTACGTGATTTCCTCTTGCGCTGCATGTAAACACCTATTAAGGAACTCAAAACAAAAGCAAGATGGTCTTGGTGCAAAAAATAAGTACAGGAAACACAATAAATACTTGATGGAATTGAACAACAAAAAATAAAATAAAAAACTATGTCTAGCTTTTGACCAAAAACATAAGAAAGCAATCTAAACATTCCCACAATAAAAGCAATCAATAAGTCGAAATAGGTTTTGCACACAAACAAACACATGATCACCAAAGGGGAAAAATATCATTAGCAATTGCTCACTTTGACATATTTGTGACAGGACATGGAAATGCTACTTTTGAAGCTATTAATAACTCAAAAGAAAAGGATATCTTGAATATGTTTCCATGTTGTAGGGTTATATGCGCAACCATGTCAACACTCACCCTCATTGCACAAATTGGGCAAACCTGTAAATAAACACATTCCATCATGAGCAGAATTAACATTCAACAAGATCTCATCATTAGAACCCGAAACAAAAAATCTCAAGTCAAAAAATGTAGTCACTTAATATGATGATAGGAAATGAACTCTTACGTTCTATAAAAGAAAGTTAGTGCGGCGCCCTATTGAACCCTTTTACAACACTATACATGGACTGGGGAATCACTATACATATATATATGAAAAAAATGCAGTCACTTAATATGATGATAGGAAATGAACTCTTATGTTCTATAAAAGAAAGTTAGTGCGGCGCCCTATTGAACCCTTTTACAACACTATACATGGACTGGGGAATCACACAGATATATAAAACAGTCTGTTGTGGGTAGTAACCCTCATTCCTGTTCTCAAAAGTAAAGTTTGCTTGAATGGAAGAATTCTTAAGTCAGTAAAGTCAAAGCTCCCATCTCATAATTACCATTGATGTCTATGTCTAAGAACTCCAAACATAAATAAAACTGAAGGAAGAAGCCGTATTGAGCATGGCATGGACATATATTTGAGACCAGCCCAACTATACAAAAACTTAAATATGCACATACCTGATAAGTGCTTTTAGCACTCAGGCACACCCAGTAGATACAATTAACATAGCTCATTCAAGATGGGCTAAGCTGGTACCCAATTGGTTGTCACTGATTTGAGCATGACAGTCGAACAATTTATTCTAAACAGTAGGATCTCAATTCTCATGCTTTGAGTCAAAAACAAGAAGTAGCATTGTACAGCATGTGTGACTAGAGAAGAAATCTTATAGACAAAATAAATGATATTTTGAATTCTATGGATGCATGCAAATCAGCTATTAACATATATGAAGGAGATAGTAAATACCCCATTCTTGGATTCCATGGTATGCTCATCATCAATGTGACAACACAACCCAACAATATCAAAATATTCAGAACAGAAAGGGCACGGAAACTCCTCCCTTATATCATCATCTCCATCAATTTCTTCAAACCCCATAAACATATCTGCATTCACAAACATTTAACAGTTAGTTGAACTTTAAGAGAAAATATTCTTAGTCCATTACCTTCAGAAACATTGTGTCTCCATTTTATAATAGTATAATTCAACTCAAGTGTCAAGATTCATGATTCTCAAGAAGTCAACCACTCTATTGGCTACAGGGAGCACTTCCCTTACAAACTCCCTATAGAGAATACTTGTTACCTCAGTATGAGAATTTATTTTCCAGCTCGCTGAACCTAAATAACAACACTCATCTCTTGACACTCTGTTCACTCAAACAAAAATAATATTTTCACAAAGAGACAATGTTTTTCTTTCTCTGTATAAAAAATGACGAACCTTTGAGTTTCAACTTTCGAGTAACAGCCATACCAAGCCGAATGAAGTCGATGTAATTTCCCTTTCGGGGGTTAAAACAAACTCATAATGAAAAACCTTAACACCCCAAATCCCAATTTTCTCATATTTCCTCATTTTCCCATCAACCAACCAAAACAAAGCACTCTTTTTCAATAAGAAAAGAAAATTGGATTCCAAAACCTTATAGTTTCCTTCGTATTGTCAATGACCAAACCACTAGAAAATCCAATCTTCACACATTAACACTTTAAATTCCCATAAACTCACTTTCTTACAGCAAAACAGATCAATTAACAAGCAAAGGGCAAAGAAACGACTTCAGGGTTTGGTGCAACCAAGCTCAACTTCCTTAAAAATCCAAACTTTAAACATCAACACTTTAAATTCTCATAATCTTCAATTTCCTAATCATTTCTTAGCTACAAACAAACCAATAGAAAATCAAAAGACAAAGAAATGACAACTGGGTTTGATGTAACTAAGCGCAAATTGATTAAAAATCCAAACTTTATAAGTTTGAAAAAAAGAAACTTCCATGAAAATAACTTTTCCTTCATTTTTTCAGCAACCAAACAGACCTCATACATCTAAAAAATTGATCACTTCAAAAATCCAAAAAAGAAAAGAAAAAAAAGCTCTCACCAGATCGTGATTGAAGAGCTGATTGGTATCTCTTAGAAGCTGAGGAAAGTCGAGCACTCCATGAATCAGCATCCATAGCTCCTCCCTTTTAAATTTATTTTATTTTATTTAAAACTCCAATATTCTCCACCGATCCTCACTCGTTGAAAAATCAAAAAAGTGGGGTTTCTAAACGAACCTTGAAGCTTTGATCTTGAATTTACGCAAATGAATAACCTTGAAATAAGGGGTTGAATCAGAGGAAATGATGATATCTGATAAGGTGAGTTTTTATTTATTTATTTATTTATAAAAGGAGTGAGAGATAATACAAGGACCTGTTTTTGTTCGTCGGGAAAAGGGGAGATATGATGTTTGTTGTGCTGTTGGCTTTATATTATTTTCCTCTCTTTTTTGATAAGATTTATTATTTATGATTTATTTTCCTTTTAATTTTAGAAAGAGATTTGATTCAATGAATAGTCAATTTTTTGAAATAATCACCAGATGTGTTCCAGTTGTCTGATTAAATGAGTGATCGGAAGTGCACAAACTTTTGTTTTTTTATGTGTTTTAAAATGGTGTTTTAGTTAAAAAAAAATATTAAATTAATGTAATATTTTAGTGATTTAAATATTCCAAAATTAAAAAAATTATTTTAATAAATATTTTTTAAAAATATCAGTATATTTCAATATCAAACACACATTAGCTATTTAATTTTATCTAGGAGTTGTTTCTACACAATTTTTTAATGCATTAAATATGTATTTTTTATAATAGTAAATGTTTTTTAAAATTGATTTCACGCATCAAAACTAAATTTATTTTAGCATCAACATACTATATAATTAATTATTGAAATTATATTTTTTCCATGTGAATATGGTGTATTTAAAAAATTAATAAGATTATGTAGACATTGATCTGGAGATTCGAGTTTAGGAAATAAAGAAAAAGAGGAGTTAACTATTATACTAACCTTTTATATTTAAATCTAAATTAGTAAATTTATAAAACAAAATTATATATATTTTTAATTTTGCTATATAAAAATAATATGATAAATACTTTCCATTTATAAATGAATCAACACCTTAACATTTTATTGGATAAAGGCAATGCCTATTTTGAAAATAAATAGATAAATAAGGGTAATGCCCACTCTAGAAAACAAATATACATCCACGGGGATAGGTTTTTTATTTATTTATTTATTTTTTATCATATAGTGGGGATGAAAGGCATGGTTATTCAATATGGCCCGGTATAGCTTGGTGGCTTACCAATCCGAGACCTGGTCTAAATTGAGTTTATTTTTTAACTCATCTAGAAAATTGACTTAATTGAATTTAAATAACCTTGAGGGATTAATTTGTAATTTAATTGTGATCTTGTTAACAATTTTTTTTTAAAAAAATATAAGGAATGGTATCATTTTAGTTTTTTAAAACATTACTCAAAATAATAATGTTTTATTTAAAAAACCAATAAATCCTTATTCACAGCCTAACTTCGCTAATCTATAAGTGTCTGTTTGAGAGTATGATTGCGGTTGTTTTTTAAAGTGTTTTTCATGTCAAAATGCATAAAAAAATATGTTTTTTAATTTTTAAAAATTATTTTTAAGATTAGTGCATCAAAACGATCTAAAACATATAATTTTTTTAATTTTTAATAAAAAATAAATTTTTATGGAACGCGGTTTGCACTATATTTTTAAACTATGGCTATAATTCAAATATAAAAGCCGAGTCATGAATAAAATCGAGCCTCGTGGTAGGGTATAGATAGATCGGGCCGGACTTTTGAGGCGGGGTGAAGCTGCTTCACCGTTGCAGCTGCCCTCACTTCCCATGACAATGGTAAATTTTCTTTCTGTATGATCCTTTCTTGTTAATTGTTATCTTGTTTAGGAAACAAACTATAGTTATGTTCATTGTTATTAATATTTCTCTATCTTTTTATAGGAAATCGGACGGGAAGAGAGTCAATCTCCTTTTTATCTGCTTTTCGTGGTGCTGAATAGAAATATTAATAATTCCTATCGTTCTATTGGGTCACCTTCAATTCAAAGTTTGAATTGATTTGATTTAAAAAAAAAAAAAAAACTTGAATGATTCATTCAAAGAACTGAGTTGATTAACAGACTCAATCAAGATTCTCCTTTTAATATAATAATTGAAAATAAAATTTATCAAAATGATATTCTTTTAAATTTTTATAAATAATATTTTAAAAATTAATTCTTTTAATTTATAACCCGAACTTTGCTCAAAATCAATTCTTAAATCAAGTTTCACAACTGTGCTTTTAATTCTAATATTCACAACTTGGTGTGCAACTTGGTATGGTCAAGAGGCTTGAAACAATATTAATAATTATATTTTAAAATATTTTCATTTAAAAATATATTATTTTTAAATTTTAATTTTAATATTAATATATTAAAAAATATTTTAAAATATTTTTTTAAAAAATACAACATGATCGTATAAATATTTTCTATCATATAAATAAAAAAACACAACATGACCACCGTATAAATAAATATGATCGTATAGTTTTGTTATAGTCACAACTTTATAGTTTACGCATAGTTCACTAGTTTAATTAATTTTGAATATAAAAAAAATATTTTCTGTCAATTTTAATTTACCACTTTTTTGTTCAAACTTTCAAGTCAATATCCTATTAATACACAAACAAATATTTTTACTGATATATATCTCTTACTGTATTTATTTAAAAAATAACATAAAATATTATTTTATTTTTAGTTCATTTAATTAAATATTAAATAATATCTAATAAATCTTAAAAACGCAACTCTCACATCAGTTTAATACATTTAAAATAATTTAATAAATTAAACTAATTCTAACATTTGAACTTCAAAAATTAAAAAAACATACATTCTTAATCATCAAATCAATTTTTTAAAATTATATATTAAAAAAATATTTTTCTTCTCCGATATAAATTCTCAAACGAGTTTTAAACAAATCATCCATATCCGGGTTAGTATCCGAGGCAACACCCAGAAGCTCATGAACCCACTAACTATCGTTCCAGGGCCCCACTTAACAGTCAAGTAAACGAAAAAAAACAAAAAAACAAAGCGATCAATCCCTCTACTTGCAATTATTTCTTAATTAACCCCAACCTCCACTACCTCCCAAAACATTTCCAATTTCTCCGGCCACGTGGCCTCCGCCATCTCCCCCGATTCCGATCACGTGACCTCCGCAACACCACCAGATCCATCAATCTTCGATTCTTAGGAGAAAGAGAAAGATCAAATTTTGTCTTGATAATTTTGTTATGGCAACGAGGAATCGGACGTTGATATTTAGGAAGTACAGAGATGCATTAAAGAGCGTTAGGGTTCCGTCGAGCTTATCGCCCTCGACAAGCTCCAGCGGAGGTGGTGGTGGCGGTCCGGTGATCGAATTGGCTAGCACCTCGCTTCTAAATCCTAATCGGAAATATACTCCTCTTAGTACTGAAGATCCCGGTAATTCAAGGTACAAAATACACATACACTTTCGCACGTATATTATAGAGATCTGCTTGGTATTTTTATTGTTAATTAATTATTTAGTTTGGATTTAAGTAAATTTTGGATTTTTTATTTTTATTTTTGAGTGTTGAATTTTGAGAGGGGTTTAATTAATTAATTATATTTTATTGACTTTAGTAATGTGAGATGCATAATTGAGAGTTCTATCTAAAAAGAGATGAGAAATAAGATATTTTTGTAGTGTGATTTTGTGGAGATTTGTAGTGTGCTTTATTGTTAGATTGAAAGTGGAAAATGCGTGTAAAATTGAAAATTGTTGGTGGGTTTTTAGTTTTTGAAGTGAATGTGAGTGGATTTGGAGGGTTATGATAGTTAAAAGTGGTGTAGATGGAGTTAATTATGGGGTGTAGGATCATGGGAGGGTTTCGAAAAGCATTGCGATTGAGAATTGTAAAAGTTTACTGCTGTGTATGTGGTTTGGGATTTGTTGGTAGCTGTAGGTGAAGAATGAATGGTGGGTTACCTATAGTTAGATTGAAATGGATGGAGGAAATGTGTTTGATGATGAAAGAATGAGATATTTTTCTTGAAGGTAGTGCAAGAGTGTTGTAGAAGAAAGATATAATTTGAGACTTGGGAATAATGAATGATCAGGCATGTAGGTTTATGATTTTATATGCAGGCATGTGTGAATCCCCATGGTTTTGTTGGTATTTCTTATAAAAAGATTTATCAAAGTTGCAAGGAGCAGTGAGATGGTAGCCTTTGGGAGGTGATGTATGTCGGCATGGGGAGGGCTGTACTTCAAGCCACGATATTCGAAAGATTCTGTTAGATATGAGTATATGTATCAAGCACTGCATGGGTTTCTCTTCTAAATTCTGGACTCTCATAGCTTTTTGACTAATGTACTATTGCTGTCTTAATGGGTGAGTATTTTCTGTAAAATTTTATGCTAGCCTGGTAGGACTGTTACAAATTGCTGTCTTGATGCAGTAAAGGTGCACTTACAGTAGGTTTGCCACCAGCTTGGGTGGATGTATCTGAAGAAATATCGTCAAATGTGCAACGTGCACGTATGAAAATGGTTGAGCTAGCAAAGGCTCATGCCAAAGCATTGATGCCTTCATTTGGTGATGGTAAAGAAGATCAACGCATGATTGAGGGTCTAACCCAAGAGATAACTGGTCTTATAAGGAAATCAGAGAAGAAACTGCAAAGACTTGCTGCAGCTGGGCCTTCTGAGGATTCAAACATTAGAAAAAATGTGCAGGTAAGCCTTAATTTTTTGCTAGAACCAACTACATGTGATCACACATGTAAATGATGGCTTGAAACAAAAAATGTGAAGTTGGTAATGATTTATCTCTGCTTCCATATGATTTTTTTCGTAGATGATGTGGCCTAAGCCCAAGAAAAAATAAATTATGAATGAAAAATTTGGGGGAAAGCAGTCCAATAATATGCTGATAAAGTAAAGGTGAAATTCTACCTTATTAAATGTTTTGATGGTTATGGGCTTTTGTTGTTCCTCTTCTTCCCCTGTTGTTTATCCTATCGAGAAATTATAATATCTTCTTGTGTGTTTCTTCTGGGCCGTGAGCGTATAATTGTTGGGTGAAATGATTGCTCTTTCCAATATACTGGTTGGCTGTGAACTTCGCCATTCCATTGTTTTGTTCTGTGCCATTTTATATGCAGTTAAACACACTTGAGAACTTGTGCATTCTGTACATGGCAGGTTGTTTTTTTTTAATTGTGCTTATGTTAGCATATTTTTATTTGCAGCGTTCCCTTGCTACTGACCTTCAGAACCTTTCAATGGAACTTCGCAAGAAACAGTCAACATACTTGCAGCGCCTCAGGCAACAAAAAGAGGTCTGAGAAGTATATCTTTTCTTATAGAACTACTGAATAAGTGAGTAATTTATCAACATTCTCCTATAATCATTTTGTTTTGGTATGCAGGGCCAGGACGGGGTTGATTTAGAAATGAACCTAAATGGCGGTAGATCTATTATAGATGATGACAATTTGGATGACATGGTATGCGTTTGTCTTAACCTTCTCTGCCTTGGGCTTATTGTTGGATATGACGTGTCTTGAATTTTTTGGTCCTGCTTAATAAGTTGATATGGGCATGTATTGATGTCAATTATATATAGGTGATATTCAGGTGCACAAAGATCCAAGAAATTAAATAGGTTGTGCTTTGCACTTGTTTAATATAGTAAACTCTTGTCCTTGTCTTCACTTGTGAACATAGGCTTAAGGCTGAAACACATAAAGTGCCGGCGCTTACTTATTCTTCTCTTTCCTTGATTCTTTTTGGTTGTTTTGTGCCCCAAAGCTACAGTCTAAATTTTATTTGTCATTAAAACTATCAATTACGTTGAGAAACATTATCTAAATAGTTTTGTGAGATACATTTCATTTTCACAGTCAAGATTCTTGCACAATTTCTTCACCTTGGTCGAGTACTAAGAATATTATATACGAATGATATATTAGGTTTTTAATGAGCATCAGATGGCCAAGATGAAAAGGAGTGAAGCATTCACTGTAGAAAGGGAAAGAGAGATCCAACAGGCAAGTGATTGCTCTTAGCCTTTTTTGTTTTAATATCATTAGAAATCTGGCAGTGTCCTGTATTTCTTAATGCTTTTTATGTCTTTGCTATTGATCTTTGTAGGTAGTTGAATCAGTAAACGAGCTTGCTCAAATTATGAAGGACTTGTCAGTACTAGTAATAGACCAGGTTAAGAGTTGCCCATCCTCTTATTCAAATCCGCAAGAGTTCTTTTTTAAGACACTAGTCATTTACTGGTCTTTTCTCTCCAAGCAGGGCACTATTGTTGATAGGATAGACTACAACATTCAGAATGCAGCAACCACAGTTGAGGAGGGGCTTAAGCAACTGCAGAAGGTGCTCTTCTTACCCTCAACAATCATTTCATTCTACATTTAAAGCCTCTCCTTTTCTCTCTAACTTTGTATGGCATTGTTTGTATTGAATGGATTTGGCGTTGCAGGCTGAGAGGACTCAGAAACGAGGGGGAATGGTGATGTGTGCCACAGTGCTCGTTATCATGTGCTTCATCATGTTGGTCCTCCTTGTCCTCAAGACGATTGTCTTTTGACTGTGAGAACAGATGTTACTGAAGATTCTCTTTTGATCTGTGAGCATAGATATTCCTGAAGTTCACTCATTCATAGTGCTGACGCTCCCCTCCAAAAGTTACATGCTTGTAGATGGCTCTATCTTGTCTTATTGAAGAATGCAAGAGCTCCAAATTCCTTGAATACACATAACCAAATTAACCGATTACCCTTCTTATATTTCTGTTTTTTTCTCTCCAAATTTTGTGGGAAAAGAGGGGAGAGTTCTGTACTTGGGAATAAATGTCCTCACGATGTATAGAGCTGATACTGTTCGTTGTTCCTTTGTCACGGATCTGCTAAGTGATTCTTTCGAATTCTCAGGAGGTTGGAGCATGGTGCTTCCAAATCCAATGCTGTGTAATGAAGAGTTGAGGCCTTTTTAGTTGTTTGTATCCATTTTTGTTCATGTAATATAAAAAAAATGAATCCAGCTATAGTCTCCTTCTCTCCCTCTCTCTCTGTCAATCTCTTGTTTGCCATTGATTATCTATTACCCCAGTTTTAACTGCCTAGATGTATGAACGTTCCAACTTACGTGGATAAAGCTTCGAAGAAGTGATGGGTTTCTAGTTTCACCATGCCTGCAAAACAATGCTTCATAATCTGATCAAACTTGATCATCTGAGTTATGTTGCGCTCCAGTGAGATTGCTAAGTGTTGATGCACGTGCCCTGATCATATTCTTGGTGGTTTTTGTATAGTCGCCATGACTGTACGTGTGCGTATTTTCTAACTAAATGCATGGTCATTAGGTCATTTGTGCTCTCTTGGCAGAAGTCGAAGGTCTATGTAGACTTGGCAATTTTCAGGGACATTCAAGAATGGTTTGTTTTTGTATTTTACAAGTAATTAAAAAAAATTAATTTTTTTACTTCAAATTAATTTTTTTTTTAATATTTTTATATCACTTTGATATACTAATATCAAAAATAATTTAAAAAAATAAAAAAATATATTTTAATGCATTTTCAAGTAAAAACAATTTGAAAAACAATTATAACCACACTTTCAAACATGTTCAAGATCTTATTTGGAAACGCATGCAAATCATGTTTCATATAATTTTAAATTTTTTATTTATATTTTTAAATTATTTTGATATGTTAATATTAAAAATAATTTTTTAAAATAAAAAAAATATTATTTTGAAATATTTTTAAATAAAAAAACTATTATTATATTCTCAAATATACATGAAGTGTTTGCGTGGCAGCTAATATGTGGTTGTAATTTAAAATAATTATAAATAATAATTTTTTCTAGGTTTAAAGAGAATTCTAGTAAAATTATAATATGTATTGATTAACTAAATAAGTAAAATGCAGATTGTACCATACAGCACACCACAGAGTCGAAGTAATTAGGCAATAAGCCGTAGGGCCAGCCGGCATCACACTGCCTTGATTTTTAGCAGACAGGAGAGACAGAGGTTGGATTATACTTCCAATATGGGCAGTGAGAATGTGAATGGGCTTTTGTGCCTTCCTTCATAGCAAATGTTCACACAGTGTTTTAGTATCTATAACACAATATGAGAGATACATTCAACAAGCTCTCGTAGCTCAGTTGGTTAGAGCACCCGTTTAGTAAGCGGGAGGTCTTGAGTTCGACTCTCAACGAGAGCACTAAGATCTTTTTCATTAAGCGACCTTTCTTTTTCATGCAAACGACATTACCTCAGCATAGGTTAAAGAAAGCACGTTAACTCTTTACCTCGCACTTGTTTTTTTCTCAACGACGGGCAACAGAACAGGATATGCAACAAAATTATGATCTTTGCCAATTTATGCAATCTTATTCCTTCTTTTTTTTTGGTACTTTTAATAAATAATATTTCTTCGATAATTATCTGTTAAATATCCAAAACTTTTATTTTCAAAAGATTAAAAAAGGGCACCGCAAATAAAATAAATGACCTGGAGATTTTATCAAGAAATGGGTAAAAAATATACTATAAATAGTTAATACAGGGGCATAATGCGGCTCCAAACTAGCTCTATTTCTTCTTCTTTGCAGAGGTTAATTCTGAAGGTGTAAAATGTTTTGCAATGAGGCCAGAAAGTGGGAGTTTCAGGTCGAAGGTCAGCCTCTGAAGAACTAATGATAATGCGGTCACGTCAGCCATGGCTCTGTGTGCTTTGCCAACGAATTGAATATTATACTTCTTGCAAAGGGCTTCTAGTGATGTCCCTGAAGTAACTTTTAATCCTGTAACAAAGTCAAAACAGGGCTTTCAATAAATCCTCAAATGCATTCAGAAAATGAGTGCAGACATATGCTGACTGCAAAGAGGGAGAGAGGGACCTTCCATCTTCAGCACTTCACGTGCCAGAGGACGCGTGTCGACGAAAAGCCAATTCTGAGGAATTTCAAAATGGTGGCGACCGAATTCATTAACCAAAAATGGGACATCAAAATTACGAGCATTGTGAGCAACAAACATTACATAGCCCCCAGGTTTCTGACGGCTCTTCACATACTGCAGTAATATAGGTATCAACTCTTCCATCCTGCAACACGTTCACATGCAATATTTATGCAACTGCACAACTACCCATTAATTGGTGAACATGCATCTCCTATACAACAGAAAATGGAAATTAGCTAATAAGGAGCTTGATCGTGCTCGCCTTTCAGTGCGAATAACCATGCAGTTTCCATCATCAGCATGAAAGGTGAAGCAAAGAATCATGCATGTTCTATGGGAAATTAGGAAACTCAGACTACCTTATCTAACACATAATAGAAAGAAAAGGAAACCAATGTGGAAATTCTCAGAAATAAAGCCTACACAACTGAAGTTGGTGCACCCAGAAATCACTGAGCACTGCCAGTGGTTTATTCCCTTTCTGTTCAGTATGCACACTCACATGGACATAACTGCAACCTCTGACACTATTTTCTAAATGAGATTCCTTTCCATAAAGAAACAACTTAACATATCAAATAATCAGGGAATGGGAAGTCAATGAAACGGGCTGAGGTCTTTGCAACCTAATACTAGATGTAGTCTTTCATTTATGAAATTGTATCTTAATCATGGAAGTTCCTTTGAGAAAATTATTGGCCGCTGACATTAGTACCTTGGGACATCAGGTCTGCAGACCATATGTGTTGTAATGTGATGAATATCTGAATTAGTAACATGGCGTCCGGGATTTACTAGTGTTTGGAAGGTGCTGTTTTCACCTCCCTGAAGATCCTGCAATGCAATCTCAATAATGCGTTCATTCTGTCTGCTGAACCCAGTAGTCTCAATATCAAAGACAATAACAGTCACAAGCTTAGCAATGTCTTCGTTCTCAGCAATCTTTTGTTGAATATCACAGTATTGATTTCTATGGAAATCACTTACTTCTGTTTTTTTTATATCCAATGTAGACCTAGTTGAAACTGTTTCGTCCAGAATTTCATGTCCAATGGTGGTTGATTTGCTTTTTCGAGTAGTTTGGCTTTCTCCTCCTGTTTTGGTACTTACAGGTCTTCTGATCCATCTTTTACTGTACCCTCCTTCCATCCCATTGGCTTTGGAACCCAGCAATCGAAAGCTGGAATTCCTGCCACATGTTCTATTTAAACTACGAGAGCTTTCCCACCAAAAATTAGCTAAGGTATGGGTTCTGCATCTGGGAACTTGCAAGATTGAGAAGCACATTAGAACTGTCCTCATGCAACTCATGAACTACAACCGAGCAAGATTTCAAAGATATATTTTGCATCACAAGTGTAATCTGCTTAGACCTGAGAATGAAGAGTGAATTGAACTGATGAAACAATATCACTCTGAACTAAATCTCTGACATTTTGCATAAGAGCATAACAATATTCACAGTTCAGTAAAATTGTGCGCAACCAGACAGCATGGTCTCTTGACACGTCTAAGCAATTGATATTAATGGTTCGGCATCCTTCCTTTATCCATCAAAATACCCTTTATAAGCAAATAATCAGAAGTTGTCCCATTCCATCAACAATGATGTTTATGTACCTTCCAGAGGGGTTGGTATTGAACCTCAAAGAACACATCATCATGTTAAGAGCCCTAATAAACCCTAAAACTAATGCAGAAGAGCAACTCAGAATTCAAAATGCAGACTGATTACCACTGCATAAAAACCATAACAAAGAGTCGGTGAAGCAAAACTAAGTATAAAGGTGCTTCCATATAAAAGTTTACCAAATGTAAGAAATGTAATGTTGCTAGTATCTTTTCATGATTCTTCACTGTTTCAGAGTTCTATTATCAGGAAAAAAAAAAGGTTTTTATGACTTAGTGAAATTATGTCAAAAGCTTGTTTCCA
>Ga0307517_10007256_pt1 | contig 16221 bp, 8 predicted proteins | sample 23_EM_MG_FD_194515 | JGI IMG/M metagenome (GOLD analysis project Ga0307517, IMG submission 194515) | Populus trichocarpa ectomycorrhiza microbial communities from riparian zone in the Pacific Northwest, United States - 23_EM | ecosystem: Host-associated > Plants > Roots > Unclassified | place... | reverse complement strand
ATTTTTTATTTTTTAATTATATTAAATTAATAATATTATAATAATTGTAGTTATAAAATTCTTCTAGACTCATATGTTAATTAGGATTCAAAACCTGTATTAATCTAAAAACCTGTTTAAAAGTGTGGTTGTGGTTATTTTTCAAAATATTTTTCGTGTCAAAATATATTAAAATAATATTTTTTATTTTTTAAAAATTATTTTTAAGATCAACGCATTAAAATGATCTAAAATATATAAAAAAATTAATTTTTAGTAAAAAAAATTTAAATTTTTTAAAAATCTGATTTACATTACATTTCTAGACGGTGACTAAATTGAAGAAAAAAAAAAGAAAATTAATTGAATAGAAAGACAAAACCCGACCAAACTCCATTAAAAAAGAATATATATTTTTTCAGGCTCAGCCAGCTCCTCCTAGGATCAAGCCACCATAGCCACCATAGCCACCAGTCCCAATTCCAGTGACTGGACAGCTGACCATCCAAGTTGCGATCCAACCCTTGTCTGTACTATAAATTGCATCCCACGGCCTCTCGTTTATTTTACCAGATAGAAAGAAACAGGAAGTGAAAATTAAAAATGGGTTCTGATTCAGTTTCCACATCAACGAAGCCACCACAAGAAGGAGACCCATCTGCTTCTCTTCTTTCTTTCAACGCAGGCTCCCTCTCTTATCCTTCAAATCCACACCAAAAGAACACTGCCAACTCCGTCATTTTCACCTCTCTTATCCTTGTCACTTGCATCGCTCTCTCTGCTGCTTCTGCTTTTGCCTTTCTCTTTTTTTCCTCTTCTTCTGTTCCTCTTACGGATACCTCGTCCGCTTCTCTACAGTCGACGTCGCGTTCTTTGACCAAGCTCAACCACCCTGTCGTTCTCTTGATTTCATCTGACGGGTTCAGGTTTGGTTACCAGTTCAAGACCCATACACCAAATATTCATCGTCTGATTGTTAACGGGACTGAAGCTGAAACTGGTTTGATTCCTGTTTTCCCTACTCTTACTTTCCCTAATCACTACTCTATTGTTACTGGCCTTTACCCTGCTCATCATGGTATTATTAACAATTATTTTGATGATCCAAAAACTGGAGAGGTTTTCACAATGGCAAGTCATGAGCCTAAGTGGTGGCTTGGTGAACCACTTTGGGAGACAGTGGCTAATCATGGTTTGAAGGCAGCCACTTATTTTTGGCCTGGTTCTGAGGTGCATAAAGGATCTTGGACTTGCCCTCCTGGTTTTTGTATGTTTTATAATGGTTCTGTTCCTTTTGATGAACGTGTAGATACTGTTTTGAGTTATTTTGATTTGCCAGCTAGTGAGATTCCTGTGTTTATGACCTTGTATTTTGAGGATCCTGATCATCAGGGTCATAATGTGGGACCTGATGGTCCGGAGATTACTGAGGCTGTTGCTGGGATTGATAGGATGATTGGCAAGCTGATTGATGGATTAGAGAAAAGAGGGGTTTTTGAGGATGTCACTATAATTATGGTTGGTGATCATGGAATGGTTGGTACATGTGATAAAAAGTTGATATTTTTGGATGATTTGGCGCCTTGGATCGATATCCCAGCTGACTGGGTTAGGTCCTATACTCCTTTGCTTGCAATTCGTCCACCTCCTGGTTTTGCACCGTCTGATGTTGTTGCAAAGATGAATGAAGGGTTGCAGTCGGGGAAGGTTCAAAATGGAAAGAATTTGAAGATGTATCTCAAGGAGAAGCTGCCCTCTAGGCTTCATTATGCAGCAAGTGCCAGGATTCCACCAATAATAGGGATGCTTGATGAGGGTTTTAAGGTGGAGCAGAAGAGAACTGAGGGGCAAGAGTGTGGAGGAGCACATGGTTATGACAATGCACTTTTCTCCATGAGGACAATTTTCGTTGGCCATGGTCCTCAGTTTGCAAGGGGGCAAAAAGTGCCATCTTTTGAGAATGTCCAGATATACAACTTGGTTACTTCGATTCTCAATATCCAGGGTGCTCCCAATAATGGGTCTGTGTCTTTTCCATCAACTGTTCTTTTGCCCAATCCTCATAAATTCTAAGGTCTTATCTCATGAGTGGTCTCAGCTATTCAAGGATCTAGTTGGAGTGGGGTGGGTGATTATATTGCAAGACCATATCAACTATTTCTTATGGATGCATGGTTGTGAGTTATTTTGCATGATGTGGTGGCGGAGAAGGTAACTGTATTAGTTGTTGATGTTGTGATTGTTGTTTCATGTTTGGTTACATGATCACTTGGCTCCTACTTTTCATTATTATGAGCTGCAAATTTAAGAGAGGATTCTAGCTTAAAATATTAATGAATCTGTATTTTTGTGGCGTAGCTGTCTGCCTTTCTTATTCTATGACTCGCCTATCTGTTGCACAATAGGGATCTAGTTTATGTTTTACCTCAAATGTTTTCTAATTGTGGCCACTGCCTTGACTGATTTAACTTTGACTGCTTGTCAACAGAAAGATGCTTTGTTTTTCGTGCAAACCCCAATCACAAGCTTAGCTGTTCTTTGCTTCCACAACTCCTATGCCATTTTTGTTACATGTGCTTATTTTCATCTCAGAAGGTCACATATTCAGGCTTCAGGTTTGAGAGCTTTTGAGTTCTTGGTAAAAATGCTTTTTGTTGGCATAATTGACTTCTAATATATCACATTAACAGATATTCAAAGAAGATGGTGAACTCTTATTCTTTTGGAACTTCTTAAAAATGGAATGGTAAAGTTGTTCAATTAGCTTCACCGAATAATTAGTTTATGAATCTAAAGTCTTGAAATATGTTGGCAGATGTTGGTTCTGGTCATATATTATAAAAGCACTAGATGATTGCCTGGTTATTGATGCTCTTCCTACACCATAAGCAAACCAGTTTCTTTGACAGTGGTAGAACATTGCTGCCTCAAAATCAGGATTGCATTGGCTTTGTGACTATTACTTAGATGTTTGTATCATGACGAGCAAGAGGTCTATGCTTTACTTTTTACACTCTAATTATAGCAAGTGCTTCAACTGCTAAAGATGTATTTACCCAGGATCAGTAGTTCTTTGTTTCTTTGAGTTCTGTGCTATTTCTGGGTAATTTTGTGCTTATATATCCATATCAGCAAAATGTATGTGCAGACTTGAGGTCTAGTTTAAGATCTCGCACGCACATGTTAAGTAAACATGCTTTACTGTAAGTCTATGAAGGAACCAGTGGTTGCATTGTCATTAATTCTCTTACAGCAACTTTAAGCAACCCATTTCTTTGTCATAGAACATTCCAGTCTCAAAATCGGGACTGCTTTCTAATTGACCTTACCGAGTGTTCCAGCTATTAGAAGATAGATGGAGTCACTGTACGATCTAAAACATAAAAGTCATGCAACCAATAAGACTGTAGTTAACAAAGGCCAGAAACGAGCAATAATATTATCGTGCTCATTACCTCACCAGCTTGATGCACAGGTGTGGATTGTGTTACCAATATCATGCAAAGCAAAAAAAATGCATGTAATTTTTTTGTTTGCATTTTATGCCTCGTGAGTTTCAAGATGATCAAACCAAACCACCCTAGTGTGTACTGCAACGTAACCCTACAGAGAAGCATTTAAAGTGGAGAAAAAAATAATCAAGACTCTGATGCATAGGCATGATTTTAGAAAGTTTCAGAACTCGAAACACCAACTCAATAGGAGATGAATGCTGATTTTTTCCCCATTTTTCATAACTAAAGAAATTATAGACAACAACTACTGATCATAAAACAACTTGATTTTAGTGCCCCATAATTTCTTAATGTTATATACTTCCTTGAGCTGGTGTATTTTTTTATTTATTTTTAATTTTTTTGTAATTGTCTGAATCCGTTCAACATCCCAGTAGAATTTACATCCATTTCTACACATGGAGTCTCCTTGTGGACAATGCAATTATTTACCAGGACAACTTACACCAATGTTAATCCATTTCATTTCAATCATATTTTATATTTACATGAGTACTTGAACATTTATATACTTGTATATCACTAGGTATATCATACACAACAAGGTACACACAAATTTTGGAATTGGGAATCCATTATAATAGGGAATTGAGGTACTATTATTTTTCCTTTTCTTGTACATTTACAATCATAATGAATTTTCCTCCCCGTTTATGTTAAACCAAACAATTGGTAGACATGTGCCAACACATAGCCATCACCATTATTATTAGTATGGCGTTTCACTGTCAATGCAGCTACAAATCATATATCACATTGATAATCTTATTTCTCTTTATTACATTACAAACATGTTATTTAAAACAAGTTTTATACCACTTTACATGTACACTTACGAAAATAATTCAATACAGGTTTTACACACATTGTTAAAAATCTTCAGATACATAATACACCTGCTATCAAGCAGCTTCCATTCATCTACAACTTTCAGTACTTCCTTAACTCAACCCAACAAGATATCAAGCAAGACCATCACCAATCTAGACCTTCCCTATATTACAATTGATTGTCTATAATATTTCTTTACTACATTACAATAAATTATCCCAAAACATCTCTACATTATACTATTTTTAGCTATCCCAAATCAGCCTTACATTTGATCCCTTTTTACCTCCAAATCAACCTTTATGTTATAATATCACCTTCATCACCATGGATATCATCCTTTTTTTTCTTTTCTTTTTTATCACCATTAGATTTGTTTGGTCATCTATCCTTTCAATCATTCTTCTTAGGTGATACAATTTTCATATCCATCGTTCACAAGGATTAAACATTGATCAAATATATTGATCAAATTCAATTTCATTAATCCAATGACCATTACCATGAATTTAATTACAAATTCTTTATTTCATATCAACAATTTGATTTCACCCAAAAACATTTTCAACAATAATCCAATAAGACAATCATACAAAAATTATTAGCTCCGTACAAGGCAATTAATCAAATCACATATCCTAATCATCAATGCTACTAATGCCACTAGCTCCACTTCGGGAAGCTAGTGAAATCATATATTCCGGTCATCAACGCATCTGATGCCACTAGCTCCACTCGGAGCAGTTAGTCAAATCATATCTTCCAAAACATATTTATTTTTGCAATACACATTAATTACATATACATTTAAGAATTATTTTTTTTTATCAAGAATCAACACCTTTTCATAATGCACAATCCCATTTCCTGATAGAAACCATCGCATTTCACCTCAAATATATCATCATCAGCCTGACAGTTAGTTACACTGACGCTATTAGCCTTATTCAAGGCAACTAGTCAATCAAGTTCTTATCGATTACTCACAATCATATATTTATATGCAAACACATTTAAAGAATTTTTCAGTTAATAAAATTTATGAAATTTCTACAAATAGAGATGGGTGCAAGGCACCTATATGGTACCTAAGATCATGATGTAATTTCTAGTGGCTAACCAGATCCCACAGTCTTTTTTGTATTAGCAGGAATACAACATCATACTCAATTTAATCATCATTGGAACTTCATTCCAATTTTCTTATGCATGCACATTTTCCATAATCGTATTCATAAAAACATTGCTTGGTACAACACACATAACACCACATAACCCCTTTAACTTAATCATTATAATAATTAAATCCATAAAATTTAATTACTCTTTTATTTACTTTAGGCCACACCTATACCAAGAGAAACATACATTTTCCTCCAGGATTTCATACAACCAATCTCATACTCAATTTTTAAAATACATTATATTACACAATCGAACATAAATACCATAATAATTTTAAGATATAACTCAATCTTTTTTTTAATTCCATATTGGCTGAAACTATCGCCTTAAAGAACCCAAACTTTTTTTTTTCTTCTCTTTTTCATGTAACTAACTTCACTCCCATTTATTAACTTTATAATATAACATGTTTAAATATAAGTTTCATGGCAATTTAAACCAACCATTCCAAACTCATTTTCTTAGTCGTTCGTTTCTCCTACAAAATAAAGATATAGATTTTTTTTTTAATTTTTTAATGCAATTTAACACTTATCCATTCATCTCACACTTCAATTAACACAATTAAACACCATTTTCATGTCAATTAAATTGACAATTCAAACCCTCATTTTATTCATGTTTGAAAGATTCATATGATAGTTGTGTAAGTGATTTGAACTAATATAATTAAGTTATCTTTATAGGGAATGATATTCTTTGATCATAGCTACACATCATTTTAATCAAGGGTAATAAACAGATAATTGTTTAGTATAACATGAACTTATAGGATGAATTTCTACATGTTTTACTTTGAATTCATGCTTCTTTACTTATAACATGAATTTAAACTATTATACAATTAGTCAATATTAAAATAAAAATATTGTTCAAATAATGCAAAGAACAAATTAAAGTTGTTTTAGTATATAATTATTATTTAGTTGGAAAAAAGCTATTAATCCTAGCAAAAGATTCTTAAGACGAGTGAACACCATTATAGTCATCCATAGCTTTTTTTTGCTCAATGGTTTCTACCATTTGAGAAGAGATGAGGTGGTATTTGCTGATTTCTATAAAGATATTCCTTTTTGCATATGGTTCTTCGCTTTAATCTCTTTAAGGGTTATATCAACTTTAGCCTTAACAAGCTTTTTCTTGGCTTCTATTAGTTCTTCCCTCATACTAGCTATTTAACTTCTCAAGACTTGACTTATAAAGAGACATCTTCAATAGACTGATTAGTCTTCTAGACAAGTGAGTATTTAACTTTTCAAGATTCTTTTTGGTTTCTAAAAGATTCTTAGACCATTTTTATTCTCACAACACCTTTATTGTTTTTTCCTGGTACTAATTAGGAGATCAATATCTTTTTATCACTATACTAAAGTTCCCCTTGCACCATGATCCAATGAATATTTAAAGACTCTTTAAAATCTCCTTTAAATGATTAGTAAAGGCTTTAATACCTAAAATACTATACTCAAGGTCAATAATGGTCATAATCTTATTGACATTGGCCATCAAAGGCTCTTTCAGTTGGTTGTTCTCATTAAGCTCAATCTCAAAAGATGAAATGTCTACTAGTAAATAAGTAGAAAATTGAGAAAGCAGATCATCAAAAAATCTATAATATAAAGAAGAAAGGTTTTTACTAATATTAAAACTATAAAAATCAAAGGCATCTTGAAATGATAACAAAAATTTACATGCTAACTTTGAGGAGTTACCATAAATGGTTGATCTAGAACCATAAACCTTTTTTTTTTTAAGAGGAGATGTATAAGCAATTAAGCATTAGTGTAATGGTCTTCTAGTGCTATGGAAGAAGAGAGAGCTTTAAGCCTTAAAGATTTCTTAAGGAAATCAACTACTAGATCAATAAAAAAGGATCAATCACTAATATGTCTTTCAACTTAACTATTCTTAATATAGTTACCTCTACATCCACCTCGTACCATAGATGTAGAAGAATATGATCGCTAATACCATTAGTTATTGGTAAGGTTATATGATATTAAGAGAAACTATGTTATTATCTTTAATCTTTTTTTTTTCTTCTCCACTATTATTCTATTCTAAACTAGAAGGATATTTTCATAGTACAAAATTTATCATAATAAACACAACATTTAATGAAACATATTCACCTTTAATATAAAGGATAAATAACCTAAAAGGTTTTATCATTAAAGGCTTAAGAGTTCTAGCTTGAGAAGAAAGTTCAATAGTAGATTTAGTAGTAATAGGTGGTGACAAATTTCTCTCAAAAGTATTAGGATCTGATTGAGTCTTTTCATAATGACCAACAATAAAAGAAGATAGTGTTTTAACAACTTCAACACTTGAAACTTTAAGAATCATTGCAGTAGTGAAAGGTGACATTAAAAAAAAACTATTAATTGAGCATGGCATGTATAATAAATTAACCTCTATTAGCATCTTTATAAAAGGGATTAAAGAAGGAGGCACAACAACAGTAATTGTTGCTTCCTAAAAAGTAAAAGAAAAGGTAAGTAATAATGTTAAATAATTTATTAAGAGTTTATAATAAGTTATATTACCTTAACCCTAATTCTCAACTTGGTAACATAAGTTTCAACTTCACTACCTTCTTTCTAAAATAAGAGGATGCTGAGGATTTACAAGATCCATTATTAGTTAAGGTTGAGGACTTATGATAGGCTAATAAGCTGCACATGATAAGTATTTTGACAATGTAAATAATCAAATGGATTTTAACTAAAAATATAAATATTTAGATACAAGTGTTCTTATTGGAGCTTTCATGTGCAATTTGTTTTTAGTTGTCCTTATAATTAGGATCTTTGAAGCCTTCCCCCCCCTCTTTTTTTTTATTATTTTCCTGCTAGTTTGGCATCAAACATGAATCTTGTTGAAATATTTTCTAAAAAAACAGTAAAGACAAGGAATAAAGTCTTCTTATATAAGATATCGAACCTTATTTGATGACTTATTGTGAATGAGGTAATTCACTCATAAATTTCTAATGAAATGATCCCTAAATTTGAAAACTTCTTATACTTCCTGTAAAAAGAAGAAAATTACTCTATCCAGACCAATCTTATTCATAGTATAAAGCATTGGAAAAGGATTATACTAAACAAAACCTATTTTGATAGCCATCATTTAATGATTTTTCTATGGGGTTGCACTGATCACCAACTTATAATGCAAGTCCTTGCAGGTGAGGATACACCTTCAAGAATAATATTTCATCTTCTTTTATTTGATGTTACAATAGTAATATCTATTAAGGTCTTGTCATTAATGATGCTTTATGAGTAATTGTTATGTCACTCATATTTGTTAAGCGAAGGAAAATATTTACATGATCTTTGAAATACAAGTTTTGAAAGGAAAAACATAAGAGATTCTTCCTTAGAAAGATCAAATTTGAGTCAATATGCATCCTCACATCAATAAGTTTGAAAAATATATGGTAGCCCATGTTTTGACCCATCATAACACTCCATAAATACAACTTTTCATCAAGTGAATGATGTTTTTGCACTTGGACTCACTTTCTTCCAAAACCCTATAAATATGGTTAAGAACAAAAGGACTTAGAGTCATAGTCCTACCTTCAACCAAACCTATGGCTAGTTTTAGGTAAGATTTTGTATGCTTTTATGACTTGGAATAGTTTGAGGCATTTTCATATTCAATATAGCATAAGTGTTCCATGTTTCTTAAAAGTAGGGAGGTCATTATTTTCTTTCTCGCTTTTTATTAACCTACTGAATTCCAAGGAAACTTTTACCAAGTCCTTTAAAGGACTGATATCTATATGAATAAAGGCATATAATTTCTTGCTAGCTAGATATAAGTTATCTTTTATGGCTAAATTATGAAGAGCTATAATATATAAGTCATAATTGAACAAGAAGACATTATTGGACTTGTACTAGAACAACTAGAGGGTAAACCAATAGCTCTTTGTTATGTTTTGTTGAGATTTTAGAAATCTAAATTTCTTTAAATATCTTTTAGAATTTCTATTGTTCATTAAAGTGGTGTTATATTCTTCTCAAACACTAATTTATTATAACGATTCTATTTCATATAAAGATAACTTTCTTTTAGATGTTCTTATTTATATAATTGTCCTAAAAAAGAGTCATTTCTCAATATCGAAAATGAAGTGGCCATTTATTTCTTCCATAGATGTTTTATTGAAGAATAGACCCATACTTTAACTTGTATTCTTCTTACTCACATTAATAGTAGACCAAAACACATAAAATAAATAATTTACATAGAATTCATAGCCATATATGAGTGAGTTTTGAGGAGCAAAGCTTGAAGGTGTTATTTTTTTAAAGAAAAAGCTCATTTAGAGTTCTTGATAGTCTTTACAAGAAAATATCTAGATGTGTCAATCATAGAGAACAATAATTGTTCATCACATTACAAGGAAAAAGAGCTACAATTAATCCTGAATAAGAAGAATTGACAAAGTTAAAAGAGTTTTGAATCAATTAGGAAAGTTGGAGGAGTAGTCGACCACTCGACCAAGTGACCAAAAGTAAAAATCAATCAATAAATTTTGAACTCATGTTTATAATCAGAAGATACAATTATATTTAAAGAGTGAATAATCAATATAATCACTAATTAGAAGTCACATATTAGCCTAGGATTTACGTGTGTATAAATTAAAAAAAAAATTTAGTTTGTATTAGGAGTTAATAAATATCATTATTATATTGATATTTGTATAGGATTATAATTGCATATGTAAGTAGGATTCAAACTCCATAACAATATAAATAGGGTCAGATACTACTATAAATGATGGTCATCCTTATGTATTCAATTCCTGTAATTTATCCATCTTTTCTCCAAAGGGTTTTATTGCTTTTATTTACAACATTTTTTTATTTCCTACACTTTGGATTCATGTAAAGTCTCTCCCTTAAACTCTTATTCTTTTCTTCATGATGGTGCTTCATATAATAGATAACTCTTTCTGAGGGTTAGAGATTTAGAATTCCACTTCTTGTTTTACAAAGATAGTTGTCACCTCATCACATGTTTAATTTTAAGTAAAAAAATTAATTAACATCAGTTTCTCAATAAATCCCTAAACCCTACCAACTTAAATTGTTACTTAGTAATAACAACATTATCTTTTCCTTTTCAATACTTAAATAAAATAAAAATTAAGATTCAAATTATTTTACCATCTCTTTATTTTTTCACTAAGACCTTCAACATTTTAATCCATCCCTTTTGATTCTACTTCTTCCTCTTCTTTTTATGTTGTCACCAAATAACATCTCTAGCACACAATCCATAGAATTTGAATATTTGCAAATAATCAAACTCTAAGTGATGTTGAACCTATCCTCCTATCTTTGAGTTATCATTACAACTGCACGAGACTTTAACCTCTTTATTGTAGAGCTTTTATTTATGATCTAATAACAATTTTTAATGGAGAATTGAATAAAGTGTGTGTGTATTTTAATTAACATGGGTATCCGGGCCAACTTGCGTGCACCTCGACTAATATCACGAGCCTTGAAGTTAACGACCATGTAAGCCTTTAGTGGTCCTGAGATTCATGAGAGTCAAACCGGTGATTTTTAGGGAGCAAACCTATAACCTGATCTGTTGAGCTACACCCCTTAAGATTTGTATATATATATATGATATATTTATGTGAGAGAGTGTAAAAAAAGCAGCAACAATGATGTTATATGCTAATGAAAAAAATAAAAAAAAAATTTATTTTTTAATTTTATTTTTAGGATTGATAAATAGTTATGAAAAAAAATATCCTTTTTCAATGATATTTAGAAACTCCATAAACTTCACGAATGAAATTAAAATTCATACATATTTTGTATTATTATCAATGACAGATACATTGGAATACGAATGAAAGATATGGGGTAGGATTGAAAGAAACCAAAAGTTTTAGGTGAAAATGAGACATCCATAAACAACAAGGGACAAATTAAAATTTATAAAAAAAGGGGCCCGAGATTATATAGTATTATTATTATTGTTATTGGTATATGGAGATAGATGGATACCTCAACCTCATTCATGTGGAAGTATCTTCATGGTACGAACACGGCCAGACAAGGGAGGGTCAGGCAGCACGAAAGAGAAGAGGAACAGAGAGAGATTTTTGATACAAACTAGAGTGTTCGCAGGGCAGAGAGGAGGAAAGTTCTTTCCCTGATGGCATGTAGCAGTAGCAGTTGAATAAATCATCCTCTATTATTATTTTCTTTTTGTTTGTTGGATTACTTCATCTTTCTGTCTGTCAATCAATCAGTCAGTGCTGTAGATGGCAGTTGTTGTTGGGTTGCTTCCATCCTTCCGCTCACTTGGCTTCCCATCTTCTCTGCTAACCTCCTTTGCCTCCTCCAACTCCATCGCTCTCCAACCACTCCTCTCTCATAAGCACATTAGTTTTTCAGATATAAGAATTTATCCTCTCTTATATTCCTCTGCTGCCACTGCTTCTCGCTTTTCTTTTTCTCGCAGGAAACAATTGCTCTCTTTTAAGGTACAAACTTTTATCCCAGTTCTCTATTCTTCTTCTTGTGTTTTCAGTAGAATTTAAGTCAATTTTCAAGGAACTTTTTTTTTTAAAAAATTCTATATTGGTTAGCATTCATGCTAATTAAAGAGAGAATTTATGCAAATTAAACTGTATTTATTAGGTGTTTCTATTTGAAGTTCTTAATGGTGGGTTTGTTGGGAATTTGTGTTCTAATTGACTTTGCCCGTGATAAATTTAATCCCGGGATTGCCAAATCACCTGCCTTCTGGGTCCTGAGAACACATCATGGTGTGGGGTTTATCTTCCAAAAGAAGTTCATCAAGAATTGTGTGCGACCGAAAATATTTTTCTTTTTAATTTCATTTGAATCTGGTTGATTTCCCCATCAGGCAATTCAATTATTCATTTTGTTTCAATAATTTGTTTCAGGTACATGCAACCGTTGCTGAAACTGACCAACCGAAATGGTGGGAGAAGAATGCGGGACCAAATATGATTGACATTCATTCTACAGAAGAATTTTTGCGTGCCCTAAGTGAAGCTGGAGATAGATTAGTAATTGTTGAATTTTATGGAACTTGGTGTGCTTCTTGTCGAGCGTTATTTCCCAAGGTAATTCTTCTCTTTATTTGACAATTGATTCCTAAACTTGCTTGTCGTTAAGAGTGGCCTGGATACCAACCTCTTAAAGTTTTGAGGATTCAGTGCTGTACTGTTGAGCAAACTTCAAAGTGTAGAGTTTCATGATGATATCCCATTAAAATTTTTTATTTCGGTTTCCAAAAATAAATAAATTTAGAATAAACAATTGGGATTATAGCCCACTAAACAAAATATCCAATAATAACTAAATCAAATCCATTAAATAAACCTAAATAAAATTCAATAACACTAGGGTTGAGCTATCCTCTATCATCATAGATCATACGGACATGTGAATCATGTCTTGGTTATCTCCATCAATTATGATGCTGCAAAAGTTAATGTTAGAGTTTGATAGTTCATATATTAATTTTAAAACAGAATCATAGTAGTTCTTGATACCATCGACTCTTCTTTAACATATATTTATTGCTAACGTTGGTAGTCTGTATGTAAATTATTGATTTATATGGAAAGATCATTACTTTTTTTTTATTTTTTTCTAAATGAACATGGATGCATGAAACACTGTTTCACAAAGCCTATTCATCATGAAGAATGGAGGAATTGGTTTCTGAACTGTTGGTAGAATTTTTTTTGGTGTAGCCTAATGATTTTTTTCTTGTGATGGATCCACAGCTCTGCAGAACAGCTGAAGAACATCCTGAAATTCTATTCCTGAAAGTCAATTTTAATGAAAACAAGCCTATGTGCAGAAGTTTGAATGTTAAGGTGCTTCCTTATTTCCACTTCTATCGTGGAGCTCATGGACAACTTGAATCCTTTTCATGTTCACTAGTTAAGGTTAGTACTTCATCTCTTTCCTTTTTATTTTTACTATATATTTTTGGATTTTTTGAACACCGGATGCATGTCTTTATTCACCAACACTAATGCTCAACTGTAGAAGCAACAGTTCCCAATGAGTTGACTTGTATGTGATAAAATATGAAGCTAGTGACAAGGTTTTTCTTATTGATGTTGTGGGAGGTGAAGAAAAGAAAACCAATAGAGAAACTATGAAGTTCGTCCTTTTATCTTGTCTAAGCACATGATTAGAGTGTGCATTTTGAAGAGTTGGGTGCAATATAAAATCTGATTCATTTATTGTATCGAACAACTTTACAGAGAGCGAAAGCTCGAAGCTGGTGTGGAAGAGCGTAGTATAACCTCATATGGAGGGACTAATCAATAAGGAATTCTCTGACTGCTTGAGATTCAGTTCATTTGTTACATTACGGATCATTTAGTAGATAACCACCCATACTAAATAACTTGAGTTGAAATGCAGTTAGTGTAAATGATTAATTTTCTTGTTCTACTGATATTGATTGTTTGTTACACGTTGTTCTCAAAACCATCTGCAGTTTCAAAAAATAAAAGATGCTATTGAAATGCACAACACAGCCCGTTGCAGCATTGGTCCACCAAAGGCAGTTGGAGAGCTTACTCTTGAATCTATATCAGCTCCACAGGACAAGACAGCAGGATCTACATAAACATAAAACTCTTAAGCCAAGGATCTGTCTGTATATTTGCAAAGGTGCCTTCATGGTGAGCAATCCGCTGTTATTGTGTATATTCAGACTGTTATTTGTAAGAGAATAGCAGGCGGAAGTTGCCATCGTTCTTGCATTCCATTCTCGTGAATGTCATATTTTGTTTATGAAATATTCGTGCATGTTTGCTTTAGGTAAACTTGTGAATGTCAGCAAACTCTTGTGCAAAATTCAATCCGGATACCAGAAATATTATTGATGATGAACTAATCTTATAGCGTGAACTACGAAACGAACTCACGAGAGCTCAAGCGATTTTCAAGGTGCGACTGGAATTGTGTTGCAGGTGTTTTCAAAAGTTTTTCTTTTTAAATATGATAAAATATTTTTTATTATTATTAACATATTAAAATTATAGAAAAATACTAAAAACAAATATAGTAGTATTATAGATATGATTGAAGAAGAATAAAACCCATACTAGATATGTTGGTTTGGTTTGTGATGAAGGTAATGGCAATACTAGTAGTGTTAGAGACCATCATGCACATTCAAATTTTCAATGTGATTTGGATTTTAGAAGGTCTTTCGACAAGTTGTGTTTTTATTTTTTTCAGTTGTGTCATTAGTTGGAAAGCAATTTTTTTCAGTTGTTCTTACAACTAAAAAGTTTAGTTAGTAATTTTGGTTTGTCACAAGTGTTGACTATTGTGTATTGTAATAACCATATTATTATTTATTTGGCTAAAAATAGGATCTTTAATAAAAAGACCAACATTGGTGTTAGGAGTCATTGCATTCTAGATATTATTTCTCATAGTGACATATTAATGAAGAAGATTGCTATGACTGAGAATTCTGTAAATATATTAATGAAGTCCATTTCTATAGTCAAGTTTAAACATTGTTTTGACTTATATAATATTTGAGAAGATTTAATAGCAGTAAATGGGAAGAAGGAGCTAATTGGTAGGAGGTTCAAGTTTTGAAAAGTTGGCTCATTTTAAAATAAAATGGAGTTTTGTTGGGTTCTTGCTAAATTATAGTCCCATATAATAAACAAACAAATTCTTATAAAGCATATTTAAATAAGTTAGTGGAGAAGCCAAAAATCTTATACCATAAAAAAATAAAAAGGTTGTCCTAGTACATATAAGAGGTTAAAAAAATAAATGCTTATTCTCTACTTTTTGTGCGAAGAGAAAAGACAGTTTTAGAGTAATTCCTCTTGCATGGATGACATAGCTTTATACAAGGAAAATAATATGATTTATATTATTATCTTTTATATCAATCTAGCACATAAAGAGTGAAAGAAAGTGAGATTAGGTTATTTGGAACTTTAGGTTGAGGAAAGAGTTTTGTGTAATTTTTTTGTAATAACCAACTTTCTTGTAGTGAATTTCTCTCATCATCTCTCTTGAGGAGTAGGCCTAAGTTTCTAAAAGATGTAAATTCTTTATGTTTTTTTGTGTTATTGAATTTTATTTTGGTTTTATATTTCTCTGTTTGCCGATTGTTTTTTAGATTATAGGATAATTTCATTAATAATCTTTATTACTAAAAAATCATTATTCTGCCACCAATTTATGTGTGTGTGTGTGTGTTTCTCTTCATATGAGTTTAGATTACACTAAATGGGAGCTTTTTTATTGAAGCTTGGCTATTATTGTTGTAGTATTATTTTTCACGTCTTGCCTTTAGTCTAATTAGAATGATAAAGTCTCTCTTAGTTTATTTTAAAAGCAATAATACCATTAGGAACCATGCTCTTTTTAAAAATCAAGGTCAAGGATTTTTTTTTTCTAATTACAATAATGCATGATGTAAACCTGAAGGCTTGAACCCATAAATAAGATAGAATACAACAAAAGAACACTAAAATCAGATTGATAGAAAACCCATTACAATAATTACCTAAACTAAGAAACCAAAATTATTGGATGAAAGACCCCAACCAGTTGATTATAATGAATCAATAATTAGAAGGAAGAATACCACAAAGAAAATTAATCTTTGTTAAGTCTTAAAGAGTTCAATAAAG